>VMHT01038492.1_pt1 | contig 21939 bp, 37 predicted proteins | sample 4693611 | NCBI WGS metagenome assembly VMHT01 (sample SAMN12280063, study PRJNA550983) | marine metagenome | isolation source: seawater sampled from same location over 5 years 0.02-0.2 micron viral filtrate | place: USA: collected off the coast of southern California halfway between the port... ...
ATTAGATGTAAGCAAGTAGCGAACCTGCTTACACCTTTGATGACTATAGTTATACTAAAAAATAACTACTTGTCAACACTTTTTTTATCTGGCTGAACCAGAAATATCATAGATAAACTTTCCAGAACGGATAGCTTCCATAATTTCGTCGGACTGTGCCTCATACTCTTGCGGTGACATCTTCTGTACTTCCGACTCTTTCAAGTATGAGGAGGCTTCGTTTTCTTGCGGCTTACTGCGACTATTCTTTGTAGAGACAGATTTGGCTGCGTCCTTGTCTGACTTGGGTTTCTTTTTGCTAATACCCATATCAGCTTTGTAGAGGTCAATCGCCCTAGCAGCAGAACGTGCGTCGTTGTCGTTTTCATAAAGCGCATCCTGCACCCACTTAGGCTGCTCTTCAGCCCACTCGTGAAAACTGTCGCTATCCCTAATCTCATCAAAGTCAGGGTGCATCTGCATCAATGCCGCTTCTGCTTTCTCTTTAGTTGCAGATACTTGCATCTCGTCAATCACTTTCATACGCTCTTCAAGTGCGCTGGATTGCTCACGTGCCTTCTTCATTGCAATTGTTTCAACAATGGCTGCTACATCAGGGTAATCTTTTGCCCACTGCTCAATGTCTTCATCTGACTTGGGCAGCTTCATTTCTTTTTGAGTAGCAGCAGAAAGCTGTGCTTTTAGTTCCGCAAGTTCTGTTTTAAAATCTTCTGCTTGTTTTTGCTGATGCCTACGCAGATCAGAGTAACGCTTTTTAAAGGTTTTTTCTTCTGCACCTGTAGGCTCTTCTTCTTCGGCTTCAGCAGTTTCTTCTACTTCACCTTTTTGTTCTTTGAGCATTCGCTCAAGTTCTTCTTCTTCCGTTTTGCGCTTTTCTTCGTTAGTGTATTTACGATTTGCAAACGCTACTTTCTTGGGTGACTGCATTTCTTCAGCCATGATTTCTGCGGCTTCTGCCATTTTACTTCTCCTAGTTGGGGCCACCGTAGCCATACACCTGTCGAGGGAGATGGGGGATGAGTAGCCAACATATGCGGGACTATTTTTTAGAAGCTAGTCCACCTCGCTTCATCTTCTTTTTCTTGGTTGATTTTTTTACGGCGTCTTTCATTAGTTGTTCATTACTCATCAAACCGCCCTTGTTTTCGTCAAAGTAACCAGAGTCAACCATTTCTTGCGCTTCACGAACAGCAGTGTCAATAATTGAACCACGTTCAAAGCCTGTATCGCTACTGTCGTCGCGGCGACCAAACGCCTCTTCACGTGCGCGTGAACCGACAGCTTCTTCTTGTGCGCGTTCAATTCTGTCTTTTTCCGCCTTTTCTCTAACTTTTCGCGCTGCTTCGTCTGCCGCTTTTTCCCTTTGCGCCTTACGTGCTGCTTCTCTACGGGCTTCAATTTCTCTTCTTTGTTGAGCCTGTTTTCTAGCAGAAGCAAATCTGTCTACGACGCCTATCACATTGCCTTCTTCATCAAATATGTCTTTTTCACGTTTCCGTTTTGCCGCTATGATATCTGGATCAGACGCTTCTTGATCACGAGCCTCTCTAAAAATTTCTCTTGTTTTAGTATAGTCTGTTCCGGGTGCCTTTATTTCGGCTCTAACAGTTTTCCATTGTTTTCCGGTAATATATATTTCGTCGTCACCGTCCTTTAGCATAATCGTTGCATCATCAGGAACTTTACCACTCAAAACTTGGCCTACACCTACAAGACCAAAACCCATGCCGTCTAAGTAATTAACACCATAAGTTTTGCTCTTACCTTCGCCGTCAAAGTCCAATAATCCAATTCTAGCTGAATCGTTGCCATACTGGTCTATTAAGGCTTGTCGTCTACGGGCATCATCATCTTCTTTGCCGGGATCGTCAAGAACCTGTTCTGTTTGCACAGTTGTAGTCGGCGTCTCAGGAACCACCTCTTTAGGTACATAGTCTTCCTTGCGTACAAAGCCCTGTGGAATTTCTGTCACACCGGGAATGAATGTAATTGTACGCTCTTCACCAGTTTCTTCGTTGACAATTACAATTGTTGTAGGTGCTGTTCCTTCTGGTGGTTTTATGAACTCACTGGCAGTAGGCAGTGTTTGGGGTGCTTGATACACAGGCGTTGCTTGTTGTTCTGGACGCGCAATAGGTGCCATCTCAATAGGAGATGCGGCCATGCCCACTTGTGTCTGTCCAGCTTGAAACTGTGGTGCTTGATATGTCACACCAGTATTTGGATCATTTCCGAATACAACACCGCCTGTATTATACTCTTTATCTTCGTCGTTGTCAACACCTTCAGAGCCGTCAACAATAATTAAATCTGTAATACCAAAGGGAAGATCGTCAGGCATGGTGGCTTCATCGCTGTTGCCCATCTGCCCCATCTCTTCCATCATCTTGAGGCCCATCTTAGCTTCTTGCCGCATCATCATTAGCTTTTCAAGACCGATGTAACGTACCACGTCAGCCGGAAATACAAACTCGCCCTCACTCAGTTGGGCAGGAATATCATCACGCACTTCTTCTTGTGATGAACCCGGTGGTACATCGTTGCCAGACACAGGGTCTTCAGTGCCACCATCTTGTTCTAAACCACCGTCTTTAAGAAAGCCGCCACTCTGCATTTTTTTGGGTTTGTCCATACCTACTTCGGCAACTTGATAATCATCCATAAATAGTTCCATCTGTTTTTGCATTGGTACTGCTCCACCTTCTTGCAGCATCAAGCCGCCTTTATTTTTCATAAATTCAGGACTACTCTCTGTCATCCCGCCAAACAAACCTTTTACTTGGTTTGGTTCAAGTAACATGTAGCTATCCGCAAAACGACTGTTCATGTCAATTTCAGCAGGATCAATTTCGCCACGTTGTGCGCGTTGTATTTGTTCTACCAACTCATCTATGTTTTCGTTTGCTGTGCCTTCGTACTCATTGCGATACACAAATGAGTCGTAGCCATTTTTATTTGCTGTCTCTTTAAGTGTGTTAAACCATGCAATACGATCTTCTTGGCTGTTTATAGTATCTAGTCCACGACGCTTTGCACCATGCGCTTCTAAAACAATATCCCGCCACAAACCTTCATCCATGCCAGCCCTCATGGCATCTGGGAGCATGGTATATGTTTCACCGTCTACTTTTACTTTTGGTGCTTTGGCAAATAAAGCAGCATCACTCTCATCACCTTTTAAAAATTTTATTCTTTGTAAGTCACTAGATGCTACAGAAAGATTTGCCAGCCAGCTACCGGGAACTTTGAAGTTACTCATATCGACAATACGAGCAGGTTTCAAATCCGCTTTGAGAACCATAGGAAGGATACGTTCACCCTTCACCATTTGTTCTGCTAGTTCTGGATTATAATTTGTTTGTGTAGAACCTCTAGCTGTTGCTTGTTGCGCTGTGCCAACATGAAAACCTATATCGCTGGTGCCACTGCCTATTACATCTGCCGTGTCAAAGTCTGCTTTTGTTAAATGAAAAACACGACTGGACTCGTTGTTTGGATCGTACCCCATGCGAGGTGCCGGTGCATCTGTTGTTTCTGCTGCCTTTAACTCTGCTAGTGTAGGTAAGTCGGGAGTACCTGCTTCGTCATTTAATTTTTTAACTTCGTCTGGCTCAAGGACTCTATTGACTTTCATCTCACCACTAATAAGCCAGTTGCCTTGCATATTAGGATTAGTTTTATATCTGTAGTATCCACCGGAAGGAAGTTGATCTGTAATCTGTGCTTCCTTCACATTTAACAATCCTTTACGCTCTCCTGATTTTACAGTAGATGCGTTTGAATCTGCTACAGATTGCCAGTCAGTGTCTGCTGGCATTTCAACTTCTGCCCATACCTGATCATCTGATCTGTACTTTTGGCCTTTATATTCTAATCCAATGTGAGGAGCAGCGGGTGAATCTCCTGCATGAAATCCGGGCCTCAAAGCCACAGCTTTTACTGTTTTAGCTTTAGACCCCGCAGGAAGAAAACCCTTTTCAATAAGGATATCTCGTGTAGCCTGATCTGGAATTGTGATATTGTCACCAGTTCCCTTTTTGTCTCCCGTTCCTTTAGACGGCACATATTTTTTACCATTAGGAGCAGTAAACACAGATTCAGGAATTACAGCAGAAATAAATTCCCCTTGTGGTATTTTACTGTCTGCATCTACAAACAGAGGATATAGGTTTCCATCTTCACCTTTTGTGAATAGTTTGTATGCTTTTACCGTTTTATTGGGTTTTAAAGCGCGAATACCTCTTCCAACTGCATCACCAAACACAGGCACAACACCTGCTAAAGTAGCCGCGCCTTCAATACCTGCACCAACATAGTCTCCTTCATCAAGAGCATCTGACGTGCGTTTTATACCAATTGCTTCACCCAAAAAGGGTGCAGACTCTGCAGCAAACATAGCAACATCTTTAGCCGTGTAACCACCCTCTTCTATTTGACGCTGTGCGCCTTTAGAACGACGACGAGGATTGCCTCTTACACTAGATTGTGGAATAGCTATATCTGTTTGTTCGTTAACGCTACGATCCATTTACCTCTTCCCGAAGCATCTTTAATTTTCTAAGAACAGCCACAGAACCTTGTGACCTGTACATCATAATGTTGCTATCTGATTGCTCTAATGCTTTATGCTGCTGCTCAATCAGAGCATCAATGTAATCATTGAAGGCCAGCCACTGGCGGTTGTTGCCCACCCACGGCTTCAGCTTGCTGAGTATTTGCTTGTCCATTTGCACTAAATCCTTGCTCACCCGGTACAGGCGCATTGCCTACACCAATTGTGCCGCCACCAGAACCAGAGTTATCCATGACGTTAGCCCCAGCAGGTGCAGCCTGTTGTTCAGGCATAGGTGCTTGGAACTGCTTCATCATCTCTGCTTGCAGTGCAGCTTCGTTCATATTGTTGGTTACTTTGTCGGGGTCAAGATCAAGGGATTTTGCAATCTCACGGATTACGTATTGGAATTTAGCAAACGGTGCTAGAGCAGGATTACTTGCAACCTGCAAGAACTGCATCAACCGTTGACTACGCACTTCGTTTGCCATCAGACTTTCAGTGCCACGCGCTTTGACTTCCAGATCGCCTTTTGTCTCTGGATCAAAATCAAACTGCATATTAAATCGGAAGAAACCCTCACCAAGAGGACGCAGTAGATAATCGTCTACGTTTTTAATGACAGTCTTAATGCTGCCAGCAGCAGCACCCATTAGCATAGAGATACCAGATGCTGTACGGCCCACGCCTTGCACACCTGTCTGTCCGTGTGCAAATGATGGGAAGCCTGTGCTTTCATCTGCCAGCACACGTGCCTTGTCAAAAAGCATCATGTTCTCAGACGATACATTAGGAAACTTTGTACCGAAGATAGCCTGACCCGGTGCGCCACCCTGACGGCGGAATACCTTGCCCGGATACAGCGACAGGTCTTGCCCCGGTACTAGATTGGTTTCGTCTACTTCTACAATCAAGTTGCCTGACAGCACAGCGTTGTCTACCGCCATACGCATGAAGCCGTTCATCAGCGTTTGCGTATCGTCCATGTTCTCTGCAATGCCCACGCCAAAGAAGCTGTACGGGTTCAGTTCATAAGGTGCGGCTACATACGGAATCTTAGCTGGCTTGAATGGGTTCAAAACCATGCGGATAAGTTTGCCGTTACAAATCCAGATGTTGCCCTGCAGTTCATCAAAGTCTTTGAGTTCGTCAGGGATTTCGACGCCGTTTTCTTCCATCATCTCTGTATCAACCATGCCCCAATACTCAAGCACCTCAAAGCGATCAATGCCATGCTCTGGTGCGTAGTCGGACAGATCATCTTCCCAATACTTCTTATTGTAATTCTCACCAAACGAAATTGCTTCGTCAATAACTTGACCACGGAAGTATGGCCGCTTTTTTAGATTGCGCAATTGAGAGCGAGACATTTTGTGACGCTCAATTACAAACTGCGCCTCATCCATGTTGTTGGCATCTGGGTCTGGGTAAAAGTTCCAGACAGACACATGATTGACCTGCGGAATAGTTTTGAACACCGGATCATAGTTACCGTCATCACCCCAGTTAGGATATTCTTTGTCGGTGGCAAATGGGCCTTTCATAATCCCTGTGCCGAAGAGGGCCATCTCAAATGCACTGCTTCGCAGGTTTTTATTGGCACCCGACTCCTCAAGCTGATCGTGGATTTTCTTTTCCATCTTTTTAGCCGCAATCATGGCTGGGCTAAATTCAATAGCTGATGGGGTTTTACCCGGCCCCTCTTTTAGCTTGTCTTCTACAGCTTCTAGTTTCTGCTCAAGTGGACCTAGCCTTTCGCCAAGCGTTTGTTCCGTAGCACCCGGCGGCAGTTCCTGTCCATCCCCAGCAAAGCCATAAGGACTCTGCATCCCTTCAGGCTCCTGCGGATCAAAATGTACATCTGCCACTACGCCTTCTGGAAGTTCTGTAGGTTCAATAGACAGTGGGAACTTATTGTTAGCAAACAATACGTCAACAATTTGACCATATGCTGCCAGTGTTTTTGTTTTTGTTACCTTGATAAAGACACGAGATTTTTCGGCCTCTGTAAACTGTACATCCGGCCCATACAAACCACGATAATTGCGGTATGCCCGAAGCCAACGCTCTTCATCTTGATAACGATAGTCTTCTGCTTTCTGATACTTTTCCATAATGAAAGGAATAATATTAGAAACATCTACATCGTTAGCTACAGTATCTTCTGTATCTTCCAACGCAATGGCGTCGTCTTCAATCATAATTTCGTCGTCTGCCATGTGTTTTTCCTTTAGTATCCAAATGTGGAGTCAGCTACCGGCATACCTGTTGATGGTCGCCCGTGCGGGTCGTAGTCGAAAATAGAGAACCGGGGTCTGGACATAATCCCATACCGTAGCGCGTCGTAAAGGTGGTCTTCAGACTTTGTATCAACGTCTTCTGGATTTTTCTTGTCCAAAGGGATGGACGGTATTTGACTGATGACATTTGTACAGCTATCAAAAAATACAAGTCTAGGCTCCTCTGTAAACTCATCTATCTGTAAGCGTCGGTGTATCTCGTTCTTACCAGCTACGCGACTACCTCGACTTCTGTCGGATGGACGCCATCGGCATCCCTTACTAATCATTTGCTCCGCAAGAGAAGGACCAGTATCGCCACGTTTGTGCCAAAGACTGCTATCCAAAACACCATACTTAATGTTGCCATCTTCGGCTTCCAAATCCAAAATTATTTCGGCCAAGTCTGTTGCCAAAACCTTACTGACGTACAGTTCTCTGTATACGACAAGCTGCTCGTCAGGAGCAACTGCAGACCAAATAACACCAGAATAACTGCCGTAACCATAGTCACATGCACGAAACTTGACCCAGTTATTAGGGATATGATAAGGCTCAACAACATGCACGTCACGATTAAATTCCGTAAATGCCGCACCTTCTTTGATGTCCCAATCGCCTTCAAGAAGCTGCCTACGCTGTTGTTCAGGAAGCGAAAGGAGCATGGCTTCGTAGTCGCCTGCTGCAGATAGGTACGGGTTATCAGAAAGTCTTGCCGGGATAAAGCGTCTCTTAAATAGAGATTTTCCTGCCTTGCTATGTCCTGCTGGGTACTTGAGTACCTCTCCTGTTTCAATGTCGGTTGCATCAAAAGACCTGTTGTACGGTGCGGGGTCAATAAACATTTTCTTAACCCACTGATGTCCTCGCCCACCGGGGTTAGTAGTGCCTCGCATAAAGATAGGCAAGTCAGGTGCAGTGGACCGTAGACGACTTCGCATGTAGTTCCATGCATATGGTGTGGCCCATTGTGTCAGTTCGTCAAAGCCTATCCAGCTAAATGCCAGACCCTGATAACGCAAGACATCATCATCTCTGTCGAGATATGACATCCACAATCTCGCGCCAGATGGCGCAGTCCACTGCATCTTCCGTTCTGACCACTTGATACCGGGCCAGATTTTTGGGTACAACTCCTGCGACTTAAAGATGAGTTCTCTTAGTTCCTCAGTTGTGTGACGAAGAAGTAGTCCACTAAATTGTGAATGACCCATATAGCGTAGAGGGTCTGCCAACATAGCGTAAGACTTACCACCACCAGCACTACCACCATAAAGAACTTCTCGTTCACTAGCGGCTAGAAACTCTGTCTGCGGCCCCGGATTAGGCTTGAACAATACATTGGCATGTTCCTCCGCTTGGCTAGAGTCGTATTCAACCTGTCGTATTTCCGGTTGCTGTTTTTGCTCCGGTTCTTGCTTCTTCAATTGCCTTCGCTTTGGCGATTGCCGTTTCCGCATATTCTGCCCACTTGCGGAGGCTTTTAGCTGTGTTCTTACGCTGTCGCTCATTTGCTAACCGTTTCCTCAATCCTACGTGTGAAATGTATCTGCCGCTATTTGCACTTAACCAATTCGCAACCTCACGGTACGAGTATTGGTTTATGTGCTTCCGGGCTTTTTCTAACAAGTCCAGTTCAACTGGTATAGGGTCAAGAATGTCGGGGTCTTCTTCACTCTGTTTGTAACCAAATGGTACAGTCCTTGCAATGCGAGGTATCTGTATCCATTCGTTTTCTTCTTTAATGTCTGTTGGCTGTGGTAGCTTCCACTTGCCTACGCTTCTAGTCATCGTCTTCCACAGCAGCTTTAGGCGGCATAAGCATAACGCCTCCGCTTGCCTCTACCTGCATCTTCTCTGTCTTGACAAGACCTACACGGTCAAGCAGTTCTTTAGCTGCAACCATTTTGTCACGAATACCAAGTTCTGTCGGATCAAACAATGCGCCGGTCATAGCCATCGCAGCCTTGGGTGCATTCTGCGCCATGTACATTTGTGTAGCCTCAAGGATTTCTTCCTTCAAACCTTTGACAATTTCTGTTGTGGTTGTAGCATCTGAGTAGCCAGCCATCTTCTTAGCCATAACCATGTTGCCACCGGCTTCATCAAAAAGCACATTTAAAAACGCTTGTTGTTTTCCTGTCAGTTGTCTAGCCATTAAACTCTCCGTGATGCATGGCATGAGAAAGTTTTGTACTACGTGATTTTACCTGATTTGCCCACCTGCTGTCAAGCATTTCTTTCGCCGCTATATCAAATTTTTTCTCATGGACAGCGTTCCACATCTTTACAAACTTACAAAGTCGTGGTACACCCATATTAAATGCCATGTCCATCAGTACAAGTTGACGCACAGCGTCTAACTCATCTACGCAAGGGTGCGCACGGACAAGTTCCTGTTCGACTATCTGCACGTCATTCTGTGCGAGGTACATAGCATCAGCTTCGGTGATGCCGTCAGAAAAGATGTGGTCAATACTTGGGATATCCATCCAGTCCAGTTCTTCTTTACTGATGCCCCGGTCATCCAGATTACGGCCAATGCCCACTGTGTTGATGCCTAACGTGTCTTTGTATACGTCAAGGCGCAAACCTTCGTGGGCAACCAACTTATTCAAAAAATCATCTTTATTGTATTTCATTTCTCATGTCCCATCCACACGGCAAAGGCACCGGTCATAGCCCCTGTCACGACACTTACAAGTGCTGCTTGCTGTGACGTAGGGTCTGGCAATGCCATAAACCACTCCACTACCCGCCAAGCGGATAAGGACATCCCAAGCATCATCAGACGTGGTAGTATCTTCCACTTCAGCATTCTTTCCATTGTTACTTCTGCCACGGTTCTTCCTCGCTTGCTCTTCGGTAGTTCTCTCGTGCATACTCCACATCGGCATTAGGACTACCTTTTACCAAAGAATTTTGTAGCACTGCGTACACCAAAGCTGGCAGCAACAATAACACCAAGGCTATATTGATACCATTCTGGCATGGCCTGAAGCTGCGCAAAACCATTAGCTACTACCTCTTCCATTCCGGGGATAAATGCTAGAATTAGCGGGATGCTAAACAAGATGGTCAACCATTCATCTTTCCACGAAGACTGACTACCTTTAGCCATCTCCAAATCCCAGTCAATCTCACCCGTAGCTTTCTTTTGCATTACGATAGCTTCGGCTTGTGCCTTGGCTACCTTCGTGGCTGATTGAGCCTTCTTCTCTTCTACTTTTCCACTGAGCCATGTGCCAGCTAGATTAGCTATTGGCCCTATCAGTGCTGTCAGCATTCTGTAATTCCCATAATTTCTTCTTAATCAAATACACACGATACTCAACATCTGGCTCCATATCTGCCAAGCGAACATCTCGTGGGTCATTACCCGCCTCTGCGAAATCTTGCAGTCTTTTTAGCAATAGATTTAGGCTGGCGTACAAACTGTTTCCCCTTGCGTTTGCCTTCTCTCTTAGCCTTAGTTGTAGCAGCATACTCCGCTGATGTCAAGGACTTTATTGCTTTTTCTGGTAAATACCTTTCACCGGTCTTTGCACTAGGCTTGCCAGACTTAGTACGCCACTTTTGCTTTGTCCACGACTTGAGACTTTGCTGTGACTTCTTTAGTGTCATTATATCTTTCCTTGTGAGTGTAAAGCCAGCAATACAAAACAAGCCAGTACGGTCAAACCTACAATAAGCAAAAATGTAATAATGGCTATTTCAAAATACTGCTTGCGTTTGCGTCTAGCTTCGTCTTCAGCTTCTTTTTTAGCTACACGAGCCTTTGCTTGAAACCTCTGCCAATCATGCCACAGACCGGGGCGACCTGTGTATATCATAATCTGCTTTAGCTGCTCTTCCTGTTCACGTATCTGCTCAAGAGCCATGAACTCTTCTAGGTCAGAGCCGCCACCCTTTTTGAGTGACTTACGTTCTAAATCTTGCTTTGCACCAACAAACTTGGCAATTGCGCTACCCGCAGCGGCAATGTCCTTACCGTTAGATACGGCTTGTTTGATAACTTGAAAAGCTGCATTTGCAGCCGCTAATTCGGCAAGCATCAGTAAGTCTCCATATCTTTGTTTACAGTAGCGGGTAAGCAGTATGCTGTCACACTCTCACCCTGCTTATGAAGTTTCTGTGCATACCAAACACAATCATTCAAGTCACGAAAGTACATATCCTTACTAACTTGACGCTTGTCCTCTCCTATGCCAAGAAAGACAAACAGGAGAAAGACGTGTTTCATTATTACTTGTAGCCGCCCCCTGCTTTTTTGTAGGCTGATGCCAGCATCTGGGCTTTACGCGCCGACCACTGTCCGGGTGCGCCGCCTTTGCCGCCAGCTTTGATGCGACTGAACTGCCGCTTCCTCATTCCGGGCTTAGTATAGTTGCCAGCTTCATTAACTCTTGATTTGCTCTTAGGCGCACCGCCTTGCGAAAGGCTAACCGTTCTAGTCGGTTTCTTTTTCGCTGTAGTTTGTGCGGCTTTGGTTTTTTTAGCGGCTGGCTTTTTAGTGACACGGGGCATCTCCTGTCTCCTATCTCGCTGGGTCAAAAAATTCTTCACAGGCAGTAGTAACAACTAGCTTACTAGCTGTACCTGCTGTGCATTTGATAATGTCACCTGCATGAAGATACAGGGGTCTGTCTACAGTAAATATAGACTCGTATGACCCGCCCGCAATATTGTGAGCAGTCAACAAGTCATATTCTGCATTATCATCTGCATGAAAAAGGTGTAGGCTCAAAGTCACGTTACCTGTGTGATTATTACTTACAAACAAATTCTCCAAGTGTGAAGAGAAGTTTGCAGGTACGGTGTACACATTCGTCTTGTTAGTATTACCTAACGCAACTACCTCTGTACGGAACTTAGAACCCGATTGTAATACTGGCATCTCTACTTTCCCAATACTGCTTTCCGTAATCATGCAGTATTTCTTCGCCCTGCTTTATTTTTTTAAGCGCAAAAAACTTAACAAAGCGTTCATCTTCATCTTCAACCTCCCACTCAGCGTTTGGACTTGCGCTATGATTATACACCATAGCAAAGCCAAGTGGGATGTAATACTCTTCTTCGCCGTCATAAGGCGTGTGAAACATGTAGTCATGGAGGACACACTCATCTCCCACGTCAGTATAATCCGCGACCAGATAAGGACACAACTCAATTGTATCTCCTTGAGCATAGTCCCTATCTGCGAAAACACCAAGTCCATGTATTTCCGAATCTGCAACATATGGCATTACTTCTTCTTTTTTGCCATACCGCCGCGCATCATTTTCTTTTTAGGCATACCGCCACCGCGCATCTTTTTCATGCCCATGCCGCCGCCACGCATCATTTTCTTTTTAGCCATCTTAGCTTTGCCCATTGCCATCTCTTAATCTCCTTCTGTCAAGCACTAAAGCATCGTATACTTCTTCTGGAAAGTGTTCATAGTAATTAGACTTTTCCAGATATAGGGCTGCATCGTCTAGTTTAGATAATAACTGAACAAAGACCATACAGTAGGACAGGCTGTCGTCCGTTACGTCGTCATCGACAAGGAAATCAAGACCAGCCTCTGTAGCGTCGTAGTCAGGGTGGAACACCATCAAGTGTAAATCCATACCGGCCACAGACGCCAACTCATTAATGCCATCGCAATACCCATCTAGGTATTCCATATCTGGCAAATCTTCTTCTGCCCACACTACAATATCATAGTCATGGTCATTGAACTTACGGACCTCTTCCATCAGCCCGTCTAGTCCTGTATTGATACTGAACACTACCTTATTATCAGCCCATGCCTTTCTGGCATAAGGGCAAGGTGGCAGACCATTTAGTTTAGCATTCGGTACTTCTAAAAAGTCTTTTGACCACGTGCGTATGTCTTGCTCAACTCTATGCACGTGGGTTTCGTTTACGAGCAGTTCGTGTACGTGCATAAGACCTGTTTTGTGAGGCTGTCTTCACTGCTAGATTGCCACGGCGATTGTCGCGTGGATTACCATTACGATGTGCGACATCCTTACCTGCAACAGCTACGCCAGCCTTCTTCAGCTTATTACGCGCCGCATTACGGCTGGTTCTACGCTTGACCTGTTCTGGTCTGGCGTGGTATCTGTCGTACTCCTTACGGTAGTCCCGTTTAGGACGCGCAGGTCTTTTGGGTACACGAGGTGCCATTAGCTGTTTACGATTTTGTTGTACGCAGCGCGTCCTCTGGGGCCACTAGCGCGAAGCGCACGTAGACCAGCATTGTCTTGAACAGCCCCGCCAGCAGAGTACATGTGTACTTTGCCGTTAGCCATACCGCCCCGCATCATCTGTGCTTTTTTGCTACGGGCTTGGTTACGGCGATTGCGTTCAAACTCTTCAGTCTCTTTCATCTGCTGCTTGAACTCTGCTTCAGTAGCCATGCCAGAAGGAAGTGCGACACCAGCTTGCTTCAGCTTGCGACGGAGATGCTTTTGCGCCTCAACCTCGTCAAGACCATTCTTTCTGGCAAACGCCATTGCCTCATCACGAATTTTGTCAAAAGCTGGAGAAGTCTCTGAAATTTTTATAGGCATTATTTTTTCTCCGATTTCAGTTTAGTTGTGTACTTCTTGCCATTCCACGTGAAAGTCTTTGCACCTTTCTTGCGGAAGTGAGCAAATGCTTCTTTGAATGGAACACCACCTCTGGAAACACCGACGTTGAACTTTTTCGCCGGATCAGCGCCTTTGTTGGTTGCGCTTGGAGCCGCTTTTTTCTTAGGCGTAGGCATACGCTTCGCTGCAGCACCTTCCTTGGATACAGGTGTGGACTTCTTGCGGTCTGTTGGCTTTGCCAACGAACTACGGATACGCGCCAGCGCATCTGCAGCCCTCTGACCACCACTAGGCTTCTTTGTAGTCGTTGCCGTCGTACCAGAAGTCGGTTTGTCCAGCGCGCCCTTTACACGAGACAAAGCAGCGGATACTTTTTTGTCCGGTCCTGCCGCTTTCAACATCTTACGAATTTGACCTTCTGTCATGCCCTGTTCCAGAGCAGTGCCGACAATGCCTTCACTGAGACTAGGAAACGATGCCTTCAGCCTACGGATTGCCAGCTTATGAGATTCTTTCATAGCCATTTTAATATTTCCCTTTTCTTGATTTAGGACTAGATTGTTTTGGTTTACCTGCCCCACCCCACAGAGTGCGACATGCCCAATAACGAGCAGACAGGATATCAGTGGCGGTGTCACACTTGTGTCTGGCTCTAAATGATTTACGGGCGGCTGCACTGTAGTTGTGTCCGTAGCCCGTAGCACCGAAATGAATTAGTTTTACTGTCTCGCCCTTTTTCGCAAGCACCATCTTCTTCTTACCGGGTCTGTTGGACTTAATGGGGCGATTGTAGCCGGGGAAGGTGATACCACGGTACTTTACACTCATAGCTTAATACCTTTGGGTGTAGGTTCTTCACACTTGAAACTGTACTGCATAGGCATAGGCATGGTCATCGCCAATGCACTAACCATTTGATGCACACGCATCATACACTCTTCACGAGTTTCATAGGGACCACGCTCATCCGTGGCTTCAATGCACATGCTGGCATCTGTAGCACCTAATGCACATGCTAATACCATAGCGGTAAACATTTCATTTGTCCTCCGACCAGCCTTCAGCCCTCATAGCGTCCTCTACATGCTTCAATGAAAAAGAACGCCCATAGTGCGCTTCAACTGCCTGTCGCACGTAGAAGACATCACTGTGGGGGATATGAAGACGGTCTAGTGTATTTGTACGGATAGCATGATAAAATGCTTCCAATACATTGTCTGTGTATAGTTTTACGGATTTCTTAGCCATTGTCAAGTAAAAACTTCAATTATCTGAGGCAGTCACAGATGGTATGTACGAATGCAGCACCCATAATGTACGTAATGTACATTACTATTAAAGTAACGTACAGATAAAAACCCCATTTAAGCATGATTATGGTGTCTCAGTGTCTTTGTACAATTATATGTTACATTGTAATGGTTTTTAACAAGATTGTAAAGGCATTTTTAATGTAACAATGTCATTGTAGTCTAGTTATACATAATTATACCAGAATTAGCAGGTCGTGTCAATAGCTAAAATGCACCTGCCCCAAAAATACCTTATTGTTGCACAAAAAATAGGCAGATGCACAATCCTTGAGCATATTAATTGATCACTTTCCGTTGTGGTTAACACTCCATTTTCCTGATCTGTGTGCTTCTCTGTACATAGTACGTAGGTACGGGGGTGTGGCCCATGCCCGACGTGCTGATTTCGTGCGAAACATGCCACCGCCAGCCAAAAAATGATAGTTTGGCGTTGCTGCAGCGAGATTGTCACACCTGTGACAGATTAAGCGCCTGATATCGTTGCGTAATTCAGATTGCGGCAAGGAATATGTCATCACTTGCCCCAGCTTGTTCGTGTTTTAGCACGTGAATACACCCCACCCCGTGCGTTGCAAGGTAGGAGTACCCCCTAGCCGTACACATGCATGATAGAAATGATAGTTGTACGATAGTACACATGATAGAAGTGTCAGAATTTTGACAGGGTGTCGGGATATTGACAGCACAAGTGTCAAATTGATGACACCAAAAAGTGTCACACGTGTGACATTCCTATTTGCATTCAGTCGTTTTTTCAGGCAATATAAAGACAGTCGCAATGACGCGACGGACACCAACCCGAAGGGAAAATCAAAATGTCTGTTATCGTAAAAATCATCAAAGCCGAAGCCACCGCCGAAAAGAACGCAACAAAGCGTTTAGTTGAAAATCACGCCGATATCCTAATGGAAGCCGCCGCCATTGCCGATATCCGCGCCGCATATCGCGGCAAGGATTTTGCCGCCGCAATGAAAGCGCAAGGTTATGGCAATCTTGGAGAGCGTGATCAGCGCAACAGTCTTGCCGCCGTGCTTTGGATTGCCAGCGACGAAGGCACCAAAGCGTTTCACGATTGGGCGATGGATGATGGCCGCGCCAATTGTTCAACCTTGCGCGGCATCAAAAAAGCCGCCACCCCAACAGCTACACGTGCCGCGCGTCCGTCTGAAGGTGGCGAAGGTGAGGAAGCCGAAGCGGTGGACACTGCAGACAAAGCGCCGCGCACCGCCGCCGATATCCTGAAAAATGCTTTCGACCAGTGCCGCGCCGCCGGTATCAGCCCGGAGCAGTTTCTGGAATTTGTGATCAGCGCCGAAGGTGCAAAAGTGGCCGACAAGGCAATCGACAAAGCCGCCGCCTAATTGTCACACGTGTGACACTTCACAACGGGCCAGCCTTCGGGCTGGTCCTTTTTTTGTGCCGACATCAGCCGCTGGCTGACAGGTCAGATAGTAGTGGGGGGTGGGGCGTGATGTGATAGATGTGGGGCATGGGGTGTGGTGTGGCACGTTTGACATAAGGTGTGGGGTGTGGTACCTTTAAGGACAATCTGAATTACAGAGTTTTTTCAACCCGACTGTCACACCTGTGACACGTTCAATAAGGACAAGAAACATGAAAGAACAGTTTTACATCTTCGCCGACAACAATCTGGTCGAGGTCACTTGCTCACTGGCTCGTGCCACCGACGTTTCCAAGGCACTACGTGAGCGTCACGGCAGCTTCCTTGCTGGCAAGATTGTTGTTAAATCCTACATGGTGGATGTCTCTGCGGTGCAAGCCGCTTCAGATCGTTATGACGAATTGAGGAGCGAAAACAATGAAAGCATTTGAGAATGACCGCATCGTGCCTATTGCCAGCGCACGGCTGCGTTCTGCCGGTACATGTGAGCGAGTCGCTGCGCATGAGCAGAACCTGCGTGATCGCAAGCTGTATCCGTCGCTGGATCAGGGTGTGATGATGTCTGCCCAAAACTTCAAGGCATATGCCGAAGCCAAGCAGGACGAATGGCGCAGGTCATGGTTGTATCGTGCGCAGCAACGTCTGGCAGATATGCGCCGCAAAAAAAGTGTCACACCTGTGACAAACATTGAGGAGTGGAAATGATGATTACTTTTGGTTTGAAGGTATGTGTGGTGCTGGCCTATTGGGCTTTGGCTTGCCACCTGTTCTTTACAGAGACGACTGACCCTAAGTTTATCTATGGTGTGTTGTCTATGTCTGAGGCAATCGGGTTTATCTTCATTGCCTTTGGGATGTTCGTTCTATTTACTATGGGGTGGAAAAGATGACTGATAACAATGCAAAGCTACGCATGTCTGTCTATGAAGAACACAAGCTGGATTGCGCTGGATGTTGTGAGCCGTTGGATTGGCACACGTTCAAGATTCACGTGTGGCGTATTGCCGAAGGGGATTGGGCCGATGCGTTTCTACTGGCTGGTCGCATCGCTAGTGGCGAGACAACACTGCTCAAAGCAGCGAAAGAAAAGTATCAAGCGGAATCACGTTTGACATAAGGGATTGTGTGTGGTAATGTCTATGCACAATGTAAATGGCAACTTGGAAAAAGGAGATGTAGCCATGTTTATCAAAGTAAAAGCTATCAACATCATCAACGCTATCGCTGGCCGCAAGCCGACCATTGATCGCACCAACCTGTATTCCTACAACCGCCTTGGCAAATACTATGTCGGCCCTACGCAAAACAAAAAGGGTACGCCTAGCCAGTTTTTGCAGGTGAATGATGGGTATCATGTACGGTACTACCAGAATCCGTTTTGGAATCTGTACCGCATCGTGTCCAAGAATGGCAATGACTTTGTTGTCCATGAGGCACGGTAGACTGTCACAGGTGTGACACTTCGGGGTGGTGCAATGTCGTGCCACCCCCAACCCCAACAAGTGAGGCCACTATGATTATCTATGACCTGTCCAAAGTCCCTGCTGACGTTGTTGCACAAATCTACGCCAGCGAGAAATTCACCAAGTGGTTCAGCGAGTTCCCGACAAAGCTGCTGAACATTGACAACCCCAAGACTGTAAAGGGTGAGAAGTATGGTGTCCGCACGGCTGTCCTGTACCTGTCACCAGCCAAGAAGTCCGGTGTCAATCTGTGTGCCATGTCTCACATCGCCAAGTGCGAGGGGCCATGCTTGGATGAGGCAGGGCGTGGTGCTATGTCATCTGTCCAGATGTCACGCCTACGCAAGACGCTGTTCATGTTGCAATACTGGGATGATTTCAAGTCCATGCTTCTGACTGAGGTTCTGATCCATGCCAAGTATTGCGCCAAGCATGGTTACTTCAACGACGATCATGATTGGGTTGACAGTCCTTTGCGTTGCGCTGTCCGTCTCAATGGTACGACAGACATTCGCTGGGAGAACAAGCTGTGGGATGCAATGGTATCGCTTCATCGTGAGCATGGGGTGCAATGGTATGACTACACCAAGATTGCCAATCGCATGGTGCCTGACCTGTCAATCTACGACTTGACATTCAGCTACAGCGGTGTGCCAGAGTATCAGCGTTTTGTACAGACTGCCATTGACATGGGTATGCGTTTGGCTGTGGTGTTCCGCTATCGCACACAGATACCCAAGCATTTCATGGGCATGGATGTGGTCGATGGTGACGACAGCGACTTGCGCTTTATTGAGCCGCAGGGTGTGGTGTCCGCGCTGTATGCCAAGGGCAAGGCAGTGCATGACGACAGTGGTTTTGTAGTGGGATAAGTGTCACACCTGTGACAAAGGAGAACGCCATGAAGATCAGACCTGTAAATCCTGTAGCACGGGCGTTAGCACAGAACCGTCGTCGTGCGCAGGTAGTGCCACCCAAGAAGGGCAAGGGTTCGTATAACAGAGAGAAGGAGAAGACGAATGCACGGAAACATGAATCAGGTGAAACGTCTGGCTCATAAGCAGCCAGCCAAGCGGCGCGATAAGCCGTGGAAGATTGCACGTGCGGCCCAGCGTCGTGACAAGCAATACCGGCAGAACGCCACCTTTGCGGATGGCAGTGGTAGGTCACGGCTCAAGAGTGCTTAACCGTCGCAACTTGCGACACTAGGGAGTAAACAATGGAATACACACCGGCAGACTACAACGTCACCATTCATCGTGGCTTTGTGCGTGAAGATGGCATGAAGCTGTGGGGCATTCGACGTTACAAAGGTCAAGAAATTCTTGATTGGCGTGACCAGAAAACCTACGCACGTGATGAGGCAGCCAAAGACAAGGCGAGGGATGCGAGACACAATCTGCATCGCTCCAAGGTTGCCGCAATCAAAGTGGAGCGAGGGTGTGAATGCTGTGGACTGACACACAAACATTGGAAGAAGATGGGACGTAAGTTCTCCAGTGGATTTCACTGCTACTTGCAGTTTGATCACATTGATCCTGAGAGTAAAGCGCACAACGTCTGCGACATGATGGGCCGTGCATGGAAAGCCATACAGGCAGAGATTGACAAGTGCAGGGTAGTGTGCTTCAAATGTCACGTCGGACACACGGCAGAGCAACGTAAAAGAGGAGAGATACAGTGAGTAACATCTGGAAACTTGTAATGGACTGGCGGTACAACCCGCTGTCCCACATACCCGACATGAACACACGGCACATGGTGATGCAGGTGCTGGCATGGATGTGGTGTATCATCTTCAGTATGTCGATGGGCAGCATCGTGGTGTTTGGTATCAGTGCGCTTGCTCATGCCCTGCTGATTGCGGGCATCTTCATCACGGCAGGTGTGTTTGAAACAGCCAAGCGTAGGCCGCAGTATTTCGGTGGGCTTGGCAGAGGCAATGGAGGTGAGCATGATTAAGACAATCCTCACATGCTGGATGGAGACAGACCCAGCCAAAGACCCATTCATGGACAACGTGGTGCGCCTTGCCTGTATGGCTTGCATTGCATGGATGTTGTTCCACGCCTTCAACGGAATTATGGAAAGGATATATTGCTGATGAACAGGTTTCTGATTGAACATCATCCCGATGCCATCGCTAAGTCATTGTGTGATCAGCACATTGTCAAGATGCCATTGGAAGAAGCGCAGATGCTATGCACTAGCCTGTGGCATCATGCACCGGAGTATGCGGAGGAGCGTGGGCTATACAAGCCTGTGCATCAGAAGCATCCCTGTACCTTGTGGGCTATGGAGAACCGTGCCAACTACCGCTGGGCTTACAGCCTGTATATATCTATGCTGTGTGAGTATCACTACAGATACGGCAAGTGGCATGGTGCCGGTAAGCACAGCATTGCATTGTACGAGGGGCGGCATCTGCTACCAGACGGTGACGTGACACCACACCCACAATGCTTCAGCGGACACGACGACTGCAAGACAGATGAGGACTGGCCCATCGTTGCCTATCGTGCGTTCTATACGGTTGACAAGATGCGGTTCGCTAGGTATAACAAGGGCCGTGAGATGCCTGAGTGGATGAGGAGTGCCGCATGAAAACGATAACAGTCAATATCAAACACGAAAGTCGCACCATGCTTGAACGCAAGGTAGAGGATTACTTTCGTGGCTACTCCCCATTCGGGTATGGCACTAGGCTGGAAACACCAGCATACTACGATGAAGACCAGCAATGTTGGGTGGCTGTGATATCCCGACACACCTCTTGTGATTAAGGAGAAGATGATATGAGTGAAGAAAAAACAGAATGGGAAATGCGCTTTGAAGAGGCGTCAGAAACATGGGAAAAATTTAGTGACCATCAACAACGGTGTGTGCTAGAATTACTAAAAGCATGGGTGCCTATTCGTACCCGTGTTGGTGAGTTGTGTTCCATTGAATATGACGATCTGAAAGCAGTTGATACAGCGTGGTGGAAACTAAAGAACGCCGTTGTTGATAAGAATATAGAAATAAAGGAGTGGGATTACTAATGTTTGAAGCAGCAATTATGTGCCTTGCATTGAACATCTACCATGAGGCCCGTGACCAGCCCTTCATTGGGCAGGTTGCGGTAGCCCAAGTGGTGATGAACCGTGTGCGTGACGACAGGTATCCTGACGACGTGTGTGGTGTAGTTAAACAAGGCCCAACCTACTCATGGAGAGAAGACTTCCCCGTGCGTAATCGTTGTCAGTTTAGCTGGTACTGTGATGGCAAGTCAGACAAGACGCCGGATACAGAGGCATTTGAGATAGCCAGAATGATCGCCGTGGGCGTCTACAATGGTAATCTTGGAGACTTTGTTGAGGGTGCCACGCATTACCATGCAACCTACGTCCTACCCGAATGGGCAGAAACAAAATACAAGACAGTTCAAATTGGAGAACATGTATTTTATCGGTGGGACTGACTTGACTTTACCTACGCTTTGTTGTATAACAGAGCATCACTTGCCCTCATGGGCTTCAACTGTCACAGGTGTGACAAATGCAAAGGAGAAAAAATATGCCACTAGATTTTACAGCCGAAGAACTGATCCCCGAAGACATCAACTTTCCTGTGGTCTACGAGGACACCCACTTCCACAAGTCCAAGTACGTCATCAACGGTAACACGGGAGAATACCTTGGTATCGTTGGTAAGAAGTTCAAATGTGCCAGCCACGGCGACTTCTTTACTCGTGCGCATAACGCTGTGTCAGAGCATCTTGGTGAAGAGGTGTGCGACAGCATGAATCTAAAATTCAGCAAGGCACGTAACAATGCTTGGGTGATGATGGAGATGGTCATGCCTAACGTGTTACGTAAGATTGTCACAGACAAGCACACGACTACCATTGCACCTCGTCTCATTGCCCTGCATGGCATCGACGGTAGCTGTTCCAATCAGGTGTACTACGGAGCCATCGATTTCTTCTGTACGAATGGCATGATCACTGGCGACTACGACAAGATCAAACGTAAGAACACAACTAACTTTGACTTGGAGCGGTTCATTGGTGAACTGGAGCATACCATTCAGGACTTCAACAATACGGCAGACACATATCAGCAGTGGGCAGAGACAAAGCTATACACGATTGATGTGAATGCCATGCTCAAGTCCATCATGTCTGATGAGAAGGCAGAGAAGATGTTCAGCTTGTATAATCACGAGACTGTGACACGTGGTCGCAATGTGTGGGCTTTATATTCTGCATTCACTAGCTACGCTAACCCATTGAATGTGGACACTAATGGCTTCGCACTTCGCCGCACAGGAAATGATACGCAAGCACAGAGCCTGTGGAAGCGTGAACA
>VMHT01213375.1_pt1 | contig 21938 bp, 38 predicted proteins | sample 4693611 | NCBI WGS metagenome assembly VMHT01 (sample SAMN12280063, study PRJNA550983) | marine metagenome | isolation source: seawater sampled from same location over 5 years 0.02-0.2 micron viral filtrate | place: USA: collected off the coast of southern California halfway between the port... ...
TCTATATTATAGTAATTATTAGTATCACCTTCTCCTGTGGTTGCCCAAATCCATAAGAACAATGTCACCATTACTGCCAGCCTCCAATCAATTTTATCTATTTTATATTCCATAATTATTTAGCTTCATACCATGATTCGCCAATATTGGCTTCTGCTCCCATTTCCACCAATCCACTACTAAGATAGTAATTTCCCCCATCTATCATACATCTCTCCAAAACTTTTTTATATTCTTCTGCTAAATCTTCTCTTACCTCAATCACAAATTCATCGTGAGGTATGTTACAAATTTTAGCCAAACCAAAGTGCCCATTGTCTACTATGTAGTCAAAAAGTAATGTGGCTGCTCTTTTGGTTTGATGGGCTGAAGTCGCTTGAACAGGGTTGTTGAGAGCCAACCTGAAGTATTTTCCTTGCCAAGAAAAGTACTTGGAAAGCTTAGGTCTCATTTTTGTATATACCTTGTACGCTTCTTTGTTGGCTACAGTATATATTTCTCCTTTCTCTTCAGCCTCTTTCTTTTTGTTAGCTTCTACTTTACCTATTTTGTACAGCTTCTTATCGGACTCTCCTGTAGCATCCATCCATTTTTTAAGGTCAAGGAATTGGTCGAACCAAGGTAGGTCCAATTTGAAACCATCTGCTGATTCTACCCACCCATTATCAATGGATTCTTGTAGTTTCTTTCTTCCCCAAGTATATACACCAGGGTGCAGTTCTTTGTAAAGATGTTCTAATCGTTCTCCCTCTTCTACTTCGATGTTAAGGCTCTTAGCTGCTGTAAAACCCGTCCCACCATAAGAGAAGCAGAAACGAGGGGCTTTGGAGAACTGCCTTTTATCTTTATGGTTGTTTTTAATTTCATCGTCAGTTAGTTCTTCTAGTTCAGGAAATATCAATCTTGCAAATGCAGAGTGCAAATCGTCTCCATTCTTAATGGAGGATATCATCATCGCATCTTGGTGGAGGTCAGCCCCGACCACATTTTCTTGGCCTTCGTAATCAGCCACGACCATTTTGTAGCCTTCTGTCGCAACAAAGCAATCCCTTGTTCTTTTATTCGCAGGAAAATTAAGAATATTAACACCACCCCTGCGAGTAGAAATTCTAGCAGTATCCAGCACAGGATTGAAATCAGTATAAATTCTACCATCTTTAATTTTATTTAAAATATTTTCCCCATATGTAGATACATCGTGCTCTGCTTGTTTGTATGCTAACCACAATTCTATGAATGAGTGACTACTTCTCCTAAGAATATCTTTGTGTAAAGTCTTCTTATCAGGATTCTCATCTGATTGCACATCAATACCAAACTCCTCAAAGATAGGAATCATTTGTAGGGAGGAAGATAGTAAAGGGATGATGCGTGGGGAGTTATCAAACATATCTATCTGTCTGTCCCTATATTTAGGCAACTCGTCATAGATAAATTTTACTACATCTTCCTTAGCTTTTTCTAAAGCAATCTTGTCTCCCTCAATCTTATCTTTCCACCTATCCTCTGATATTGGAATACCACACTGCTCCATATAAGCAAGAGCTCTAATATATCGACAATGCAACTTGAATGTTGGGACACAGCCTCTAACCTTTAACCTTTCCGCTAAAACTTTAACTAACTCTAATACCTTATCTACGTCATTGAAAGCATACCGAATAGCTTTGGGATTGGATAGCTGTGTTCTAGCAATATTTTTTTGTTCGCTCTTATCATAGGTTATACCTAATTCACGCTCCATAACAAAACCAAAACTGTGTCTTGCTGTTAAAGCGTTTCCATTGTAAAGTATTTTACTTGCAATAAATGTATCGTAAACTTTTTTAGGTATAAAGTTATACTTGTATAACCACCCAAGGTCGAATGTAAGGTTGTGCCCAACCAATGTCTTGCCTTCCAAGAAAGGGGCTACCTCATCAAATGTTATCTCTCCTCCCAGTTGTTGGAGGTCTATGATATAGTTGTCCTTCCCTGTGCCTATCTGTACAGAGAACATATGACCGTCCATAGGTTTGAGAGAGGTGGTCTCCGAGTCAAATGCAATGACATCAGGTAGCACCATATCTTCTAGTGTGCAATAATTATACGCTCCTATATTATCAAAAAAGGACTTATTATTTGTTATGATATAATTCATTCATCAGGGTTCTCGTCAGGGGTCAAACAATCCCCTTTAAAAAATATCTCCTTACTTAGAACTTCTTCTAACTGTAATAACTCATCATCTTCTAAATCATAGGCATCGATGTAGTCAGGCACGGAGCCTGTAGCTAACAACCCTGCTAATCTAACTAGGTCATCTTCACATCTAACCTCTTTTCCATATACGTAAAGACAACAGTCTTTAACTTCAAATTTTTTATTAATCATACTGCAAATAGCTTCATAGTTACAAAATTACAAACATTAAATTTAAAATTGTTTGTGTTGGTATCATGTGGCTCGAACTTATCCGATGCTACCCACATCAAATAATTTTTATCTTTTTGCCACACTTTCTCTATTGATTCCCCACGATATTTACCAAATGGCATAAATACTCTAGACGGTGAATCGTCTCTTGTTCTTTTTTGTGTTAGGTCTTCTTTGGTCATTGCCAACCCTTCAGACATAGGAATACCAGTCACTAGTCTCTTGTTAGCAAACATACCCCAACCATAACCTTCAACATCTTCAAAGTTTAAGTCTTCAATTTTACCAAACTTAACTGAGTTACCCGCTAAATCTACAATCTTGCAATCCTTTTTATTAGGAGCAATACGCACACCCCTACCTAGGGTTTGGTAGTATATAGCCATAGAGTTTGTAGGTCGAGCATGGATAATCGCATCTAGTTCGGGATGGTCAAATCCTACAGATAAAACTAGGACGTTAAAAATAACTTTTATACTGCCGTCTTTAAAACCTTTGATAACCTTATTACGCTGTCCTTTAGGTGTTTTACTGCTTACCGCAGCACTGCCCTCTACCTTTGAGGCTAGAGACTCCGCAGCTTCTATGGAAGGCACGAATACAAGAATAGATTTCCTACCCTCTTCTTTAAGCCTATCTATTTCTTCCTCGATGTGAGCACTTGTGTTGTTAGCTTCAAACATTCTAAGGAGAGAATTGCTAGTATAATCAGACCCATTACTATTCAACATCAACATTGAATCATCAATATATCTATTTTCGTAAATGAGGGGGCTCCAAAACCTTTTCTCTACAAGGTCTTGTATTTGTGTTATGTGGATAATTTTCTTGAAGAAAGACTTTGCTGTTCTATTCATCATTCTTAGAATAGATTGACCCATATAACTAGTTAGGAATATAGGAGTTGCAGTGAGCCCAATAACTTTACGTGGTTTGAGTTGCTTGACAACCTTATGCATTTGAGAGTTTACCTTTGTTTGCAAGTGACACTCATCAACAATAATATAATTAACACCTGCTTTCTTAAACTCTTCTAACGAGTTGAATACACTTCGAGGGGTTGCAAATGTAACAGAGCCTATTTCTTTGATTCCCACAGAGGCAGAAAACAAACTACCTTCTTCTCCGTAAGAAACATACTTAGCATAGTTCTGCTCTAGTAACTCTTTAGATGGTTGCAGACACAAGACCTTTTGACCCAAGGCTCTTGCCACGTTAGCAACAATCAAACTCTTTCCCGCAGCCGTTGGTGCGACTACTAGTCCGTTCTTTGCTGTGCTGTTTTGTATGAAATCTATACAAGCATCTACTGCTTGTTGTTGGTATGGTCGTAGCGTGAAAGCCATTCTTCTAGTTTAGTTTTTAATAATCCTTTTTCTTCTACCAAAGGTAACACTTTTTTCATTATTTCAAAACTTTTGGGAAACTCTTTTTGCAATCTATCAAAATTATTAGTGTCCACAAGTCTATCAAAACGTGTATGTGCATCCCATGATAAGTAAACAACATTACTGCTATGGTCCTCTACGGAGTGATATTTTCTTTTTGGAAACAGATGAGCAATATTCAGACGAGATGGGTCATAAATACGCTCACCTGTTTCGTAACAAAAAGGATTACTTTTGAGAAAGTTGACGTGAGCCTCAAAGAATTTAGTTAACTTTTCTTTACGCTCCTTGTCTACTTTAAATGATTTTTTGATTGGTGTCTTCCTTGTCAACATAGTTTCTTCTCCTTGGCTTCTCCTTTGCATCTCTCTGCAAGGAGGGCATAGACCTTTACTTCTGACAGGTACTTTTGCACCACATTCTTTACAAGGATATAACTTACGTTCCATTATATCATATCTACACAGCCCCCCTTAGTTTCAAAGTCTGTGTCTCCACATACACTATAAAGGGTATACTTCAAAGTAAGTTCTTCCCCTACTTTTACATCTCGTATAGTTCTAACATACTTTAAATCCCCTTCTTCGACTAGTACCAAGTTAGGGTCATCGTTATGATTAATAAACCCACCGAGAGGAGTTCTAATGTAGTTATTCTGAAATCTCTCATCATGCTTGTGAGACACACCTAATACTAGTCCTTTGTCTATTGGCTTAGTGGCAAATAAACCAAGTCCATGTATGGAGGAGTCTTTCACTGTAAGCCCTGTCATTAGGGGCGTATAAAAATCATTTTTTCCTATCATCACAATTATTTTTTATATAAAATCCTACTATCATCGCAACAAAGCAACACAAATAGAATAACAATATGGAAGTTATAAAATCCATAATTAACTACTACAGCCAAAACACTCGTACTGAGAATCTTTTGGTTTTTCTTTACTTACTCCTGCTAATTTAGCATTATTTTCAATCTTAGACTTAGTTCTTGTATAGTAAACTCCTGTCTTTAATCCTACCTTCCAAGCATACATCAATGCACTTGATATCTTAGAATACTTTGCATCCTTGTGGTATACATTCATAGACTGACTTTGGTCTACATACTGATTCCTAATAGAGGCTAAATCAAGTAGAGTCTTCTGAGATATCTCCCACACATCTTTGTATCGGTATCTCACATCTTCAGGTATCTCTACGATGTTTTGAATAGAACCACCATTGGCAATAATCTTATCCATCATATCCTGATTCCATAAATTTAAATTATCTAATTCGTTCACAAGATATTTGTTAATAACGGTAAACTCACCCTGCCCCACTCTTCTTGTAAACAAGTTACTTGTTACAGGCTCGAAACTTTCAAACACTCCAAGTAAGATAGAAGAACTTGCTGTGGGCATAAGCCCTAGGAATAGAGAATTACGAACTTCTATAGGCTCTGAAACATCAGATGCATCGTTAGTGTACGTGATACCTTTGCTGTAGGGACTGCCTTCCCAAGCAGGGTAAACTCCTTCCTCTTTAGCTAACTTCTGACTCTCCTCCAATGCAGACTCATACATAGTTCCGAATATCTTGTGTTGCCACTCGACTGCTTCTTCTGATTCAAAGCTAACTTTTTTCTTTGCAAAGAAGTCTGCCATCCCTGCCACACCAATAGCCAACGCTCTTTGGTCTTCTCCTGCATCCTTGCTCCAATCATCAGACCACTTGTTGTTGTCGATAACTCGGTTAAGCATTCTAGTTAGAACCTTTACGCTATGCTTAATAGTCTTCTCACTCTCATGCTCAGACAAGTTAACAGAACCTAGGGTACATTGTGGGGTGTAAGAAGGCTTTGATGCTTCCATAATTTCGATGCACAAATTACTTTGTTTAATTACACCGATGTTACTCTGCATATTCTTCTTGTTAGCATTGTCTTTGAAGAACACGTAAGGTCTACCTGACTCCACTTGAGACTTGATTATAGAGTCCCAAATTTTCTTAGGGGATGTTTCATACCCAATACCAAGGTCAACTGCCTTCTGATATTCTGCTTCAAACTCCTCACCCCAAAGGTCTTCAAGTGGACGTAAACCATTGTCTTTCAACGCTTTAGGACAGAATAGATACCAAGGCTCATCTGCCAACAATTTATCCATAAATAAATCGTTGATAGTTACAGACAAGAATAAGTCTCTTGTTCTAAGTTCTTCTTGTCCCACAGGAAGGGTAAGTTCTAGGAAGTCCATGATGTCTCTGTGCCAAACTGATAGGTATAACGCACAAGAACCTGAACGAGTACCTTGCTTATAAAAACGCATCTTGGACTGAACCATATCAGCGAAACGTACTACCCCTCCTGCCTTGGCACTAAAAGAAGTCACATCTGATTTCTTACTTCTCAAGTTATCTATCATCAAACCGATACCTGCACCTTCCTTCGAAGCGTAAGCTATTTTAGTTAAAGTGTTTTCAATACCATCAATACTATCTTCCTGCAAGTGAGTTAGATTACACGATATCATTCCGTTTCTACCTTCGATACCTGCATTGGTATAGATAGGGGTAGCACAGTTGATTCGCTTAGTCTTTAACTCATCTGCAAATAACTTATATTCCTTTTTGTCTTTTGCCAAGTGTTTAGCCACTCTTTCATACATACAAGAGGGCAACTCCGATGGAGACCCATCTACCTTCTTAGAATACTTCTTCAAGAAAGTAATAGCACCAAAGAAATCGTATGTCTCATCAACAGGCTGGAGAGGCTTACCAATTAACTTAGATAACCTACTTAATAATAGTCTTCCCCCAAGTAAGCTATAGTCAGGATGTGTAGTCACCATATCGGCTGAAGTAAAAGCGATAAGCTCATCTATATCAGTAGTGGTCATCCCATCTTTGATAGACGGGATAACCTTCTGAAATATTTCGTGAGCATCGACCTTCAAACCTTGAGAGCGATTCTTAATTCTAGTTAAAATTTTGTTGGGGAGGAACTGTTGGCTACCTCCGTCTCTCTTGGTAATTCTCATCTTAAAACTCGTCTGTGAACATACCTTCAGTAGTAGTAGGAATATCTACTCTAGTGTACTGACCTGTTCTTTGTTCAAAGAAATTGTTTTTCGCTGACAACCCAATACGAGCCATATAGTCAAGTGGGTTTCTAACATTGAAATACTTACCACATCCAAAGTCTTCTAAGACAATATCAGTAACGTACTTAACGTACTCTAGCATATCTTCTTTTGTAAGACCTTGTAGACCATTAGGCATACTGTTCATCACAAAGTTTTGCTCTACATCGAAACACTCAAGAATTATTTTTTGAATTTCGTGGGTAGGAATCTTATACTCATCTTTAATGTAGTTGTTGTATAGGTACTGAGCAAACTCATAATGTAAGGATTCATCTCTAAGGATTAATTCATTCATAGAACCCAAGCCATTCATCTTGTTGCGTGACCTAAACCAAAACACTCCTGCAAACACAGAGGAGAAAGCAATACCTTCCACACAAGCAAATGCTACAAGTCGGTGAGCAAATGATGGGTGATTAATCCATTTCTCTGCCCAAGAAGCCTTCTCGTTTACTGACTTATTGGTAGACATTGAATTAAATAAATCGTTTCTTTCTTGGTTGTCTTTGATATACGTATCAATAAGTAGCGAATACCCATTGGCGTGAACCTGCTCAATGAACGTCTGATGCCCATAAAAATACTGAGCCTCAAGCACATCCACCTCATTCATAAAGTTAGTAGCCAAATTGTCTATCACAAGACCATCAGAGATTGCAAAGAATGCAAGGATGTTTTTTAAGTAACTTTTCTCATCGTCTGACAACGCATCGAAGTCATCAGAGCTCAAGTCAACTTCCTCCGCAACCCACGTTTGCTTTTCTGCTTTTTTATAATAATCCCACAAATCAGTATGGGACAATGGGAAAATAGAATACCTCTTCCCTAAATCCTTAGAGTTTAAATACATAGTTAAATTTTAAAAAAGTTTAGACAAAAAACCCACCGAAAATTCGATGGGTATTAATGCCCCCCAATATAAGTATTACATTTAGAATATCCAAATTTGTAACAACTGTAATTGGTATAATCAAGGTTAATCCTCTATATAAAACAGAGGGGTTAAGTCACGTAGTCCATTGGTTGTACCGTACACAGTACTTCCACTAAACGTCTCTTCAATAATGAAAGAAGGAGTCAAGCTTTTAAACCCATTGTTATACTCAAAGATTTGAAAACTATTATTCAAGGGTTCTATTGAGTACGTAGGGGTAAGGCTTTGGAATCCATTGATATTATCGTAAATACTGATATTATCATAAATACTTATACTATCGTAAATACCTTGAGCTCGACACAAAGACGTAAGTCCAAGGGACATACAAAAAATTATAATTATTTTTTTCATATCAATGAATTAAAATGGGTAATCCTCTCTTACTGGTTTGTTGTGCCTGTACACAACTGATTTTGATTCTTCGAAAGTAGCAGTCCCTTCCTTCTCTTCTAACTTCTTAAGAGACTTTAGTTCAGCCTCCATTTCAGTTACTTGGTCAGAGTAAGACCACTTCTTTCGATTCTGCCAAGTGTACGAGCCATAATAAAACTTCGTACCTTCTTCGGGCATATCTTCACTCAATCTTTGCTTGAGTTCAGACTGCTCCTTCTCAATGTCCTTTCGCTTCTGCTCGAGGACTGCGTAACGCTTGTATATTTCTTCTAAATTCATAATCTAAATTAAAATGGTAAATCTTCTACATTTGGTTTTTTCTCCTCTACTTTTGGTGGTTCAGGTGTTGAGGGGGTATCTTGAGACTCGCCAAAGTTCTCACTTAGTTGCTTCTTCATAAAGTTATACAAGAAATCATTACGCTTTTCAAAGTCAGGCTTCTTCTTTCCCATAGTTTCTTTCCATTCGATTGGTGGGATATCGCCATCGGTATTGTTTGCAGTTTGGTATGAAAGTGCTTTCTCTACCTTATCTGTGCCATCCTTACGGAAAGTTAACCCGCGATACTGATACTTACTACCTTCAGGTTGGTACACAAATCCTGTTACATCATACTCCATACCTTTCTGTAGATTAGGTAACTGACGAATGATGTTCTCGGCAAAAGGAGAAATCTCATCTCTATCCATTAAAGGGACTTCGATTTGGAAGTAATCCTCGTTACGTAATACTACAGCAAGAGTCTGCCCAAAGTTAGTATCTCTATGCTTAACAGAAACTAATGCTCCTGATATAGGCTTACGATATACCTTTTTGTAGTTAACGCCTGAACGTCCTGCAACGCTCCATTCATTCCTTTCAAAACCCTCTTGAGGTTCTTTGGAAGTCTCATAAATACTTCCGTCTCTAAAACTTACTTTTAAATAATGTGTCATAATACTGATTTTAAAAATTTACTTTACATCTGTTTTCTCCACCACACCGAGACCCCTTAGCTCGGATGCACAAGTGTCTGTAAATATACGAACACTTTCTAATACTTTAGACAAATACTGATAATTTGCATATGCCATAGAATAATCCCTAATCCACTCCTCATAGTTAGGAGATGCTCCAAGATAGTCACGCATAGATGACTTGGCTATATTGGAGTACTCCTCATGCTGTTTTAAGTAATCAAGAGACTTTGCTCTTTCAACTGTTTTGGATTCTTCAAGAAGCATCTTCACACGATTGACCTCGTGAACATAATTATCTACCAATTCACGATAGATGAAATTGGCTCTTGTTCTTGTCTCTTGAACAAGACTATATTGTCTAGGTAAATCCATCCCATGAAACTCTGCTTGAAGTTCTGAGAAAGTACCTTCTAGTTCCCGAATACCTCCTTCTACCTCCACCATTCTTTCGTAATTCTTAGACACACGTAAGTTATCTATGACTTCTTTTATAATGTCTACTGCACATAGTTGGTCTTTGCACTCGACTATTTTATCTACAATTTGTTTTGCTTTTTCGCTCATACTACTTTTAAAATTTCTCCGTTATCGTTCACTAATATACTAACTTTATATTTATTATCCAAGTTTTGTGCGATAATATGGAAAGCATTTGGTACGTGTTGTAAAACCCAAACCAATTCATCCATACTTTTACCCTCCTGCTGACACCACATATTCAAGAACTGTGCTTTAGTTTGTTGTGTTGTATGAGCACCTCGGTACAAGTTAATATAATCTCTTTTATTTAACATTAAGTGCTTTGAATACCTTATAATAGTCTGATATCTCTTTGACTGTTTCTCTCACAATAGATTCTGCTCTTTCTATTGATTTCTGAGAGAATAAGTATTTCTCTTTCCAAATGTTATTGCCTACAGTAAGAGACTCTCTTCCTCCGCCATTCATACACTCCCTACCTCCTAGTCTTTCTATGATAAGATACTCAGCCCTCTTCACTTCAAAACCTCTCTGTTGAAGACCTAAGATATACAATTCTAACTGAAGTTTCTTAGCATCGTGTAAGTCAGCCTTGGAACTTTTTGATTTAGTTTTGTAATCTCTTACTATCTCCACAATCCCATCCTTATCTTCTGTTCTGTCATCTATATAACCCAGAAGACAAAAGTCTCCAAAGTCTATTACTATTTCATCTTGGAATACACCCAAGGGTTCGACATCTTTTAATAGAATCATTTCCTCATCATCAAATGGGTCACAATGCCCAAGTGTGACACAATCCTCTACCTCATTACCGAACTGCCCCCAACCCATATCGGGGAATCGTTCACCTAAAAAGTATCTAATCATATACTCCTTGTTACCTGCCATGCCCGTATTGAATCCTTTTTTTGCAGTCCAAGACTCTACTTGTGACCAACTTGTAACAGGTGTACCAATGAACTTCTTGTGTGCAGGGTTACTGCCACCTCTTTCCCACTGCTCCGCACTATATTTTTTAGGTAATTCTAAACTCATCTTATTCTTCGTCATCTATATTAAAATCATCGTTATCTAAAAACTCTCCTTCGGGCATAGTCTTTCCGACATAGTAGAATATACCAAATATAATTGTTAAACAAACTATAATAATTATTGCATTTGTCATCTTATTCTTTTTCTTCTCTGTAAATAATAAACGAGGGTTTACTCATCTCGCTATTGTATCCTATTTTAATAGTGTCACTCTCTGAATACAAGTAACACACTATGTTTTCTTGTTCTAGGGTTTTAACTACTCTGTATCCATCTTCTTTTGCCACTGTATCAACTTCTTCAAAGGTCAAATCAAAATAGATGTGCTGACCTTTTGCAAATATACAAAATAAAAATGAAACAAGAAAACATAAAGTTTTCATTAGAACAATCCCTCTAGTTCGTTTGGTATGTCTCCCTTGAACATTGTATCTAAGATATCTTTAGTTGCCTTTGGGTCTAAGTTCATTGAACTTAATTTATCTTTCAACTCTCCGATATCCTTGACTGATGCGACCCCATTGTAAGCCTTCTCTAATGTACCAAGTTCTGCATTTGCAAGTACTTCATCTTTCCAATCCGTCTTGATGCCTGACATACGTTTGAGAACATCGTGACAAATACGAACATTTACCTCACATCGATGAGTAATCTCTTCGTACTCTTCGTGGATGTACATACTCGCAACATCCTTACCTAGAATAATATCTTCTGCATAATCTAAATTAAATGCGTGGGCGAGAGACAGAAGAGGGGCTGACACAGGTGAAGAACCTTGCCACAAATCTTTTATATCTAAAATCCAATTGATATCCCAAGGCTTCAATCCCGAAACATCGAACAACTCTTGTACTGAGACATCGTTGATAACAGACCTACGCATAACGTAAGGGATAGCAAATCCTTTTAGAGAATGACCACACAAGGTTAGATTGCCCCAAGTTTTTCGGAATGCATCTACCATTTTGTAGGTAGTCTCAATAATATCTTTCTCGTCCCCTTGAATAGTCTTAATGTTTAGGTGGTGATTCTTTACGTATCCAAGTGATACACAAAATATCTTTCCAAATTCAGCGAACAAAGGTGCAGTCTCTGCGTAAGCATCAGAGTCGTTCACACGCTCTGACCAACTATTGTGCATAAGACCTTCTTTGGCTAACTCAGTCTCTTGTGGGACTGTTTCAATGCTGATAAAAAGAATTTTCTCTAGGTTGATTTTCTTTACTGCTCTCATTTTTTACTGCTTTAATTATGTAATCTGCTATATCGTCTCCTTCTTCCAAGAATTCCGATTCTTCTGCGAATCTAGAAACCTTTATTGACTTTACCAAATTTTTATTTAAAAATTCTTTGGCTTTTATTTTCCAATACCCAAAACTACGTTCTCCTTTGTCGGGGTGTAGCACCACATCTCTACCTTTTAAATTAGGTAAAATATGTTCTTGTAAGTTAGTTACTGAAGATGTTGCTAACCAAATGTGTTGAGGTCGCACACAAGCCATAATCAGAGCAGTCTTCTCTGACTCGACTATGTGTACGGCATCATTAGGTCGAAGTGGAAGTAGATGGGAACCAAAAGAACACATCCTAAAATTGAAATCATCCATTCTAGAATGCAACCATTTTATATTTTTATATGTTCTATCAAATTTTGTTCTCTTGGGTTCACCATCTACCATATGATAATTCATAATCTTCCCACTCCTAACCTTCTTAAATTCGTCAATGAACCAAAAGATAGGGGCAAAACCCCCATTGAAAGGCACAGAGACCACGTTGTAGGCTATTAAAGCCTTTAAATGATTGTCACCCCAATACTTACGGAGAAAGTCCGTTAGAGGGTCTGTATTTGAGTAGCAAGTTGCCAATGATTTTTTAACTATATCTAAAGGCATCACAGACATAGGCTTCTCTACGTACTTAACTTCGTCTTGGTTGAGTATCACTTGTCCTTTTGGTCTGTTCTCATGTCCACACTTGTTTACTCTGTCGCACACCCCATATTGAGAGTCACATAATTTATCTTCTTTCTTGTCAAAAAATAAATTAAATCTTTTTATCGCCCCACAACTTGGGCAGTCGACCTTAAAGTGTCGTCCATGTCTTGCTTTTGCAAACTCGTATCTATACACGCTCGTGATGTATTTTCTTGTAAGAATTTAAATACTTTAGTTCACCATTTGGTAAACGCTCTGCACGTTGGATGTACTGAATTTTTCTACCTCTTGTGGTTTTTCGGTTATTGTTGACTCGTCTGTACTGACCTTGCAACATAGATAGGTCAATCTCTTGAGGCTCTTGTTTGTTTTTAAACTCACGTACAATTGCCTTGAGAGATGCAAGTGCATTTTCTATTGCTTCCTTTCTAGTTTTAAACTTGTCAGTTGGCATAACATCTGAAAAGAATGGGTCAATAGTCCTAAATGCCCACTTACCTTCGGCAAATTTAGTTACAAAACCTACCTCAGCCTCCCCCAAGTCTCTGCCTTCATACTCGTTGGTGATTACTAAGTACTCTTTGTAATCTTCTCTACTTGTTTGTTGATATTTAATCATTATTTACGTTTTTGACTTTGATATGCTAATGTACTATTTTCTTCTAACTTACGCAAGAAAAAATTACAACCTATCTCTCCGCCTCCAGGAGCGTAGAACTCCTTAGGTATAAATTTTTTGTTCTTGTTGTCGTATATTAAAAAGAAATTACCTTCTTTTCTTTTTACGAATCGGGTGGGTGGCGTAGAATTCTTTGAACGACTCATAGCCTGTTTCATAAATTTTTGATTTTGTTGTTTCATACTGCTTCCTAAATTTATTTATGTTGTTATTAAAAAACTTTTTATCTACTTTACTCATAGGCAAAGTAATTACTCCTCTTAACTGAGGGTCTTCTTCCTTTAATGGACTACTGACGTATCCCGTATGCTTCTTGTGGAACACAATGAACTCTTCTGAAGGTTCTACTCCAAACCCACTAAATCTATCGTCTGTTGTAAAGCACACCATACAAGGGACTTTGTTTTCGACTAATGTATGTAATCTTCCTTTCTCCATTTTCTTACAATTGTAAATAATTTGCTTATTAATTTTTTTTTACCTATTTTAACGCTCCTAAAATTAACATTATGAAAATCACAGATAAAATTAAATCGGTATTAACTTCTGACATCTTCATCGCTACTGCTTCGGCTGTTCTCGGTGGAGTCGTTTTCTTCAAGGGATTGCCCCTTCTCGGTGGTATTGCCATCGGAGTCGCTCTCACTAAGTTGTGGGGAGTCCTCAGAGGGTAAAGCCCAATCAGGAGCATTGTCTCCTCCATCACCACCTTGATACAAGTCAAGTACGTATTCAACTTCTTGTCTTGTAGTCCCCGAAAGGTCATTAGCATAGATGGGAGTACCTCCACCTACGTAAGCACCCCACACATTGAATTCTAAGTATTCGAGTGCTTCCTCTATGCTCATACCATCTTCTATTAAGATATCTTGCATTTTTGCCTTAGAGTAAATAACTCTTGGTACTTCTATCCATTCTTCTGTAAATCCTATGATGGCTTCGTCAAATCCATCTGCGTATAATGTGGGGTCTTTCTGCTCTGCCATTTTACTTAATTAAAAACCATGTGTTCAACCAACTCTCTTTCTAGGTTGAACTTTTTACAAACCATATCTATGCTCTTATCGATGGACTCATGATGGTCGTATCGGAACCTAACATATTCCCTTGACACCATCCAATCCACATCAAAACTACTTAGATATCTTTCTATTCCGTCAACTGTTACTTTATATTTCATTAGTCTACCATCGCTAAAGTTTCCAATCGGTCACTTACCTTTCTCCAATAACGATGGGTACAATAAAACATATGCCCATTCGTTCCACCATTCCAGCACCTCGCTATCTTCTCATATGAAGAATTGGGGTGATAGTATTCTTTCCATACATAGAACATCTTTTTAGACTTCTCTACGCTATATCTATCATTGTAGTTATAACGAACATCACTACCATTCTTCTCCAATATCCTATTCACCTCACGAACCATTATAGGATGTATCTGTAAGATACCGACTGCTCTACCACCATCTCCAATCGCAGTCGAATCACCTCGTGACTCTACGTGAATGATTGCATCTACCAAGAACTCGATTGGAACTTGCTCTTGTGCATACGTGCTGAAAGACAATACAACAAATATAAATAAAATAATCAACTTTTCCATAATATAAATTTAGTACTCCCTACAGGAGTCGAACCTGTAACCTATTCATTAGAAGTGAATTGCTCTATCCAATTGAGCTAAGGGAGCATATTATCAGTCCTCTATGACCTCAAACATTTGACCCGTAATAATGACATACATATCGCTTAGTGATTCATTATCTCGATTATACAAGTCTTCCTCTACGGCTAACTCTTTAGGTAACACATCCATCAGTCTTTTAATTATTGCTGACCTAGTTATTTTACCTAACTTTTTCATTGCCCTTGTCCTCTGTATTTCTTAGCGTAATACTTAGCACCCTTGTGCTTAGAGTTCTTACTCTTTGCGTGTACACCTTTACGTTTTCTTTTAGGTGTAGCCAACGCTTCGCTTCCATATTTAACTTTTGCCATCTTCTTTTAATTTATTTATCCATTTAATAACACGCCCACATAACTCATACTTTTCCTCCTCCTCTATTCTACCTAAATTAAGTTCGAGTATGTCTAAGTATTCTTCCCTCTGTGCCACAACATCTATCTCCACAATCTCGTTAGCGTGTTCTTCTGTATGATTTGAAATAAGACAACTATCATCATCATTATCTAGTGCATCACATATCTTAGTACAAGTCGTAATGCTAAACTTGATAGGGTCAATGTTGAGTCCGAATTCATCGTTAAAACTTAAAAAATCTCCCATTACTCACAATCATTTAAACGCTTGTTTGCTTCCTTCACAAACATATCAATTTCAATTAAATCATTCTTCGTTTCTTTAATGTCAGTCCAAAAAGAAGTTGTAGAATCAAACTGATGTTCTGTACCATCTAATGTTCGGTAGTAAGGATTGTAGTATAGTGTAGGTTCTACATCATTCCCACCAACTATCTCACAATACCAAATAGGATTGTCGTGTTCATCTGAAATAGTAAAACAACCTAACATACTATCGTTCTCAGAGGGACTGATAACTCCTGTTCTCCACCCCAACTTCTCTCCAAATAGCATCCATCTGTTTGATTCCCAATTGTACCATACGCTATCGATAAACAATTCAAACGACTCTCCATAGGATTTTCTACTAAAATCACAAGTCTTTCCGTAGTTACCTATAATATCTCTTACCTTGTTTCCCAATACTGTATCGTTAGGAGTATTGCTTACTACTTTGATTACATCTTTAATTAAGTCTGCGTGTGTTTCCATTACTTCCATTTTTAAACTTTTTACAAATTAATACTTTTAAGTGACTTATCCAAATCATCTTCGTTAATTATTTTTCCACAACCTTGCAATTCATCTACATAGGTAACGTTTTCTACTGCTTCGGGTAGCCTATCAGCCAAGTCAGTACAACACTCATAATTGTCATCATGCAACATATCCTCACTACCACTATCAGCCCTTTTTATTTCTACGAACTCAAACTTATTATCTTCCAATAACTTGAACCATACGTTGTAGTAATTGTGAGGAGTGTGTTCTAACTCTTCTCCGTTCTGTATCTTAACCTCTCCTGCGATTTGGCAACCACCTTCCTCATACTCCAAAATAAAAGATAGGTTAGGGAATGTTTTAGAGATAGATAAAATAAACTCTACATTAGGTGACCAAGCCGTATCATAACTCACTCGATAGTAATCATCTTCTCTTGAACTATCATAACTATTTAGAGAATCTACGTCCCACTTAGTCCCCCAATGAGAAACTCTCCATTCGTACCAATCATCTCTTAATTCTTCTCCACCCTTGTCTGTCTGTTTTCTTGGAGTAGGCATAAAACTTTCCATACAAAAGTTACCATCACTCAAGTCAATTATTCTGTAGAACTCAGACATATGTTCTTTAGTCCCACACACTTCTAAGCTATTCCAACACCAATTCGGCATAATCTTTTTATTTAAATTTATCTTAAAGGAATAATACCATCACTAATCTCTCCCATTGCACAAGCAATGAAAATTCTAATCGCTCCCCCAACGGGAATTGTACCTAAAGTAATTGCTATTACAAGTAAAGCCTTGTCAATAGAATCTTGAGATACTTTTATTGTGTAATATATTTTTTCTTGATTACTCATAGAATATAAAGTCATCATTTGGATTACTATTTTGCCAATTTTTTATAGCATCAATTTGGATACTCTTTTCCTCCTTTGGTTCTTCCAAAGGTAAAGAATCGGGAATCCCTTCGTAGTACAAGTCGGGACAACTACTCAATTCCATATGCTCTCCACAATCGTGACATACGATATGTTCTGCACCCATTCTATGTATTAAGATAGTACCACAATTACCACACGATACAATGTTAAGTCCTTTGGACTGCATCTCCAACTGCAATTTTACTTGCTCTGTTTTAAGTCTTTTACTCATTGCTACCAACTTGCTTGATATGAATAACTTGCATTGTGACCAACAATCGAATGCTCTTCGATAATTTTACCGAACACCTCAACTGCTTCGTTCACATCTTTCTCGTACCACTCGTCTATCTCAGTGCTACCGAAGAAGAAACCTTCTGATGGTGGTAGTGTTTGACTTGCGATAACCTTGTCCCCAATACTAAGACTCTCTTTAACTAAAGATAACATCTCGTGTATCTGTATTAGATTATTTATATCTAGGTAAATAACTTGGCATTCATCTCTACCCCCACCAAAGTTGTCTACTACGTAGGAGTGAAGAGCATTGAACTTTCTAAACTCTCCGAAGAGTTCTTCGATGTACCGAACATTCTTTAGGTTGATGTGCGAAAGGTCAGCATCATCAAATTTAAGTTCCATATTGTTGACATCTCGCTCACCCCATTTACCATCAGCATCTCTAGTGCTTTTAAATGAACTGACGTAAGTACGTCTTGAAAAATACATATCTAATCCCATTGTTTCTAATTTTACTCTAAGTTAATACTTTTAATGTTACCAAATTGTTAAGAAATCTTAAAACTTTCATCAAGTTCCCACTCAAAAGCCTTCTGCATCACCTCAACCTCATTAAATAATAAGATAACTTTTTTATTTAATTCGTTTTGAGTTTCTTCGTGTAAGTACTCTGCCATCTTGTGTGCTTCAAGAATAGAGCCTTTAGCCATATGAAGATGATGCTTAACTACTTTCAGTTGCTCGTCTTTTTTATCTAATCTTGGTTTCATATTAATCTATTGTAGGATAGTTTTCTAATTTATTTCCTTTGTTATTGTGCCAAATTCTTCTTATCTCAGTCACAATTTCTTGATTCTCGTATTCCTCTATTGCTTCTGTAAATTGTTCCATCATATGCTTATAGTGAATGTTATCATATCGATGTTCAAAAGCATTGATGTATTTATTGGTAGTCGTATGGTCTTTGTGACCAATTACCTTAGATACTTGTTTCTGAGTCATTCCTACTCTAAGGTGGAGTAGAATCGCCATAGCCACCCTAATATCTACCACATCACTTCTCCTCGAACCTCCTTGTACTTCTTCCTTAGAAGAACCATTTGCTTCGACTATTGTCCAAAGTTTTTTAAGTAATCTATTCTCCATTTTACTCAAAATTAGCAATGTGTTTTTCGTATCGGTCTACAACTCTATTAAGTGCTTTTGTTACCCACTTATACTCAAAATTATCTCGGTCATCCATGTGGTTGACGTAGTGATTTATTAAAGAGTGTTCCCCACGTTTAAGAACTTCTGCAACTTGCATTTGAGTAAACCCTAATCTATAGTAAAGTATTTGTGATAAAGCAACACGAACATCTACCATTTCACGCTTACGTGACTTACCTAAAATATCTTCTTTAAAGTACCCCTCTTTTTCTACCGCTACCCAAAGCGAACTAATTAACTTATCAGTCATTTCTTTTTATTTAAAATAATACTACCACCAACTTGGTGCTTCTCTACCTTTCTCCCACTTAGCAAATCGTGACTTATCTACTTTGTAATAGATACGATATGCAAATACTGCACTTGGTTGTCTGCATTCATCGGGCATTGCTTGAGCAAACTCAGTCAACTCCCCTTGAGGAATCAAGTCTGCTAACTCTCCCATCATACGGATACCATCCTCACAATAGTGAGGTTTATTGTATCTAAGTTTAAATTCTTCGCACAACGCTAACCCATGTTGTACTGCCCATCTAAAATTATCTCGGCTATCTCCTACCCATCGTGTACAAGGATGATTGTGGTAGCCACCTTTCAATGGCGTACCACCTTTGGTTGTCGGCATAACATCATCTGTTGCACCATACCTACGCAAGGCAGAGCCTATCTGCTGATATAACTCCACGACCATCTTAGGTACGTGCTTGTCGCAATGCATCGTTGCAGATACAATCGGGTCTTTGTGTAGTACAAATATATTCATCTCTATTCTTTCTCTAAAGATACACAATTTTTAATGAAATTCACTACTGCATCGTAGACATCTTCTATGATTCCGTAAGGAATAATATCCATTAGATACTCTCGGTATTCGTTCTCCCAATACTTTTCATCTCGTGTTATTTTACCTACTACGGGGATAAGCCAATCCCAAGAGGAATGAAATTTTAACTCGTTAATAGATGTTGGTGGGTGTAGATTTTCTGCATCATCATAATACATCGTTTTATCATCTCCCAATTCCATTCCCCAAAATTCTGCTATTAGTTTATTTTCTTTCATGATTCCTTATTTAATTGCTTAATAAATTCCACTACTGCTTTGTAGGTGGCTTCTTGTCTGTCTTTGCAATCCTCAACATAAACCACGTCATTGTTCATTTCATCCATAAAGTTAGCATCATATGTAAGGGTTGCTCTACGCTTACTTGCTATAAAGTCATAGCCATACTCTTCAATCTTCTCCACTACAGGCATCAACCAACCCCAAGACTCGTGGTAGTTGAGTTGACTCTCCATATATCCTTGCTCGTAGAAGATACCATCCTCTCGCATCTCTTTTAACTCCTTAAAGTAGTCTTCATCTGACTTGTATTGCACATCCATAAAGTCTGCAATTAGTTTATTTTCTTTCATCTCTAAGCGTTTATCTCGATTAAGTACTCTATGTAACTATCAAGGAATGCAATCCTCTCGGCATCATCTGTCAAGTACAATTTAATTAACTCTTCCACCTCTTCCTCTGTAATGATATTATTACCTAAATCAAATTCGTAATAGTGCTTTAATCGTTCACGTAGAACCATTGCATCTTCAGCTTCAGATGCTTCCATTGCAAGACGTTTACACCAATCCATAACCATGATTTTATCGTGGAAAAGCAAGGCTTCTCCTATAGATTCTTTTAACTCATCTATTCTTGGTGTTGCACTTGCTACGGAACTGCACACTTTTCTTCCAATAAAGAAGACACATCTCCAAGACCTATATATTGAATCTACTGACTGCCATTTGTCATCCGTAGTATTACTTAAATCATAAGTAAGTTCATCCTCAATTATGCATTCCCAACCATCCTCTTCACTATACTTTAGTGGCACACCGACCAATCTTAGTAGTGCTAAATCCTCTTGGTAATCAATGCTTTCTTTTGTGTAGTTTGCTACGTATCCCATATTTTCTAATTTTGTTTTAACAAATATACTAATAAAATGTCAATTCGTTTGTTAAAGAATGTTAAAAACCCCACCCCGAAGGGTGAGGCAAAACAAAAAAAAATTAACTAAAATTCTCTTCGATAGACTCTGCTTCGGTGGTCACTACATCTTCATTCGCTATCTTATCAAATAGATAGTATATAGCACCTCGCTCGATTAACATATCCATACCTTTTTGTACACCATCAGTTATCTCTATGCGATAACTTTTGATTTCGCCATCTCGCTTATTAGTTTTAAGTAATTTAAACGACTGACCTCCACTTACACGCCAATCCCTTGCTTCCAATCCAAAATACTTATCGTCTCCTAACTGAGTAGGTACAAGTATCTCGTGACCTTCGTGAAACTTTTCTATCAATGCTATTTTTATCATTGACTCAGCACTTCTACTAAACTCTCTTGGAATATCTACTTTGTACTTAGACTGCGTTTCTTCACACGCAATAAAATGATTGTACTGAATTTTTAAATCAAATAAAAAACTATCTATTTCGCTTTTCTTACTGCTAATAAAATTAAATACTTTTATTCTAGATTCTAAGAACTCGATGTTATCCTCGTAGTCAAAAAACTTTCTATCGTCTTCGCTCGAACTTAATTTAGGTAAATCCATTTTCACTTCGAACAAAGGTTCAGTACCATGAAAACTAGTACCTTCGTGAGGAGTACGCAATACAATAGTCAACTCAGAGTGCCACATCGGGTCTTTGCCACATCTAAATTTTACAAACATATGGTCGTATCTGTACTCAGTTTCTATTACGAACCTCTTGTCATCTGAAGAGCCATCAGAAACACATCCTAAGATATCAAAAATTACCTCTTTGAAAATGTCTGTGAACGTATCCTTTGCCCAATCGTTAAGGGATAGACGTTCATCCCATATCTTATTACGAATCTTTTGATTCGCCATCTCCATTGTATGACCTTGTCTTAGTCGGTCATTCATATCTTCTATCTGAGACAATGTAAAGAGGTTCATATTTAATCCCTCAAATTCTTCTGTTATCAGTTTTAAGTTTTCCATTTTTTCTGTTTTTTTTCTGATGTAAATATACAAATTATTTCGATGGGTGTTTGTTAAGAAATGTTAACACAAAATAAAAGTAAGTAAAAACATTCCACCCAAAGATATTATACCTAATATCATTAGTATTTCAAATACCTTGTAACTCATTTCTTTTTATCTAAAATTATTTAATCGACTATCGTGTAGCCTTTTTCCCAAAGAAGATAGTCGTAGTAAGCCTCGTCAAAGTCCAACCAATTGTTATCCTTATCTTCAACCATCTTGGTTTTTACTGCCATATCCCACGCTTCGTCACGCATCTCTTGAAACGTACCCATTGATATCTCTTTCATCTTCTTTTTATTTAAAATTAATGTTGTGTACCTTATCCACGAA
>VMHT01205843.1_pt1 | contig 21934 bp, 20 predicted proteins | sample 4693611 | NCBI WGS metagenome assembly VMHT01 (sample SAMN12280063, study PRJNA550983) | marine metagenome | isolation source: seawater sampled from same location over 5 years 0.02-0.2 micron viral filtrate | place: USA: collected off the coast of southern California halfway between the port... ...
CCCTTAAACGAAAATCCTGATTCTTCCGCCATATCTTATTTCTTTGTCAGTTCTGGACCGAGGTTAGATCGATCGTAATGTGTGTTGATTGCATATAGCTCCAGGTCTGATGCGGCGTTGGAGCTAAGCTTAATTTTACAAAAATAGTCACGAATAGCGTCACCATAGGTGGACTGATCGAGAATGGCGTAGAGCAAGTCTCCGTTGGCTACGATGGAACCAGCCAGAAGGGTTTGGTTAATTGTAAGAATTTTGCCTGCAGCCCCTGCAAGGGTAACCTTAACTCCGTTAGCTTGACCGTTTGTCGTGACGTATTTGTCTTGCGTCGCGTTGTAAAGATTACACCCGATCGGTAAGCCTAACCTGCCAACCTTGCTAACAAAGCTGATGACGTTAGAGTTGTTTCCTGTGTTTCCGTCAACTACAGCTGGAATACCGATTTTGTGGGATGTGCTGTTGGCAGACTTATCTCTGGGCATAAGGGCAAAGTAGCTACGCTCACGCTCCTCCCAGCTGGTGATATCTGTATTCTGGTCACTGGTTGTGACAACCGCATCCCATGTGCCGCTGTTTCCCTCATAAGAAACAGCGTTAAATATCTTAGCTAAGGATGGGTTGGGATTGATTACGGTTTCTACAACCGCAGTCTTCTGATGGCCGTAATAACTCGCTCTAGTTACATCCTCTTTGTGCTCGTGAAACAAGAACTCCTCACTTCCACCTGGGAGGCTTGTATAAAGGCAGCTAACAAACCTGTTGCCAATGTATTCGAACAGAGTCGGTTCTGCTCCGCTAGTGCTTGAAAATTCATACAGTGAAGTCCACCTTTGTGACGCCACGTTGTATGCGCCCACAAACCCAACAAAGGTTGATATAGAGTTCATGGCCACGAGCACCTCTCCATAGTCTGGGTCATACCCCATGAACACACGAGATTTAGTGGTGAGCTTGTCCCAGGCCTCAATCTTGTCTTGGAAGAAGCTGTCCATCCCTATGTCTGAGATCGCAGTGATCCCATCACCTGCAAGCTGCAGAACTTTTTTAGAGATTAAGTCCGTAAAGTAGATTCTGCCGTCCTTCATAACGGATAGCTGTGTCTTGCCTCTTGTCCCGTATCTACCAGCATAGTACGATGGAGATCCAATCACATTGTCTGCTGATGTCAGTACATCTGTTGTAGAAGAGAGCTTGACATTCACTGCACCAAGGGGCAGCCTAGACGCTTTGCCTGACTGAATGCAGGAAAGGTACCCATCGTTCGAGAAGAGCCTGTCAATGCCTCCGTATGCAGAGTCAAGGTCGATGTAGTTCGCCTTGCTCAAGTTGAAGTTAGACAGGTTCAGGAACGGCGAGTCAGAAGAGTACTTGTCACTGTAGGTAATGGCATGTCTTCTGTGGTTCTCAGCTGCGTACTTGTTTGTGAAGTGAGACCTTCCAAACATCTTGGCGTCAGAGGGGAAGAAGTGAGATGCCTCTTCGCTTTCCAAGTACATGTTCTTAAAGAACATCTGATCAATAGACCAGTATCTAAAGTAGTGATCAACAGCTTGGTTTGTTGAATCGCCTTCTTTTGCGTTCAGCTTTACAGGAACCCTCTTGTACCAAACGTCGCCAGATGAAATGACATGCCCCGCTGTTGGAAGATTCGTCCCGTATGTGTGAATGCTTGGCAATTCATTATACGTTCTCTCACTCTTGCTCTTGGCAGGAGTATACACCTCTACCACAGCATTTCTTGCCCAGTTGAGAATAGGAAACCAGTGCTTTTTTGTTCCGTCACTAGCGTTGGTTGTCTCTTCAATCTTTTGGCTGGCATTAAACTTGACTTGCTTTGCGCTTGCCCTATCCCATCCACCCACATTGATGTCTTTAATCAAGAGGAAGTCACCCTTAGCCATGGGGAAGTCCTTCTTGTCTGTGGTAACTGTGACCCCGTCAGCAGCAAGCTCAGTCACCCCTCCAGGGAAGACTGGGTTGCGTGCGCTAATCGGTGTTTCTTTTAGCCTGTCAACAGCATCCTCTTCTCTATCAAGAGTCTCCTGCTTTCTTTCGTCCTTGGTCCTAATAAGCTGATCGAGAAATGGAAGGTCTGGATTGTCTCCAATTTTCTCGACCCCTCTGTCAATAGCGTTACCCAGCTTGGTCAAGAATCCTGGACCCTCCTTGCCCTTCTCCTCTCTTCTTCTTCTGCGCTTATCTCTTCGCCTCTCCTTTGCCTCTTCTCTTTTGTTCTCAAAGTCCAGCTCAGCCCTGATCAGGTTGATGTCGTCAGTAACCGTATCCTTCCTGAGAATTGTCTTTCCTACAACAGGAAATTCAAGCTTGTTAGGGAAGAACCTTTGGAACTCTCCTACTGTGTCGTTCTCGTCAAAATGAATGACACGAAGCACGTCTCCGTCAGTTGGGTTGCAGACATAGTCAGCACCGTTTTCTCCGCAGTAAGAAGACTTGCTTCCTGACCACCCCTTGAGAGAGATGTACAGGTTTTTTGAAGCGTCCTCTTTCGCGTCAGCAGAGTCGTAATTGCCGTAGCTCCAGTAGTTTGCAAACCCGCCAGACACAGAGTACTGCTTGAAGGTGTCAATATCAGAACCCCCATAGACGATCTGGTACTTGTCAACCCATGCGGGCAATGTCTGGTTCTGTGAACCAACCTGAGGGAACTTGACCTTGATGTCAACCTTCCCGTTTGCATCATCGGACTCACCCTTCTGTTTTACGTACACGCTGCCAAGCTCCTTGACAAAGGACGACCTACCCTTCTTGTCATAGAAGATCATGCCAAACGTGTGGTTTGCACCCCTCTTAAATGACTTGAAAGAACTCAGGTTGGCGTCAATGATTGCAATGCCCTTGTCGGCAACTTCGTGAGTGTCTGCCGTGGCGCTAATAATGCCCGCAAATCCTCTTTCATTTCCACTCCCACCTGGCTGTGCTTGAGTGTTTGTTGCTTGAACACCGTCTGGTTGGCCTACATTTACAAACCTTTCAATTACCAGGCTGCTATCAACTGCGTCGTGGTAAAGCAGCTCTGCTGTAATTTGATCATTAGCAACTGCAGGAGACTCAAGTTTAAATGTAATTTTAGCGCCCTTAAAAAAAACCAATTTAGTAGCCCCGTCGTCAGCTCTAACGGCAGTCGAAGTGGCTCTGGATTCAGGATTAGAATAATTTACTACAGGTCGCAGCGCTAGAAGGCTAGATCTAACACTATTTAGAGCTGTGCTCTTACTGGTGCTTGAAGAAAAAAATACAGACGTTGTAAATCTAACGTCATCCATTCCGTTAAAAAGGGCTGGCCTAAAGTTAGAGCCAGACTTCCTGCCTAGGTGCCAAGTTTGGCCCTCATCTTCAAAGCTAAATAAATGGTCATCAGCTTCGTCGTCAGCACAAGTAATGTATGTGGTGGCTTCACCAGAACTAAACGAAAAGTCTACATTGATAGTGGTGTTCGCTGGAACTGGGTCAGGAAGTCTTGAAAAATCTATTGTGGCCCCCGATTGCTTTTGGGTGGTGTTGCTTGCTGTGGCAGTAAACCCGCCGACATTCTCGCCAAACTTTGACGTGGTTACAACGAGGTGGTTGTCATTGTACGGCGCGTTGTAAACTGCCTCGAACTCTGCAGTTACATCAGGAAGCTCCCTCCCCTCTACGTAGTTTCCGTAGATAAGACGACCGTCCGCAATGCACTGAGTCTTAGCCAACAAAGGCACGTTGTCAAACAGTTTGTTTGCTTCGATCAGGGCGATGGGCTCCTGATCTCGGTCACCATAGAATCTATAGGTGCTGGCAGACTCGTCATAAATAACAGTCTCCGTAGAACCAACAGTTCTTTTTAAGTCTGTATTTCTTTCAAGCCTGTCCGCCAAGTAGACAGCGCCCGTCTCGTTGTCTCTGTAGTAGACATTGATCTGCTTTACCTCTTGAGTACCCTTGTCTACAGATACTTCGTAGAAGTTTACGTCGTTCTTTCTGTACCCGTCTTCCTCCTGAGTTAGGACTGTGACAGGAATTGTGCAGTCAGAGATGTTAGACAGGGCGCTACGCTCACCGTCTTGATACACCCACTGAATAGCAAAAGAGATGTTTTTGGCGTAGATAAAGTTGCCGTCGAAGTTCAGGTCTTTGCGCCCAATAACAGAGAAGTCGTGGATGGGCTTAGTCTTTGCGACACTAAGGAACTCCAAGATGTCAGCCTCGTCGCTGACATCGTTGTAACTCAGGCTAAGAGCTCTGTTTACGTTGATCTTCTTGGGCTCGGTGACATTGTCTGTCATGTAGATCACAGGCACAATCGTACCTGCCTGGTTGACATCAGCTCTGATGATGTCCATATCCACAAACTCAGGCTTGGTTCCAAACAGGTGTCTGGTTACCAAAACCTTTTTGTACTCAAGTGTCGTTGCGTTAAAGTCAATCCTGTAAACGCCGTGATTGATACTAGTTGTATCATACACAGCGAAGTACATCATGTTGTCCTCTTCATCAACGCAGCTTCCCAGAACCTCATACCCTCCGTCCTGTGCAATCTGGCTACCTGAGGCCGCAGCAATTACTGCGTTGCCCTTGGCGTTCTTGACTACGAATCCGTTGCCATCAGAATCGGTAGAGATGGTGACGTTTTTGGCGTCACTCATCTCGTTGGGCTTCAGCAGTCTTTCATCGGTGGACTTGTTGAGCGCCTGCGGTGTATTCTTACTACTCGGCATTATCCCTTAGGTGCTTGCTTGTAGTTCTTTCTAATTGTCTTGAGTGCCTCCTCTTTGCTGAACGCCTTCATGCGAGCATTCGCTTTGCGTCTTTCGTTGTAGTACTCCTGACGTGCACGTGCCTTTTCTGCAATAGGTACAGCTGCTTTGCGCTCAACCACCTTAAAGTACATGTAAGACCTAAGCGCTTCTTCGAGGTAGATATGCACTGTCGGATCGGTGGATCTAGCTTCGTCTGCGATGTACTCGACAACAACCTCTGAAATGTTGTTGCGAGTTTCCATCTCGATCCTGTTCTGGTCAAGGTTAACGCGGTACCCCCCTTCGTACTGTCCGCCACCCACTCCATACAGCCTGCCCTCAACGCCTCCGTAGATGTAGTTCCTAAACACGTAGTCTTCGAATCCATCACCTACCCTAGCCGTGCTGTTGCTTGCGCCTGAGGTAGATCCCTTGGACTCCACTCTGTCAAACACACCGTCGTTGTCTGAGTCGATAGGGTTGTTGTTGGAGTCGGTCTTGTATTTCTGCGAGATGTTAATGTTCTTGTTCTCCCCCAACACGTACACAATACCGTCTGTCCCCACGACACCAATCTTCACCATGTCCACAAAGTCATCAGGCAACTCCACCGTATCGTTAGTGGTGTCGACACTGAGCTTCAGTGACTTAACTCGATTCATGATGTCGAATCCGAACTCACGCACACCGCGCTTGGCGAAGTTCTTGAGAACCGCCTCGTCAATGTCGTTCACGTAATCGTCGTGTCCCGTCGTAAGCAAGAAATCGTTTACGATCTGAGACACTTTAATGGTGTTTCTTGCCATTACTTAGTAGGTTTTGGAACCTCCTCCTTGACGGAGAAGTTGTATATGTCTGCATCCCTCAAATGCAGACCAATCATCTTCGCAATCTCAATAGCCAACTCGGGCTCGTAGTGCTCAGGCATGTCAAAGTGCCGAGCAGTGGTCTGGTTGGTCAGGTCGGTGGCCAGAGCGGGTAGGTTATCTACAAAGTCTCCTGCTTGGCTCCTGGACCCAGGCTGTCTGTAGTACCTAATGTGAATCTTCTGAATGGTTTCTGGAAAGACCTCGACGTGGTCTGACATCAAAGCCACAGGCTCGGACTCGGTAGGTACGTTTAGATCGCTACGCAGGATGCGGTCGATTTTATCTTCATCATAAACAACATCGATGGGGATTCTAGTTGATCTCCCAAACAAGACAGCTCCGTTTGAATTGAGCGAGATGAGTCTTGCGAAGTTGTGCGTAAGGCTGTTCTTTTTAAATGCAGAAGCCGTGCCGTCCTTGGTCCACGGCTCAGAGAAGGAGTAGTAAGAAAGATCCTCTTGTAGTCTCTTTGTCCTAGACTTGCTTCCTTTTGCAGAGATGCCTCGTCTAACAGAGGCACGGGCTTGCTCAAACTCGTTGAACATCTTGTTGAACAAAGTCAACTGAGCTTGGTGTGCAAACTTGTTGAAAGACGCTGGCGTGACAAAGCCTCTCTGGTCTTTGTTGGCCAGCTCTCTTACTGCCTCGTATACTTTTGTAATGTTGGCATACATGAAACAAATATACAAAAAGAAAGCCACCCTCTCGGATGGCCTTCCCTGTGGAGCGCTCTGCAATTAAAGCTGCCTGTCGATCTCTTCTACAACGGGTACCGCCGCCTCTGTCAAGCAGTAGCGGGTGAATACGTCAATCGGGTCCATACCCGCTGGCACTGACACAATCATGCGGTTCGTGTCGAACCAACGAATGGCATCTGGGTCCACCTTGATTACGTTGTACTTCTGTGCTGTACGGATCTTGGCCTTCATCGCAACCGATGGGTTGTCGAATGACTCCATGAATCCTTTTGGATCAGCCTTAGCCTTAATCAAAAGATCGTGCTTGATCTCAGCTACTGGACGATCTACGTTCATATTGTACGCAGCCGCAATAGAGATGAGATCTTCTAAGTCTCTGTTTCTCAAAGTATTGATTGCGTCATTCACTAAGAACTCACTATCAAGACTAACGGTCTTCTCCTTAATTGGATCAATAATTTTAAAACCACCGCCGCCGTTGGAATTGTTCTCTGGGTGTAGAAGCATGAACTTCATCAAGTTCGGCTTTGACTTTGGCACGAACAGTTTGCCCATGCGGAAAATCACAGGAGTCTTTACTGACGATGGGTTTTGCTCATCCTTGTAGATGGAGTTTTCTCGCTCACAGTAACGAATCTCTCGAACCATGTCTTGTTCCTCGTCGTAAACTGTGACGCCACTCTGCATTAGCATAAAGGTGGCTTGTCCTCGCAACGATTCAAACTCACGAGCTTCAATCTTTACGTCTTCACGCTTTAGCTTCTTCTTGGGAGCCAGCGTGACTTTCTTCTCTGTAGCCGTATCTACCGCTTTGGCATTAGGCTTACGGCCCCGTCGGGGCTTGGGTGTTGTTTGTTCCATTGATATTGAATTAAATGTTTTACAAAAGTAGTAAAAGAGAGGAGAGCCATTCTCTCCCCTCAGTTACCGTGTAGGTTACACAGTAGCAAAAACTGGTCCGTTGGCACTTGTGCCAATCAAACCCAAGTCTGTTGCTTCTTGAAATCCGTCGTCAGTCAACATGACTGAAGCGGCCTCATTTGCTGCATTAAGCGTCAATGTGTTTCTACCTTTTTTAAAAACGATAGAAGCAGCAGGTACATCAGCACTGTTAATGTTGAGGCTGTTGATGTCAACAAAGAAAACAAGACCTGTTGGGCCTGTCAAATTCACTGTATATGCAGGTGCAGCTCCCGTAGCTGTAGCGTTGCCTTGAGCCTTGATAATAACTGTTCTAGAGTCAACCTCAAAACCCTGTGTCTTGGTGGCTTTAGTAGCTTCAATCGTCAAGTTCAAGTCAGCGCTTGCAGTCTGAGAAAGCAAAGGAAAAAGTTTGTCTGCCATGATTCAAAGATTATGAAGATTAGAGTGAGAGCCCGAAAGCTCTCACTCGTCACTTCAGGTTAATTACTTGATCAACACGTGCTGGTTAGCAGCGCGAGTAATCAGGTTGCACTCAGAGCGGTAGTAGAACTCAGCCTTGTCCTCAGACATGTTGGTGTGTCCCAAGATAGAACCGCGCACCCAGTGCTCAACGTCTCTGTTGTAACCGTTGGTACCCTTGTAGTTCATCTCCAAAGAAGGAGCTGAGTTACCAGTGCGTGGATCCTTGACGTTAGCCAAAGGAACCATAGCACCCTTAATGTCACCAACAGCACCCAACATAGGATCGTTCAAGAGCTTCCAGTCGTGCTTGTGGAAGGTGTAACCACCACGAGTAAACGACTTAAAGCCCAACTGCACAGCCATGTCAGCGTCATTGTTAAACGCGCCGAACTGACCAGGCAAGCCTGCGGTCACCTGAGTAGCGATACCAGCAGCAAGCATATCGTCGATGTCCAAAGAAGCAGATCTGTTCAAGTACATAGCGTACTCTGCAGGTGCGCCCTCCTTGTCCAATTCGAGGATGATAGAGTCGATGTCAGACATGTCCGCAAAAGTGCCTTGAGCACCACCAGACACGGCAGAAACAAGACCTCTACGCTCGACAGCTTGGAAGTAACCCTCAGATCCAGTAACGGTTCCTTGGTCAGTACCCAAAGCAATGCTGTTGCCAGCAGCTCCAGTCATACCGTAGAGCAACATCATCTCACGCTGGTTCATGAAGCGCTTGCGAGTGTCCTGCTCGCCCTTCACGTACCATCTGTAGTCACCGTTGCCGAGGTTCACCCAACCGATATTGGTGGCCTGAGAACCGTTCACCGCGTAAGTCTCCTTAGTGATGATGAATGGGTTGGTTCTCTTCACGATATCAGTGTCGTAGAACTGGCTTGGTTGATCAGTTCCTTGAGCATAGATGTTACCGATGATAGCGAGTTCAGTTGCGCCTGCTTCAACAGTGACAGCATTGCCGTCCAATCTCTTGAACTTAATCTTTTCAGCTCCGTCGGCAAGCTCAACAACAACCAAGCGTTGGCCACCTGGAGACAACAACACGTCGTTCAGGCGGACAGGAGGAGTGGTGGCGGTGTAGGCCGCAACGACGCACTCTCCAATAGGGCTGCCAGCAACGATGCCTCCTGAGGCGATAGCTTGCTTTTTGTGCAAGCGACCTTCTTCCCAGTACTGGACTTCGTCCTGTGTACCAGCGTTAGTCACAGCACCAGTGAGCTGCAAGAATCCTGTGATGCCTTGGTCACCGTAGGTGCTGACCAAGATCTCTCTGTTGTCTGGCTTAGACCAGTCGTCAACGAGTGTTCCCAGAGCAACGTACTTGTCTGGAGACAGCTTGAGGTTTGCTGGTGCGACGTCAGACGCGCCGTCGTTTGTAAATGTAGTAGCCATTTTTTATAGTCTTAAATCTTGAAGGTCATAGTAGAATTACCCATCATCGCATCCTTCAACTGCTGAGTCAGGGGATTTTCAGTTTGTTGAACGCCCTGTTGGTTTGGTTGAGAAGAGCTTACGTTTGCTGCTCGTGTCACCAAGTTTCTTTGACCGTCACCCAACCCCTTCTTGTAGATTTCCTTCGCGATGGTGTCGATGTTGTCGATCAAAGCCCTGTGTGAACTAAGCATCTCGTAGTCCCAGTTCCCGTTGGTATCAACATAAGGATCGAAGTACTCATCGAGACGGGCGTTCTTGTCGATGAGAGACTGCTTGTAGTTATCCTGAAAGCCGAACTTGAAATCATTGCCTTCTCCTAAGTCGAATTGCAATCCTTCCAAATCATTTACCGTAGCCTTCATAGTGGAGATCCACTCCTCGTTGATGAAATTGTCGTCACCTCCTGCTTGCTCTTGGACTGGCATCTGGTACCCATCTCGCATTTCGCTAATGGAATCCCGTGCTGCTTTAGCATCAAGCTTCATTTGGATCTGACCCATTTGAACCTCACCCTCGTCATGAAGATCGGCGTCCACAGTGTACTTATTCTTCATAAGCACATTGATTTCCTTGTCGCTCAAGTCAGGGTACTGAGTCCGCATGTGAGTGGCAATCGCAGTCATATCATCCATTTCGGATGGGTTTACTGACTGATACTTGAACCAATCCATAGGGTCTCTACCTGTCTTGTTTACGAAGTCGGCAATCACTGCGATCCGTTCGTCTAACTCAGGTTGAGCTTCGGGTTGACTCAGGTCATCAAGGGTCTTGACGTCTCGCCCTAGCCTTTCGCTAAGGAATGAGAAGACCGCCTCCTCGACTTGTGAGTCTGTGTATTCTTCTTGTTGAGGAGCAGCCTCTTGAGAAGGCTGCTCTACTTGTGGTTCAGCTTGAACTTCAGCTTGTGGTTCGGGCTGAGGCTCTGGCTGTGCTTCTGGTTGGGGAGTCGGTTCTGCCTGTGGCTCTGCCATAGCTTGTGCGACTTCCTGTTCAGATACAAAAGTGAAACCGCCTTCCTGGGCGGTTTCCTGTGGCTGGATGTTTTCGTTCTCCATAAATTAAATTTTAGTTTCTATGTATTACACACCAATGTACGCCACCACGGATCCGCTGGCCAAGTTGATGCTTGACCACTTGCCGTAGATGGTGACGCCTCTTGGAAAGACCTGGTCGTTAGCCAACTGCTGACCACCAGTGCCTGTGCCTGTTGAGGTTGTGCCAAAACAGATGTTCGTGTCCCTTGCCACCAAGGTATCAAACGAAACTTCTTCAAGCATAGTAATAGCTGCAAACACCTTTCCCGAAGGAGGGGTGATTGTAGCAGTTGTGCTGTCCGTGTAGATTGATCCGAACTGGCCAAACGTAATTGCGTCGATTGATCCTGGATATGCCATTGCTATTGTTTTTGCAAATATACTTACTTTTTCTTCTTACCTTTTCCTGCCCTAATCTTAGCGGCTTCTCTCTTCCCAAAAGCAGACTTCACTCTCGCCATAGCCCATGCGTGCTGAGACACCTTAGGCCTGTTACCAGAGCTCATGTATGCGGCAAGCCCTCTCTTGTACACCTGCTTCTGAGCTGCACTCAAGCTGGCGTAGCCTTTACCCTTGCCCTTCTTTTTCTTTGAGGATATCTTCCCACCTTTTTTTAAAACAATCATAGCTTATCTCTTTGCGCCATGAGCCTCTTGAGTCTAGCAGCTACGGCGGGTGGGAATCCTTTCTTTTTTCTCTTTGCTTTTGTTCCTCTATACTTATCGTAGATGGCAGAAATTTGAGCCATCAGCTTTTTTCTTTTGCCAACGTTAGAGCTACCCTTAGTGTACTTAGCGTTGAACTTCTTAGCCATGACTGGCTGTCTTAAAGTCCGCCTTTTCTACAGCACCAGGGTGTGGCTTGTAGTCTCCCTCCATGAGATAGTATCTACCACCCTCAAGCATCCAGTGGTATCCCTTAGGAGGATCCACTGCGATCTTCTTCTTACCGACCTTGAGCTTACCTTTCTTGTACGCCTTCATTACCACTTGACTTTGTTTGCCCACCACGCTGCACTCATCTTGCCACGGGCGATGTTCTTCCTGTGACGATCCTTGAATGCTTTACGTTGCTTGGCGTTTTGATTTGTCTTTGCACCCTGCTCTCCAAAGCGGATAAGCTTCACCTTGTTGCCCTCCTTTGCCAACACGATGTGTGACTTTTTAGAATGCTTAGGTGTGCGCTTCGCTTTGTTTACGCCAGAAAGCCCATGCTTTTTGAGCATGCGCTTGATTCTGGATCTGAGGGCTTCGGTACTCACAATACAAATATATTAAATATCAGAAGAGTGTTCCATGAGGTTCCCGTAGCGCAGATCGTCAAGCTTGTCTTCGTCTGAAATAGAAGCATCTCTATAGAAAGAAACTGAAGGTATGTTACCAGCTTTAGCCCACGTCAATGCACCCGATTCGGTTTCAAAGTATTCTTCAATACCAACCATCCTGATCACATATCCAGCCGTAATCTTATTACCTGTGTCTGTTGCAGTCTTTGCCATCAGGAAATACTGTAGTAAGATTTTGTGTCAGTCATAATGTTATCTCTGTTTGGAAGCGTGGTGTCTGACCAAATGATCACCTCTGACAAATACCCTTGATATTGCGCCGCGCCATTGTCGTGGCGTCGGCCAATCGTAATACCTGCCGAAGCTGTTCTCAAGCTTCCCGAAGAGGGGAATCCAGTCAGGGTTGTGGCTGTATCTCCATTGGTGTCAATGTCTCCTGTATATGGTGATGCCGACAGGAAACTAACAACAACATACTCTTTATCTACGCCAACAGTGGCTGTGGTGTCTGCTCTTCCCAGGTGATTTGAAGAAGTAGAATACCTAGCTGCTGATCTTAGCTTCTGAGCCGCCCCCATAATCGACGTCTGAATCGTTTGGGTAGACGTAGATGAGGTCCACTGACTTACAATGTGCTGGCCCGCAGACACGGTTCTAAACTGACCCACATAGGAAAGTATAAAGTGATCTCCGTTGTTTGATGAGAACGTATCAGACAGATGTTTTCCGTCAGACCCGAAGTAAAAATCAATGGTAGGAAAGGAGTTAGTGTTCGTAGCAATAACGCTACCAGAGTCCACGATATAAGGCATATCAGCCTGAGTAGACTGAGTCATGTGGTTCGAATTTGAGCTTTGGTCATACCAGGTCACAATTCGGCCACCCCCAGTCCCGCAGTGCTGAAGCAAAGCCGTAGTGTCTAAACCACCACTAACAGTAAATCCGATGTCTGCCTCGCTTCCCGAATCATTCCTTACTCGTATGGCATGAAAGACGTTAGTGTCAAGTCTACGCAAAGAATAAGCGGCGACCGCGCCTTGGTATGTCCCTAGGAAGGTGGGCGAAGAAGAAGACGGTACTGTTAGACCAGCAACTTTTTCTATGCTTGTTTTAGCTATGCCATCAATCTTTTCAATCGAAGACATAGATACACCGCTCAGCTTTTCAATATCTGGCATTAGGCGATCTCAATAAAGTCTGGAGATGGATTAAAGTAGATAGTTCTAGACTGTCCAGCAGTAACCACGTATCCAATGATCCTAACAATGTCTCCGTCTGCCGAGGGTGCGGCTGTAGTGGGGTTACCGTCATCACCAACATATACAATGTCTCCTTTTGCGGGGGAGCTTCCAGAAAGTGTTGCTACTCTTACAACGCCCTTTACAACCATTTCATTTGCATTTGCACTGTCGGTGGCAATACCCAACAATCCACTAGCTGTACTTTCTGCGTCCTTATCGGCAAGAGCCCATGCGCTGGAGCCAGCATAATAAAGCTTTCCAGCGACAAGTGATGCTGATGCAAAAAATGAATCAAGTATCTCTGCCCCACTGTGCAGCCCAGACGCACCAAGAATTTGTCCTGCGTTTATTCTAACGCCACTGTTTGAGCCAGTCGGGTTTACATAGCCCACGATATCAGCATTTCCAGCAACGTTGATTCCTGTAGACAAAGTTTCAAACCTCTTGGCATTGTTGTAAAACAATTCTACGCCAGCATCTTTAGTAGATCTAATCGCTACCTCAGAATCATGCTCCACTCTAAACTTTCCAGTTCCGTTTGGATTAACCAAGATGTCCCCGTTGGTCGGAGAGATCAGGCTGTTTCCATTAACGTTTAGATTACCTCCAAGAGATGGCGCTGTGTCCTGAACAACAGCTGACAATCCTGTGACATTTGTAGTCGCAGCAATAGTGATATTGTTGGAGTCGGTGTGGGTCAGCGTAATGTTGCTGCCCGCGTTAATGTTAATGTCTTGGTTTCCAGAACCCGCACCACCAGTAGTGTTTCTTAGAACAATGTCATCGCCACTATCTTGAAACGAAAGGGTTGTAGTGTTCTGTGTGTTGGTGTTTGATACTGTTGATGCAATCTCACCGCTTCCAGAAATAGTGATCCCAGTGCCTGCTGAAAACTTGCCCCTAATGTCAGAGTCCTCAAGGTCAAAAGCTGCTCTCGCTCCAGCGGCAGTAGTGGCCCCCGTGCCTCCACTACCGATTGGGACAGTGCCTCCAGTCAACTCCTGCCCGTTTAAAGACAAGTAGTCTGTGTTGGCAAGAGTTACAGGTGGTGCGCTTGTCAGATAAGAGCTAAGGTCTGGCGGCGTGTATGATATTACTCCCGTAGACTGACTGTAAGATAAGGCACCGTTGCCCGAAGCTGAGTTTTGAGTCGAAGAGATTTTACTTCTAATGTCAGCGTCTGATGGACCAACGTAACTTAAAATTCCGCCGTTAGCGTTAGTCGTAAATCCTATCTGCCCAAGGCCAGTAGACACAACCGTACCTATAACATCTGCCTGTAAGTCAAGCGGCTCAAGATTAAGCAACGCTTTCATCTCGGCTTCAGTAACACTTGAATGGTACTGAGGTGAGCCTGATTGATCAACAAAAACTGCAGCTTTGGTTTGGCTGTCTACGTAAGTTTTAACTGCCAACTGGCTGGGAACCAAGTTGTTGGTCGGGGAGCCAAATAGAACGTCAGTATCTACAAATGACGCTGAGCTTACATCAGATGTTGTTGTAAGTACAGCGTTATCAAGGTTAATGTTTGACCCGACAGTTATACGATCAATCTTGGTTTTGTCTCCGTTTGCAAAGGCTCCCTCTGACGGAGGCACCTGGTAGTCGGTATTGGCTGTGGCGATTGCGTATGCTCCAGCACCAGTCTTCTTCATAAGACCACTGGCCCCAGAAAAGTCTGAATCTAAAATTGCATCACTCACTGCGGTAACATCCACCCACGAAGTATTACCGCTTCCGTCTGTCTTCAAGACGTGTCCGTCGGTGCCAGAGGAGTTGGGCAGTGTAAGTGTATAAGAGCCCGAGAGACTTGGAGACTTGACAGCAATGCTGTTGGACCCGTTGAAAAGCTTGAGGCCGCCTGTATTTTTTAGCTCTACGTCTGTAGTGTTTTCAAACGTGACCGTTCCTACGTCGCTGTTGAACTTGTAGTTCGCAGGGTTAGATCCGTTCTTGCCAAACTGAAACACAGAGCCATCGTGAGCAAGAAGCTGATTGCCGCCAGAACCAAACTTGAGATTTGTGTTTACCGTGCAGTTGCCGCTTACAGTAAGATCACCTGTTACATTTACAGTTGCAACACCAGCAGCAGATCCAATTTTACCAATAGTAAAACTCTGCGATCCTTCTACGCCAATCGTTGAACCATCCTTAAACAGTACGTCTCCGTTGACAAACAGAGCTGCAGGTTTGTCAAGTGTAGTAGTATTTATTCCTACCCTTTTATTTGCTTCATCAATATAAAAAATGGTGGCATCCTGAGCATCCCTAATGTTCAGGTGGCCATTCTCAATGATGTCAAGGTTCCTTGTGGTCTCTGTAGTCGTGAGGTTTACCGTGCCTATGTTCTTTGTAACCTGGTTGGCATCTACAAAGACAAGGTTTCCATTGGCGTCAGCCTTTAAGAGCTGGCCGTTGGTGGGAGACGAAGTGGGAAGCTCGTAAGGAGAGGTGGTGTTGGCTGCACCACCCAAGAAGAAGTGACCGCTGTCTAGGTTAGGGATGTCGTTAGTTGCGTCAACGCAAGAGACCTTAAATTCTTTAATGGTAGTCCCGTCAGCTCTAAGCACAACACCAACACTTTGAACAAGGTTGGTCGAGCCAGCGGGCTTTGTAACGGTGACTCTTCCAGGCTGCGAAGATGACACGTACATTTTCTTGCCCTCGTCAGCCCCAGTGATGTTTTGAATATCCTGAGTTCTAGATCCAGCAACAACTACACCTCCTGTTCCGTTGTGTGCGATGTCAGAATACACAAACCCAATGGCTGGCATTTTAGACGAGTCGCTTGCGTCAGCCAAAGCAACAAGAATGTTTGAGCCATCTACCCCAGCAGCGTACACCACGCTGCCCGCAGAGATTGTAACCCCCGTAGTATTTTTGACTGTAGCGTGAAGCTTATCAATATAAGCCCACTCTGTGGCGTTAGCTACAGGGCTACTCTTAACAAGAGCCTGACCTGTAGCTCCAGGAGGGCTCGTTGGTACGCCAGCTCCGTCTGCACCTTGCAGGCCGTTCGTAGCAATAGCAGCTTGGACCTGCACCACGTTCTGAGACGCAGAAGCTACTGTGACATTGGTCGCCCCCTCAGCAGGGGTGACCTTCACTTCGATTGGATCCCCTAGTGTGAGGTTAACCTCTGCCATATTACGTGTTGGTTACGTCTTCAACAGCTGTAAAGACTCCATGAAAAAATGTTTCTGTTTCAGAGCCAGCGTGCTGAATGTCATAGACATACTGACCCGAGAAGCTCATGGTCCCAGCAGGAATACTTAGTGTCAATTTTTTTCCAGCGTCGGAGTACGTAAAATTTGTATCTCCCGAAGCCGTCAGTTCTACATTGCTTTCATTATCAGCCGCTGTGCGCACCTCCATTTTCCAACCAGCAACAGGGCGAGCACTAGACTGATCCGCATCAAATGTGAAGATCAGCTTAAACGTGTCTCCTTTTCTGCAGCGGATGTCCAGCCTGGACGATCTATCTAGATTGATGCTTGACATTACTTCAAGAGTTCATTGACGTTGACACTTTGAGATTCTTCAATCTCTCCTCGATTACCTTTTCTCTGCGATATAAGCTTAGACTGCTTAGCTGCCTGCTGATCAACACGCTCATCCTTCCTGTCCTCCTTGAGAACTTCAAGCTTTTCCTTGAACTCCTGCTCCTCAGTTCTGAATCCGAGAGTGGCCTGAGCTCTAATCATCTCAACCTCCCTGCGCATCGTGTGCTCCATCTGCATACGCTCTGCCTCAAACTTAGCCTTCACCTGCTCCATCTGCATATCAAGCTGAGCCTTGAGCTGAATCTCTTGAGCCTTAGCTTGTGATGCTGCCTGTGCCGTTTGAATGTTTGCTTGCGCCTGGGCTTGAGAGTTGGCTTGCGCCTGCTCCATCTGCTGCTTGATGCGCTTCTTACGACGAACGACCAAGAGTCTTTCGGCTTGATCGACGTCACGCAACTGGCGAATGGCGATAGCATCCTCGATATCAATCTCTCTCTGCGACAGCGCTACTTGGATGTTTTGCTCCAAGTACGCTCTGTCCTTGTCATCCATCTGCTTGCGCACCATGACACCGAAGTTGTACATAGGGAGGTCAGAGAACGAAGACACGACACTCATGTTGGTAGACCCCACCGCATTCTCGTACACCCTATACAAGACTGACTCGGGCGGAAGGATCTGCAGGCACTTTACTACATCCTCCACTACTCTCTTAAACAGCATCATAGATGCGTGGGTCACATCATAGATGGCGTTGTTGCCACCTGCAATGGCCTGCTCTCTCACCCCAACCAAGTCTTCGCTCTTTGGTGTAGAACCATCCATAGCCTCATTGATTCCCGTGGCGTCACGGATCATGCGGAGATAGTGGTTGTACAAACCAATAAGCTGGTTGATGTTTCGGATGGTGTTGTCCAATGGACGAACGGGTGGGTTTTGGAATCCACCCTCTGGGTTCTTGCTCCTGTAGTAGAAGACACCAGTCTGCTCGTAGATGTCTTGGATCTCCAGTGGTTGGAGCTCCCCGCCCCTACCGAGCTGCACGTTGTCAAGTCCCTCGATGTCTACGATCAATCCATCAGGCTTGGCCTTGGCGACCGCCTGCTGGATCTTCAGGTGGGTAAGCTGAAGCTGGTCTGCAAAACCAGTAATGCTGCCCACAATAGACTTAGGCATCATCCGTCGCAAGTTCGTGGCTGACACAGAGTATGACAGACGAGCCTTGCTGATGTCGTGAATGTTTTTAGGCACGTTAGTCTTGATGCCGTACCCATACACGTAGTCGGTGCCTACAATGTACTTGCCCCCGTACACTGTGGCATTCTCCATCTTGTGAGACTTGCGCTCAAAGACAGAGCTCTTAGGTGCGCTGTAGTCTTCCCCCTTGAAGAAAAAGTTTGTGTTTCCGAAGCGGTTGTCTTTGTCCTCGAAGTACATGCAATCCACAGAGAGAAACTCGAAGTCTAAGATTTGGATGCGGTACTCATCGTAGCCGTAGGACATCCGATCTCTTTTGTCGTCGTAGTGCTTGCGGCCAAACACAGAGGAGTCGTTGTTGAATTTACCAGACACTTGCTTGGCAATCTTCTCGAACTCCTCCTCTCCGAACTCCCCCATAGCTGTACGCTTGAGCTCTTCAATGGTGATGGTCTTAACGTGACCCGCATACACCAAGTCCTTAAAGTTGGGGTCTTCAGTGTAGCTGTGTACAAAATCACATGGGTCGACGTAAGCTGTAACGATTCCGTGGTTAGGATCGTTCTCGCGCTTTACCACTGACAGGCCCAACGTCACGAGATCATTAACACAACGTCTAAACGTAGAGTCATTGAAGTCGTTCCAAGACAGAGTCATGTTGGTAGCAACCTGGGCTGCGACCTCGGCGTCTGTCTTAATGTTGGTGTCCAAGAAAATCTCTGCCTCCTCCAGCGTATCTGGAATCTGGCTGGGATCCTCGGACATGTTGATGCCAGACTGTTTCATCTGAGCATACAAGTCCTTGTTCTGAACCTGCATCTCAAGCTTGCGCTTTTTGGCATCCTTCTCGCTACTAGACACAGGGTCAATAGCTTGAAGATTTGGGTACGGTTCGGAAGACAGGATCTTGTTGACTACAATCTTTACGAACTTGGGGATGATGGGTACAGGAGCCCAATCAAGATTGAGCAGCGTACCGTCTCCGTTGTTCGGGTCAAGGCTGTTTAGAATCTGCTTGTAGATAGTCGTATCCTGAGTCCCGTTTGCGTAGTCACGGTTTCTCTCAAATTCTTTACGACGTTTTCTGTATGTCCCAGATTCGTCATCTACCTTGCCCCAGTTACCCTCAATCGCTTTTGCGTACTTTAGCCCATAAGACTTCTCAAGCTTTTCTTGAGCAGGAGCAAGCGGATCAGGAAAGGTACTGGATTTTTTATTCGCGTTAGAGTAGGACATTTACAGTATTCCTTTATCTAGCAAATATAGTGTAAATTAAGTAAGGCTTAGGCGTTGGGCTTGAAGCGCCTGAAGAACTTCTTGTCGTCAAACTTGCTTACCTTCTTTTCAACCCTCACCTTCTGCGCGGCCAAGAGCGCAAGACCTGAACTAATGGTCAAGTCAAACTTGGTTCTCTTGTCAATGCGATACCCAATCCAATCCTCTAGGGTTCTGTTGAAATACATATTCCCAATACTACCGTCTTCTCTTTCCCCGACGTGATCAAAGATGTATTGCTCAATGGCTTGAGCGTGGGCGTGGATGACATCTTGAGAGTTAGATGGGATACCCTTGGTCCTGACATTGCTGCTGCTGCCTGGGGGCTTCAGGTGATCTGGCCTGTTCATTACGTATCCATCGTAACCCCTTGACTCAAAGTATCTTACGATGCCGTACTTATTGTTTTCAATTAAGAGTGGGTACCCGTAAAAGAAAGCTGCCATTAAAACATCTTCATAGAAGATCTTGGCCAAGTCAGGACGTGACGCATACTCTACAACAAACATGTTGGACGGGTGTGTCTCCGTCATGCTAAACTTGTTGTACAGATGCAAGGCACCCTTAGAGCCACGGCCATCAACCGTGGCGTCAAGGTCATACGAGTCGACTCCACCACAGCCTAGGTGGACATGAGGAGGAACCTTCTTGCCCCCTTCTTCCTTGACTTTATTTCGCATCTCGGTAGGTGGCATCCAAGATGTACGAAACCTTCCGTTTGGATCAGGAGTAAAAGCCACTTCCTTGTCCATCTCCTTCCATAAGAAGTTGCCACGTATAACTGGGTTTGGATACAGATCTTCGTTGTTGTCTATCTGCTGATAGATCTTTCCGATGTTAAAGATGCTCGCCTCTACACTGTCCCTAAATGCTTCCTCTTCGGTAAACGGAAACTGACGAACCACCTCGTTCAGCTCCGAGGCATCAGACTTCAAAGAATCTCTTTCGTTCTTTAAGTAGGTCTTGGCCCCCTGCATGATGTCTTCTCCATCAAGGCCAGGTATAGCTTCTTCAGGATCTAAGACAACTGGGTTGCCGTACTTGTCGAAGAAGCCCTCAAGGGCGTTGTATGCTGGAATGAACAAACGATACAAACCACTCTTGGTTCTGCCGTTTGCATTGCGTTCGTTAGGGTTGCTGTCTTCCCATACAGCCTTGTACTCTTTGCCACCCTTGTCCATGGGGTTTACAGTAGAACCCACCAGAGCCTTTCCCACAATCTTCCTACCCACAATAAGACACGTGCGCTCAATACGCCAAGCCTCCCTAATGTCGACAGGCTTCTCCCACTTACCCGCCTCATCAAGGTAGAGCATGTGGAGCTTCTCACCATCGTATGCGTTATTGGTGGTATTCTTCCAGTTGATTATCGTATTAAGAGCGTCGCCCTTCTGCGAAGTCTTATTCTTCTTCGTGATTCTCTTACTCGGCTCGCGAAAAGCCAGCTCCATGCGCGGGTTGGTAGTTCCATCTTGAATGGGTTTGAAGAAGAAGGGATACGATTTAAAAATCGAAACAACCTTCTTCATGAATATATTCTCCTGGGAGTCCTTACCCGTCTTAGACTGTATCCCTAGAAGCTTGTCTTTAACTTGCGTAGCTTCGTCCACAAGAACAGAGCTGCATACATTGGTATAGCCAGAACGACGACACTTAGTATAAAGCTGACCGATGCAACGGGGGTCAACTTCGCACGCAGCCATGTGGAGAAAGATCTCACGCTGGAAGGCAAGGTATGAAGGAAATCCGATATCGATTTTCGACCACTGGAGAAACATGTAGTGCCTGCCCGTGATGTACGTAGGGACGCCATGATTGTAAAACCAAACACCGTTACGCCTCCGCTCAAACTCCCCCTCGATGAAACCAGAAAATTTCCTGCGGAACTCCGAAGGCTTCTCGTACCACTCATCCATACTTCGTATCTTCTGCAACTCTTCGGGCATAGGAATGCGTCGCCACAGTTGCATAGACTTTGGCTGCTCATGGAAGAGTATCTCAGATCGCTTTGGTTTTTTCGGGAGGACAACAAGAAGCCCATGGAGTTCAATACTCTCGCCCACCGAACCGTTAGGGTCGATCTTAATCCCCTGATCTTCATATCCATCTACGTCGATTAAAGGAGACATTGTTTATCTGCCCTGAGAAGCGTATGGCTTCTTGTAGCTTTTAGACGCTTTGTTCTTAGACTGCTTAGTCTTGGCGTGCACACCCTTGCGACGAACACGCTTCTTCTTGTAGTTGTTTACTTGTACTTTGGCCATTGTATTTAATTTGTACGCCCGACAGGATTCGAACCTGTGACCGTTTGCTTAGAAGGCAAATGCTCTATCCAACTGAGCTACGAGCGCATAGGTTTATTTTTTATTCCAAGCTTCCTCCCAGAATTTGAAGTCAGGTTTGTTCCTTTCGAGCACGATATCCTTCCAATCACTTTGAGAATCTTTCGGCGAACCCTCCTGAGTAGTCTTTGTCTTCTTCGATTTTTCCATTCTCGCTTAGCTCTTTGATCATTTGCTCAAGCTTCTGTCGCTCGATGATTAACTCCTTACAGTCCACCGCTGTCTGCTTGACGGCCTGCAGCTCAGCTTTGCGGGCTGAGCCTCCAGCCTCTGGGTCTACTGGCTTCTTGACTTCTTCAATCATGTTGTCGATGGCAACAGCCATGCTGTTCATGAGGCGAGAAGAAGCGTCAAGTGTTGTGAACTTCTTGCGTGACAAAGTTTACGTATAAAGGTGTTTTCTCTCCGAGGTATGATCCTACTACATTGTAGTCTAGAAACTCTACCGCGTCTTCATAGTCGGTGCCGTCTTTCATTAAGATCTCTACCATCTTGTTTATGTCATATACGGCGACCACGTTGGCTCCGTAGGTACAGCCAACAAGGGCGTCATCAAATCCGTCTGCGGTGAGGCACTCCTCTTCTTCGAGGATCTCCATCAGGTATTCCTTTCCAATCATGACTCTACGTATAAGAAGTCCTGAGCACGAGTTCTGTAATACTCCTTGCCGTCGATCTTGATGCGGTAGTCCATGCTCTTGGGGATACCTACAACATCTCCTACCTCTACACCAAGCTCCTCAATCCACGGAGCCGTGAACGCAACACGACCAGTCTTTACTGGCTTCTCCTTGAGCTCTACCAGTTCTATAATCTTGCTATCCTCCTTGACCTCTTCCTCTACTGGCTCAAGCAAACTCCAGCCGCCAAGCGGAACGATATCCCCCTCTGAGTTCTTGTAAGCAATAGCCTGTGATTCGGTTGCTGTCTCAGG
>VMHT01036535.1_pt1 | contig 21929 bp, 18 predicted proteins | sample 4693611 | NCBI WGS metagenome assembly VMHT01 (sample SAMN12280063, study PRJNA550983) | marine metagenome | isolation source: seawater sampled from same location over 5 years 0.02-0.2 micron viral filtrate | place: USA: collected off the coast of southern California halfway between the port... ...
GTCTCCGCATATTCCTGTTGTTCTGGATGAGGTGTGTGACGCGCCGCGCCCGCAAGCGGGTGAGGTGATGGTTGACGGCACTTTCGGCGCGGGCGGCTATTCCCGCGCTTTGCTCAAGGCCGCCAATTGCGCCGTTATCGCAATTGACCGCGACCCCAACACACAATCTCATGCCGATATTTTGAACGCCGATTTTGGCGCGCGCTTCTCTTATCTGTCCGGCTGCTTTGGCGATATGCAAGACCTGCTGGCTGCACCGGTCGATGGCGTGACGCTCGATTTGGGCGTGTCCTCCATGCAGCTTGATGAGGCGGCGCGCGGGTTTTCCTTCATGCGCGACGGGCCGCTGGATATGCGGATGAGCCAAGACGGTCTCAGCGCGGCGGATTTATTAAATGAGGCGGCGCCCGAATTGCTCAGCGATGTCATTGCCGTTTATGGCGAGGAACGCCGCGCCCGCGCCATTGTGAAGGCGATTATGGCGCGTCGTGACGACCGGCCTTTGCGGCGCACCGGCGATTTGGTTGATGTGGTGTGCTCGGTTTTGGGCGCGCCGCGTTTCGGCAAAGCGCATCCGGCGACGCGCACATTTCAGGCGCTGCGGATTTATTTAAATGACGAGCTGGGCGAGCTGATGCGCGGCCTGCAAGCGGCAGAGCAAGTGTTGAAGCCGGGCGGGCGACTGGCTGTCGTCACTTTTCATTCCTTAGAAGACCGCATGGTGAAGCAATTCCTCAGCCCGCGCACCGGTCGCGCCGGACGCCCGTCGCGGCATTTACCCGATATTGAAATGGCCGCGCCGAGTTTTAATGATGGTGTCAAACGCTCGCTCAAAGCCGGAGCGGCAGAAACCGACCTCAACCCGCGCGCCCGCTCGGCGCGTTTGCGCGTCGCCGTGCGCACGGCGGCATCGGCCTTTGCTGCCGAGACTGATTTATTGCCCAAACGCGCACCCAAATTGGGGGCAATGTGATGGTCAAGTTTTTGAATATCACGCTGGCTTTCATTGTCGTGGTTCTGGTCGCCACGCTGTATCACATTCGCTATTCGGCTGAGGCCGAGGCCAAGGCGCTGCGCCACATGCAACGCATTATGGCGGTTGAGCAAGACCGTCGCCGCACTTTGGAGGCTGAGTGGGCCAGCCTGAATGACCCGCGCCGTTTGCAAATGCTGTCGCGGCAATATTTATCGCTGGATTATTTGCGCGCTTCGCAAGTGCTGGATTTGCGCGATGACCGCACATTGACCATTCCGGTTTTGATGATGCCGCAAGGGGGTGCCGATGAGCCGCGGTAAACTCCCTCTCGTGCCGGTCGGTCATGACTGGGCTATGGTGCTGGGCGGACGGCTCGGTCGCCGCGCCGGTGATTTGGCGCAACATGCGGTTGAGACGACGCGCAGCCGTTTGCGCTTGGCGTTGATTTGTTTCTTTATCGTGTTTTCCGTGCTCGGCGGGCGGCTGGTGCAATTAACCGTGCTGGATGCCGCGCCGACCCAACGCGCCAATGCGGCGTATAAACAAAATACCGCGCGCCCGACCATTACCGACCGCAATAATGTCGTGCTGGCAACGCAAATCACCACTGTTACTTTGGGGGCGGATGCCGCCAAGATTGACAATGGCAGAGCCGTGGCGGCGCAATTAAAAGCCGTCTTGCCGCGTTTGAACGCGCCACGTGCCGCGCGGCTTTTGGCGGGCAAGGCGCGCTATGTGACGCTGATGTCCGGGCTGACACCGGCGCAAAAGCAAGATGTTTTGGCCTTTGGCAATCCGGCATTGAAATTGAGCCAAGCCACCAGTCGGGTTTATCCGGCGGGCGAGGTGACCGCGCATACGGTCGGGTTTGCCAGTTCAGATTTACGCGGCCTGTCGGGTCTTGAGCTTTATCTCGACCATTTAGAGGAAGAGGCCGAGAGCGTCGCGCCGACTTTTAAAACCAGTCTCGATATTCGGGTGCAGCATGCCGTGCGTGATGTGTTGCGCGACAGCATGGCGCAATTCTCGGCGCAGGCCGGTGGGGCACTGATTGTTGACGCGCATAATGGCGAAATTTTATCGCTGGTCTCATTGCCCGATTTTGACGCCAATGCCCCCATGCGAAACGGCCAGGACGCGCATTTCAATCGCATGACTTTGGGCGTTTATGAGCTTGGCTCCATCTTTAAGATTTTCACCGCAGCCATGGCACTGGATAGCGGCATGGTGGCCCCGCATGAAACTTTCGACACGGCTGAGCCGCTGGAAATCGGGCGCTATAAAATTGACGACCCGCATGGCGAGGCGCGCCCGCTCAGCATTGAAGAGATTATCGTTCATTCCTCCAATATCGGTTCGGCCAAGCTAGCGCTGCGTGTGCCGGAAGATGTGCATTATGATTTCCTGCAACGTCTGGGTTTTACCGATAGTTTGGAAATGGAATTGCCCGAGCGCACCGCGCCGCTGACCCCGACGCGCTGGACGGATATTGAGCGCGCCACCTCATCTTATGGTCACGGTATTTCAGTCACCCCGCTGCATGCGGTGATGGCCGGCGCGGCGATGATTAATGGCGGCATTTTATATCAGCCAAGCCTGCGTAAGGTTGGCCTGCCGGTTGGCGAGCGGGTTATCTCGGCCAAAACCAGCGCCGATTTGCGCGCCATGATGCGCGCTGTGGTGGCCAGTGGCACGGGCCGTCAGGCCGATGTGCCGGGCTATCAGGTTTTGGGTAAAACAGGTTCGGCGGAAAAACCGCAAGCCGGTGGCTATAATACAGACGCGCTGGTGACATCATTTCTCGGCGCGTTTCCCGCCCATGCGCCGCGCTATGCCATGCTGGTCATGCTCGACGAGCCGCAGGCAACGCCGGATACTTATGGATATAATTTGGCCGGTTGGAATGCTGCGCCCGCAGCCGCCGAGATTGTGCGCCGCATCGCGCCGCTATTGGGCGTCTTGCCTTATTTCGAAAACCCCGATGAGCAAGCCGCGCTGGCCTTGCCGCAACCGACATTGGAGGTGGCTGATGCGTCTCGATAAGCTCACCCCCATGCCGCTTGACGATGCCGCGCTGGCAGCGGTGGATATTCGCGGCCTCAGCGCCGATAGCCGCCATGTGCAGCCCGGATATTTATTCGCCGCTTTGGCGGGCGCGCAGGCCGATGGCCAAGCCTATGTCGGTCAAGCCATTGATAATGGTGCGGCGGCTATTCTGACCGACCGCCCCTTGGTCGCCGCTGTTCCGGTGGTTACCAGTGATAATCCGCGCCGCGATTTGGCGCTCATGGCGGCGCGCTTTTTTGAGGTGCAGCCGCCCCATATCGCCGCCATTACCGGCACGAATGGCAAAACATCAACGGCTGCTTTTTTGCGTCAATTTTGTGCCGCCGCACAATTTAAGGCCGCCGCCATTGGCACGCTTGGAATTGACATCGGGGCCGTTGAAATGAGCGGCACGGAAATAAATGCGGGCGACGCTGACGGGTTTGACGCCGCGCTGAACCATACCACGCCCGAGCCGGTGCGCCTGCATGCGGCTTTGCGCGATTTGGTGGCGCATCAGGTCACTCATGTGGCGATGGAGGCTTCCAGTCACGGGCTGGCGCAACACCGCCTTGACGGGGTTCATGTGTCGGTTGCGGGCTTCACCAATCTGTCACGCGACCATCTCGATTATCATGCCACAGCCGAAGATTATGCCGCCGCCAAGCAGCGCTTGTTCACGCAAATTGTGTCGGCAGAGGGCATCTGCGTTATCACGATGAGCCATCAAGCCGGTGTCGATATGGCCGCCGCTTGCACCGAAGCCGGTCGCCAGCTAATGCCGGTCGGGCGGCGCGGCGATGCCGTGCATATTGAGATTGCCGGACGCCGTGCCACCGGACTAGACGTCACCCTCACGCTTGATGGCGCGGCGCATAGCATTGCCTTGCCGCTTATTGGTGACTTCCAAATTGAAAATCTGACCCTCGCATTGGGCATGGCCAAGGCGATGGGGCTTGAGGATGAAACCCTGCTGCGCGCCTGCCAAACTCTTGAAGCCCCGCGTGGGCGCATGCAATTGGCCGGACGCAAACTGAGCGCGCAGGCGGGTGATGAAGATAATGGCGCGGCAGTTTTTGTTGATTACGCCCATACGCCCGATGCGCTGGACAATGCGCTGATCGCTTTGCGGCGTCATTTGCCCGATGGGGGTCGCTTGCTGGTGATGTTTGGCTGTGGCGGCGACCGCGATGTCGGCAAGCGTTCTGACATGGGGGCGGTGGCCGAGGCGCAAGCCGATATGGTTTTCGTGACCGATGATAATCCGCGCCATGAAGATGCCGCCACCATTCGCGCCGCCATTATGGATGCGTGTCCGAAGGCGCAAGAGATTGGCGATCGCGCCAGCGCGATTGAGGCGATTATCGATGCGGCGCAAGCCAATGACCTGATTTTGCTGGCCGGTACGGGCCATGAAAGCGGGCAGATTGTCGGTGACATAATTTTGCCGTTTGACGATGTGACAAAGGCGCAATCTGTTTTGGCACTGAAAGGGGGGCAGCATGGCTGAGGCTCTCTGGCATGGCAGCGACGTGATTGCCGCCCTTGATACGCATTTGCTGGCGACCCCTGCCGCCGATTGGCAGGCGCAAGGTCTGGCTATTGATACGCGCGAATTAAACACCGGCGATATTTTTGTCGCCTTGCCGGGCGAACGCGCTCATGGCCATGATTATGTGGCCCGCGCTTTTGATGAAGGCGCGGCGGCGGCTCTGGTCGGGGCTGATTTCAAGGCTGATGACGTGTCCGAAAATGCGGTGCTGTTGCGGGTTGATAATGTGCTGGCGGCTTTAGAGGCTCTGGCCCGTGCTGCCCGCAAACGCAGCCGCGCTCATATTATTGCCATTACCGGCAGTGTTGGCAAAACCGGCACCAAAGCCAGCTTGGCGGCGGCGCTGATGAAATCGGGCAAAGTCCATGCGGCCGAGCGCAGTTTCAACAATCATATTGGTGTGCCGCTGACGCTGGCGCGCCTGCCTCGGGACGTCGAATTTGGCGTGTTTGAATTGGGCATGAACCATGCCGGAGAGATTGCCGCGCTGGTGGATATGGTGTGCCCGCATTGTGCCATCATCACCACCATTGCCGCGGCGCATATTGAAAATTTTGACTCTATGGCGTCTCTGGCGGCGGCCAAGGCTGAAATTCTTGGCGGCATTGAAGCGGGCGGCACGGCGATATTGCCCTTTGATAGTGAGTATTTCGACATGCTCGCCGCGACTACAAAACAGCATGAAATCAATATGCTGAGTTTTTCTGCCGACGGGCGCAGCGATGCTGACAGTCATGTAGAGCGCGCCAAATTGCACGAAGCGTGTAGCTGCGTGACCGCCAATATTTGCGCCCAAACCGTGACCTATAAAATCGGCGCGCCGGGCATTCATCAAGTTGCCAATAGTCTGGCCGTTTTGAGCGCGGTGCATGTCGCCGGTGCCGATTTGGCACTGGCTGCGCTGTCTATTGCCGAGCAAGACGGGCTGGCCGGACGCGGTGCGCGCTATCGATTGGGCGAAGATGATGCGCCGGTGACGCTGATTGATGAAAGCTATAATGCCAATCCGACCTCAATGGCGGCGGCGCTTGAAACATTGAGCCTTACGCCGCGCAAAGGTCAGGGGCGGCGCATCGCCGTTTTGGGCGATATGGCCGAGCTTGGCGATGGGGCCGCGCAATTGCACGGTGATTTGGCTGATAAAGCCGATGCGGCGGATATTGATTTGGTCATTACCTGCGGCGCGTTAATGCAAAACCTGCATAAGGCTTTGCCGCGCGGACGGCTGGGCCTGCATGCCGATAATCATCAGGACGCTTTGTCGATTTTGCGCCGCGAGTTGCGCGGCGATGATGTGGTGATGGTGAAAGGCTCAAATACCAGCCGCATGGGTTTGGTGGTTGATGGGCTCATCGACATGTTGAGTGAAACCCGACACCAAAAGGAGGCGCGATAATGTTTTATCATCTGACACAAGTTCTGGGCGATTTGCCGGGCGGCAATCTGTTCAATTACATCACTTTCCGTGCCGGTGGCGCGACCATGACGGCGCTGCTCCTCAGTTTCATTTTGGGGCCGTGGATGATTAACGCGCTGCGGGCGCGTCAAGGGCGTGGCCAGCCCATTCGCGCCGATGGCCCGCAATCGCATCTGACAACGAAAGTCGGCACGCCGACCATGGGCGGCTTACTCATTCTCTTGGCGTCTATCGGCTCCACGCTTTTATGGGGCAATTTGCAAAACGCCTTTTTATGGATTGCGCTGCTGACCACAATCGGCTTCGGGCTTATCGGTTTTGCCGATGATTATTTGAAGCTGCGCGGCAATTCCAGCGATGGTGTGCCCGGGCGCATTAAGCTGATTTTGGAGGCGATGATTGCCATTGTCGCCGTGCTTTTCATCAGCGCCAATCTGCCCGGCGAATTGGCGACCAGCTATGCCATTCCGTTTTTGAAAGATGTGTTGCTGCCTTTCGGCCTGCCGCTTTATCTGATTGCCGGATTAATCGTCATTGTCGGCGCGTCCAATTCGGTCAATCTCACAGATGGCCTGGACGGTCTGGCCATTGTGCCGACCATGATTGCCGCCGCCAGTTTCGGCTTTATCGCCTATCTCGTCGGCAATGCGATTTTCGCCAATTATCTGCAAGTGCATTATGTGCCTGGCACGGGCGAGTTGGCGGTATTTTGCGCCGCGCTTATCGGCGCGGGTCTCGGCTTTCTTTGGTATAACGCGCCGCCAGCGGCGGTGTTTATGGGCGACACAGGCTCGCTGGCTTTGGGCGCTGCGCTGGGCACGATTGCCATCATCACCAAGCATGAATTGGTGCTGGCCATTATTGGCGGGCTGTTTGTGCTGGAAGCCGTATCGGTGATTGTGCAGGTCGCTTCCTTCAAACTTACCGGCAAGCGGGTCTTTGCTATGGCGCCGCTGCATCATCATTTCGAGCAACGCGGCTGGGCCGAAAGCACGATTGTTATTCGGTTCTGGATTATTTCTGTTGTGCTGGCGCTGGTCGGCCTTGCCACGTTGAAGCTGAGGTAGTCGATGATTGCACTTCCGACATATTCAGGTGAGACCGCCATTTTCGGGCTGGGCCGTTCCGGCTTGGCTGCGGTGGCGGCGCTGAAAGCTGCGGGCAATCAGGTGGTCGCGTGGGATGATGCGGAAGCGCCGCGTCTCGCAGCTTCTGATATGGGCGCGGAGATTAGGGATTTAACGCAAGATTTCGGGGCCGCTGAAAGAGTGATTGTCAGTCCCGGTGTGCCGCTCACACATCCGGCACCGCATCCGGTGGTGCTGGCGGCGCGCGCTGCGGGTGCTGATATTCTGGGCGACATGGATTTATTTGCCGATGCGTTGGCGCATGGCGATTTGCGCGACAGCGTGACGCTTATCGGCATTACCGGCACGAATGGCAAATCAACCACCACGGCTTTGGTCACGCATATGCTGGCAGTGGCCGGCCAAACGGTGCATCAAGGCGGCAATATCGGCACGCCGGTTTTGGAGCTGCCGCTCGAGGCGGGCGCGACTTATGTGCTGGAATTATCCTCTTATCAGCTTGATTTAAACCGCCGCTTTGCGGTCGATATTGGCGTTTGGCTCAATTTGACCGCCGACCATCTTGAACGCCATGGCGATATGGCGGGCTATGCGGCGGCTAAGGCGCATATGTTTGCTGAGGGCAAAGCGCGCCAAGCGCGGATTATCGGCACGGATGATGATTATGGCCGCGCGCTGGCAGACAAGCTGTCGGGCGACGCCGTGCCGCTCATCACCATTGGCGCGACCCGGGCGGATATGATTTATCTGGCCAATGCGATTGAAGTCAGCGGCCCGAAAAAAGACATTATTTCTCTGGCCGATTGCGCGGCACTGCCGGGCGCGCATAATGCCCAAAATGCCGCCGCCGCTTTTGCCGTCGGGCAGGCGCTGGGCATCAGCACGACGCAGATTATAAAAGCCTTCAAAACGTTCGGCGGCATGGCGCATCGCCTGCAAGTGATTGCCGACCATGCGGCGGTGACTTTTGTGAATGACTCCAAAGCCACCAATATGGAGGCGACCCGTCACGCGCTGGCCGCCTATCACAATATTTATTGGATTGCCGGGGGGCGCGCCAAAACCGACGCAGCCGGGCAGTTGGGGCTGGATATGTTGACGCCTTATTTCGGCAATATTCGCGCTGCCTATTTGATTGGTGAGGCCGCGCCGCTATTTGCCGATAATCTGGCCGATAATCTGCCGACAACCATTTGCGGCACATTGGATAAGGCCGTTGCCGATGCCGCTTTGCAGGCCAAGAGCGATCATTTCGACACGTCGATTGTGCTGTTGTCACCGGCCTGTGCCTCGTTTGACCAATATGCCGATTTCGAAGCGCGCGGCGATGCGTTTTGCGCCGCTGTGGCGGATTGGATTAACGCCGAGCATGAGATGAGCGGTAAGGCGGAGGGCGCGCAATGAGCATTTTATCGCGCACCAGCCGCAACCCGATTGCCCAATGGTGGTGGACTGTTGACCGCCAAATGGTTATCGGCGTGCTGATATTATTGGGCTTGGGCTTTTTCGCCGCGCTGGCGGCCAGCCCCGCCGTGGCGCAGCATATCGGCAAATCAACCTATCACTTCGCCAATAAGCAATTGGTGTTTTTGGCTTTGGCCGCATTTGTTTTCCTTTTTGTCTCCATGCTTGATGCCATATGGATACGCCGCCTCGCCGTGCTGATGTTGGTCGGCGCGATTGGCGGTGTGGTGTTGACCTTATTCGCCGGTGTGACGGTGAAGGGCGCGAGCCGTTGGCTGCATATTTTTGGTGTCTCCATTCAGCCCTCAGAGATTTTAAAACCCGCCTTTGTGGTGGTGGTGGCCTGGCTGATGGCGCGCCAACGCGCGCGCTTTAAGGCCTATGATATTTATCTGGCGCTTGGTCTTTTGCTGGGCTGCTGCTTCCTCTTGGCGCTTCAGCCTGATTTTGGGCAGACCATTTTGCTGGCGCTGGTGTGGATGTGCTTATTCTATCTGGCCGGTGGGTCGATGAAACTCATCGCCGCCATGACGGCTATCGGCCTCAGCGCGGGTGCCTATGTTTACACGGCCTATCCTTATTTCCGCAGCCGCATTGAACGTTTTCTCGACCCGTCAACCGGCGACACTTATCAGGTAGATAAGGCGATGGACGCCATTCGCTCCGGCGGGGTGACCGGTGTCGGCCCGGGCGATGGCAAGGTAAAATCAATTTTGCCCGACGCCCATGCCGATTATGTGTTCGCCGTTGCTGCCGAAGAGGGCGGGCTGCTTTTGGGCGGCTTCATCATTCTGACATTCGGCTTTTTGGTCTGGCGCGCGCTTTGGGCTTTGCGCGAAGAAAACGAACATTGGGTACAGCTTTCTTCTGCCGGTCTGATTTGCCTTTTCGGCTTGCAGGCGATTATCAATCTGGCGGTCAATCTCAACCTCATTCCCTCCAAGGGCATGACACTGCCTTTCATTTCTTATGGCGGCTCGTCACTGCTGGCCTCGGCCATTACCATGGGCATGTTGGTCGGCCTGATGCGGCGGCGCGGCACGGCGCATTTACAATTACGCGCCATGCCGGCAACCGCGCTTCCCATTGCAATAGGGGGCCGCTCATGAGCTCAAAAACAAAACATGATTTGAAAACCGGCGGTCGTATCTTGCTCGCGGCAGGCGGCACGGGCGGGCATATGTTCCCGGCCGGTGCGGTGGCTGAGGAGTTAACGGCGGCAGGCTATGAGGTGCATCTCGTCACCGATAAGCGCGGCATGGCTTATGTCTCTAATTTGCCGCCAATGGCATTGCATCAAATTCCGGCGGCCACGGTTTATGGCGGCGGGCTGTTTGCCGTGCCGATGCGTATCGTGACGCTGCTGGTGAGCTTGCTTGTTTCCATGTTTTTAATCATTCGATTGCGCCCGAAAGTGGTTGTCGGCTTTGGCGGCTATCCGTCCTTCGGGCCGGTATTGGCCGGATTATTAATGCGCCGCACCGTTTTGGTGCATGAACAAAACGCCGTATTGGGGCGGGTCAATAAGCTGGCCGCCGGTCTGGGGAGCTTTGTGGCGACCAGCTATAATGACACGGTGAATGTTCCCAAAGCGGCCGCCGAGAAAATGCGCCGCACGGGCAATCCATTGCGTCCCGCCATATTGAAAGCGGCGGCGGGCGGCTATCGCTATTTGGCCACCAGCCGGGCTTTTGAATTATTGATTTTCGGCGGCAGTCAGGGTGCCAGCGTGTTTACCGATATTGTGCCAAAAGCCTTGGCGCTGCTGCCGGCGGATAAAAAACGCCGCCTGCGCGTCGTTCAACAAGTGCGCCAAGTCGATATGCGCGAGACACTTACCGCCTATGGCGATGAAGGGATTTATTCCGAAATACGCGAATTCTTCACCGATTTGCCGACCCGTATGCGGCGCGCCCATTTGATGATTGCGCGCGGCGGGGCATCCACGGTTGCCGAGATGGCGGCCTTGGGTGTGCCGACAATTTTTGTGCCGCTGCCCGGCTCATTAGACCAAGACCAGAAACATAATGTGCATGAGTTGGACCGCACGGGCTGCGCCAGAGTTGTCGCCCAGCGCGACTTCACGGCTGAGCTATTGGCCGATGAGCTTTCCAAGCTGATGGATAATGAGGGGCGTCTTCAGCGCATGTCGGATAAGGCGCGCAAATTTGCCGAGCTTGATGCGACCGGTCGGCTGTTTCGTTATATTGACTGTCTGGCTCAAGAAGCGCCGGTGCATATCGACAAGCCGAAGGAGGTTGCCAATGGATAAGGTGACCACCATGCCGAGCGGTTTGCGCTCTTTCGGTCGGGTTCACATTGTCGGCATTGGCGGCATTGGCATGAGCGGCATTGCCGAAGTCATGCATGTGATGGGCTATGAGGTGCAGGGCAGCGATTTGGGCGATAATGCCAATACGCAGCGTCTGCGCGATATGGGTATTGATGTGGCTGTCGGTCATGCGGCAGAAAATGTTGCGGGCGCAGGTGTCGTCACCGTCTCCTCTGCCGTGCAGGGCGATAATCCGGAAGTGATTGCGGCGCGTGAAAATCATATTCCGGTTGTGCGCCGGGCTGAAATGCTGGCTGAACTGATGCGCTTAAAGCCGTGCATCACCATTGCCGGAACGCATGGCAAGACCACCACAACCTCATTGACCGCCGCCATGCTGGATGCGGCAGGCCTTGACCCGACGGTTATTAATGGCGGCATTATTAATGCCTATGGCACCAATGCCCGTTTGGGGCAGGGCGCGTGGATGGTTGTGGAAGCTGATGAGAGCGACGGCACATTTGTGCGCCTGCCCGCGACGATTGGCATTGTGACGAATATCGACCCCGAACATCTTGATCATTATGGCGATTTTGACGGGCTGCGTGCCGCCTTTGACAGCTATATCGCCAATATCCCGTTTTATGGTGTCGGTATTGTGTGCCTCGACCATCCGGAAGTGCAGGCGCTGGTCGGGCGCGTGACGGACCGCCGCTTAATCACCTATGGCCTCAGCGAGCAGGCCGACATGCGCGCCGTGAATATTCGCGAAGATGGGCTGAAGCAGCATTTCGATATTATTTATCGCGACCGCCGTAATGATGCCGATATTGAAATTAAGGCACTGTGCCTGCCTATGGCCGGTAAGCATAATTTGCAAAATGCGCTGGCCGCAATTGCCGCCGGGCTGGAATTGGGCGCGACTGCCGAGACCATTGCCGCCGCGCTAAACGGCTTTGGCGGGGTGAAGCGTCGCTTCTCCACTGTCGGCGAGGTCGGGCAGAATATCCGCATTTTTGACGATTACGCGCATCACCCTGTTGAAATCGAAGCGGTGCTGGAAAGCGCGCGCGCCGTTACGTCGGGGCGCGTCATTGCGATTATGCAGCCGCATCGCTATACGCGCCTGCGCGATTTATTCAGCGAATTTTGCGCCTGCATGAATGGCGCAGACACTGTCTTGGTGCTGCCGGTTTATGAGGCGGGCGAGGCCCCGATTGAGGGCGTGACCGCCACCGCTTTGGCCGAGGGGCTGCGCGCGCATGGCCATCGCCATGTTATCGCCCTGGCGCAAGATAAAGACTTACCCGATGCGCTGGCCGACACATTGCAAGCCGATGATGTCGTCATTTGCATGGGCGCGGGGTCCATCTCGCAACTGGCTTATGACTTGCCGCAACAATTGGAGGGGCGCTTATGACCGCGAAAGCCACGCCGCTCACAATGCCACATGCGCCTGAATGGCTGGCCGCGCTGCCGCCTTTGCGGGGCAAGCTGATGGCTGATGTCGCGCTGGGCGATATTTGCTGGTTCCGCGTTGGCGGGCCTGCCGATATTGTTTTCATGCCTGCTGATGTTGAGGATTTGGCGGCGTTTCTGGCCGCTTTGCCGCTGCATGTGCCGCTGACGGTTTTGGGCGCAGGCTCGAATGTATTGGTGCGCGATGGTGGTATTCGCGGCGCGGTTATTCGACTGGGCGCGGCCTTTGGCGAGATTACCCAAATAAGTGACACGGAATTAACAGCCGGCACGGCGGCGCTTGATGTGCGTGTGGCGCGCGCGGCGGCTGAGGCCTCTATTGCCGGTTTGGCGTTTTATCGCGGCATCCCCGGCGCGATGGGCGGGGCGGTGGCGATGAATGCGGGCGCTTATGGCGGCGAGACTTGCGATGTTCTGGTGGAGGTCGAATGGCTCGACCGCGCCGGTGAGCAGCATGTCAGCACGGTGGATGCGCTTGAGCTGTCCTATCGCCATAATGGCCATGACGGATTTAAAGTTTATACGGCGGCGCGCCTCAAAGGCGTGGCGGGCGACAAGGCCAAAATTCTGGCCGAGATGGAAGAGATTTCCGATAAGCGCGAGGATAGCCAACCGGTTAAGGCGCGCACCGGCGGCAGCACATTTAAAAACCCCGATGGCGCTGACCCGACCGGGCGGAAGGCTTGGAAGCTGATTGACGCAGCCGATTGCCGCGGGCTTCGCATTGGCGACGCGCAAGTGTCGGAACAGCATTGCAATTTCCTTATCAATCACGGCGTCGCAACCGCCGCCGATTTGGAGACATTGGGCGAGACCGTGCGCCAGCGTGTGCAAGAGGCGTCGGGCATTGAGCTGCAATGGGAAATTAAACGCATGGGGGAGGCGCGCGCATGAGTGCACAAACCCATATTGGCGTGTTGATGGGCGGCTGGTCGCCGGAGCGGGAAATCAGTCTGATTTCCGGTGCGAAATGCGCCGAGGCTTTGCGCGCGCTCGATTATCAGGTCAGTGAGATTGACGTCACCCGCCAGCTGGATACGCAGCTTGCCGCCGCCAAACCCGATATTTGCTTTAACGCGCTGCACGGTGTCGGCGGCGAGGATGGCGAAGTGCAGGGACTGCTCGAAGTGTTGGAAATTCCCTATACACATTCCGGCGTGCGCGCCTCGGCTCTGGCGATGGATAAGCATTTATCGAAACAGATTTTCGCAGCGGCGGGTCTGCCGGTTGCGCCGTCTTTATTGATTGAAAGCGCCGTGAGCGATCACCCGATGTCCGCGCCTTATGTGGTGAAGCCGGTCAATCAAGGTTCCAGTGTCGGTATTGATATTGTCAGTGATGACAGCCAAGCCGTGCCCGCCAGCCTGACTGAAAAAGGCTGGGCCTTTGAGGGTGTTGCGATGGTTGAGAAATATATTGCCGGTCGCGAATTGACCTGCGCCATTATGGGCGACACGGCGCTTGATGTGATGGAAATCGTGCCGGTCAATGGCTGGTATGATTACCGCGCCAAATATGATGATGGCGGCTCGCGCCATGAGTGTCCGGCTGATATTGACGCCGCTTTGGCCAATCGTATTCAGCATGTCAGCCTTGAGGCGCATATGCTTTTGGGCTGTCGCGGCGTCACCCGCGCCGACTTCCGCTATGACCCGGCGCAAGACGATCTCGTGCTGCTCGAAATTAACACCCAGCCCGGCATGACGCCGGTCTCGCTGGTGCCCGAAATGGCCGCCTATCGCGGCATTGATTTCAACCAACTTGTCCAATGGATTGTGGAGGATGCCTCATGCCGCAGATGAAGCCAACGCGCAAAGCTAACGCGCAAACAAAATCAACAGCGATGAATTTTCTCATCTCATTGCTGGCCACGCCGTTCAATGTTTTATTCATTGGCCTCAAAATTATCTGGTCGGGTCGCCGCTTGCGCCTCGCCGCCATTGCATTGACCTTAATCGCGCTCACCGCTGTGGTGTTCCGCGTTGACAGCTTCAGTTCAGTGGCTGATTTACTGCGCGGCAAAACCTATGAAGCGACGGCCTCAGCTGGCTTTCGCGTTAATGATATTACCGTGGAAGGGCGCAAGCGCACGCAGCGCAGCGATTTGCTCAAAGCGCTTTCCATCGGCCAAAATGACCCGATTTTCGCGGCTGATTTGGCGCAGATAAATGCCCGCATTGAGGCCCTGCCATGGGTTGAAACGGCGACGGTTATTCGCCGCCTGCCCAATATTATTCACATCGACCTGCATGAGCGCGAGCCATTTGCGTTTTACCGCTCGGGCAAGGGCGTCGCTTTGATTGACCGCAAGGGCGTGACGATTACCCGTCATCACTTGGCGCCATTCGGCCATTTGCCGGTCTTCTCCGGTCAGGGCGCGACGCTGCGCGCGGCCGGTTTCATGGAAATGCTGCAAGCCTATCCGGTGCTGAGAAATCGCATGGTGGCGGCGCATTGGAATAGCGGTCGCCGCTGGACCGTGAAGCTCGACCATGGTGGGCAAGTGCATTTGCCCGCGCATGGCGTATCCGGTGCGCTGGACCGGCTGATGACATTGGAAAAAGAACGCCGCGTCTTGGCGATTGAAAATCAGGCGATTGATTTGCGCTTGCCCGACCGCGTCTTGCTGCGTCCGGCCACCGAGCGCTCAAGTGCCGTTGAAGAATTTGATGGGGAGAGTGCTTCGTGAACCTGCCGCTCGACCCCAGCCGTTTTTCAAAAATACGCAGCACGGCCTTGCGGCGCGGCAGTGTGGCCGCGCTGGATGTCGGCACGTCGAAAGTCGCCTGTCTCATTGGCGAGCATAATGATGACGGGCAGGGGCGCGGCATGGTGCGGATTTCCGGTTTCGGGCATCAGCTTTCTGACGGGCTGAATGGCGGGCAAGTGATTGATATGCGCGCCGCCGAGGACAGCATTCGCGCCGCCGTTGATGCCGCCGAGCGCATGGCCAATATGGAAGTGCGGCAAGTGATTATCGGCTTGTCGGCCAATAATCTCGACAGCCGCATCTGTCAGGCCGATGTGCCGCTTAATGGTCACGCGGTCAGCGAAGAACATATGACGGCGGCTTTGCAGCATGCTTATGAAGAATTTTGGTCGGCGGATGGCGAGATTTTACACGCAATTCCAATCGCTTATGAGATTGATGACAGTATGGGCATTGCCGACCCGCGCGGCATGTATGGCGACCGATTGAAAGTTTCCATGCATATGATGTCGGCGCCTTCGGGGCCGGTGCGTAATTTATTAAGCTGTATCGAGCAGTGCCATTTGCAATGCGAGAAGCTGGTTGTCACGCCTTATGCCAGCGCCTTGTCAACGCTGATGCAAGATGAATTGGATTTGGGCGTGCTGCATATGGATATGGGCGGCGGTACCACCAGCGTCAGTATTTTCTATGAGGGTGAGCCGCTGTTCACCGCCGTTGTGCCGGTTGGCGGCAAGCATATTACCGCTGATATCGCGCATGGGCTGAACGTGTCTTTGGTCACGGCGGAGCGCATTAAAACACTTTATGGCAGCGCGCTGGCGACACCGGTCGGGGAGCGCGAGCAATTTGAAGTGCCGGTTATTGGCGGCGATCACCAAACCCTGCCGCGCAGTGAATTGACCAAAATCATTCGCCCGCGCCTTGAGGAAACTTTTGAAATGGTGATGGCGGAAGTCAATCGCTCGGGTCTGGGTCATTTGGCCGGACGCCGCGCGGTTTTGACCGGCGGGGCGGCTCAGCTTAATGGCGCACCCGAATTGGCGCAGACCATTATGGATAAACAGGCGCGCTTGGCCGCGCCCATGCGGCTCACCGGCTTACCGGAAGCTGCCGCCAAACCCTCATTTGCCGCTTGTGCAGGTCTGTTGACCTATGCCGGGCGCAATCATGCCGACGCCGTATTGCAGGAGGCCGCAACCGGCCCTCTGGCGTGGTTCGGCAGTTGGTTGAGGAGGAATTTTTAATGCAGTCAAGAGTAAGAAACGCAGGTCCGTGGGAGATGAAACACTTAAAGACGACGCTTGTGTCGTCTTGGAACTTGGCCGGAATCGATTTGGGCGATGACGGCACGGTTTCTCAATCAAAGCAAAACGCGTCGCTCTTCGGCGCGTAAAAGGAGAAAGCCATGAGTATTCAACTCACAGTACCCCCGAAAAGGGAACTTAAACCAAGAATTGTCGTATTTGGCGTCGGCGGTGCCGGCTGCAATGCGGTCAATAATATGATTGCTGCGGGTCTCGAAGGTGTCGATTTTGTCGTCGCCAATACGGACGCGCAGTCACTCAGCAATTCATCTGCCGACCGGCGGATTCAAATCGGTTCCAAACTGACAGAAGGTTTGGGCGCCGGTGCTGACCCGGCCATCGGTAAAGCCGCCGCAGAAGAAACCATGGCGGAAATTGTCGATATGCTGCAAGGCTCGCATATGGCCTTTGTGACCGCCGGTATGGGCGGTGGCACGGGCACGGGCGCTGCGCCGGTAATTGCCCGCGCCGCGCGCGAGCAAGGCATTTTGACGGTCGGTGTCATCACCAAGCCGTTTGACTTTGAAGGGGGTCGCCGCATGCGCGCCGCCATTGCCGGTATTGAAGAACTGGCTGCCGAAGTCGATACGCTGATTATCATTCCGAACCAAAATCTGTTCCGCATTGCCAATGCCCAGACAACATTTGCCGAGGCTTTCGCTATGGCTGATGAAGTGCTGCATTCGGGCGTTGCGGGCATTACCGATTTGATGGTCAAGCCGGGTCTTATCAATCTCGACTTTGCCGATGTTAAAACGGTGATGAATGAGATGGGTAAAGCGATGATGGGCACGGGCGAAGCCGAGGGCGACAAACGCGCCACCGAAGCTGCCGAAGCCGCTATCGCCAATCCGCTTCTCGAAGATGTGTCCATGCAGGGCGCGCAAGGCGTGCTCATCAACATCACCGGTGGTGATGATATGACGCTTTATGAAGTTGATGAGGCCGCCAATCGCATTCGCGAAGAAGTTGACCCCGAATGTAACATCATTATCGGCTCGACTTTTGACGATGCACTGAGCGGCTCCATGCGCGTCTCGGTTGTGGCGACGGGCATTGAAGCCGGCGCGCAATTAAAAGCGCTTGATGGCGGACAAGTCATTAATATGGCTGCCGATGCGCCGGTTGAGATGCCGGAAGACATGCCTGCTGAGGCCATGCCTGCGGGCGTAGGAGCTGAGATGGTGTCTGCGCCGCTGGCTGATGATGCCCCAATGGCTCCCATGACGCCGCAGGGCGATAGCGCGGCCATGCCGCCAGCCCCATCCGCGGATGCAGGCGCATTGCCCGGTTTCTTGACCGGTCAACAAGCTGAAAAGCCTGCACGTCCGGCGCTTTCCAAGCGTAAGCGGTCATTTATCGACCGGGTGTTTGGCAATAAAAAGCCGACACCGCCGGAGCAAAGCCTCGCGCCGAGCCAAGCTGAACCGAAAGCCGATATGGTGGAAACCGTCATGGCGGAACCGGCGATGACGGCCCCGTTGGAAATGGCGGAAATTCCAGTTCCGCAACAGCCAATGCCGCAACAGCCCGCCGCCTCGATTGATGAGTTGGATGGTATCCAAGACGCGCCGATGGAAACCGTCGCACAAGCTGAAGCCCAGCCTGTGACGGCAGAAGTGGAAAGCGCGCCGAGCATGGAAATTCCCCAAGAGACCGCTGAGGCAACCCCTCAAGAGACCTCTGAGGAACAAACAATGGATGCCGCCGCACCCGCGATTGACGCCGATACGGAAGCTAAAGCTGATAGTGAAGCGGCACCCAAAGCCGCCGCACCGGCTGAAGCCCCGAAAGCGGCAAAACCGGCCAAAGCCGAAGCCCCTGCGGTTTCTGCGCCCAGCGTTGATGCGGTCAGCGTGCAGCCGGTGGTTCAAACCACGATGGATACAGGCCCGACCATGTCGAGCGGTTCGTTTGAAGGCGACCAGCTTGATATTCCGGCCTTTTTGCGTCGTTAAAAATTCATAGGCGGTGCGGGTAACCGCGCCGCTTATCATGGCTTTTCGCCATTTATACACGTCGGGCAGGCGCGCTTTATGCTTTCTCCATGCGCCTGTCCGACCATTTCTATCTTCACGAATTGACCCGCTCACAAATTGCGACCCGTCGCGCGCTGCCCAATCAGCCCGATGAAAAGCAAATTGACGCCTTGCGGCTTTTGTGTCGCCGTGTGCTGGAACCGGTGCGCCGCCATGTTAAAGTGCCGATTATGCCGAGCAGCGGCTATCGCTGTCTGGCCCTGAACCGCCTTTTGGGCAGTGGCGACTCAAGCAGCCATTGTCGCGGCGAGGCCGTTGATTTTGAGGTGATGGGTGTGGACAATATTCAACTGGCGCATTGGGTATCCGACAATCTCGATTTTGACCAACTTATTTTGAAAATCCACAGCCTGATAAGGGCGATGGCGGATGGCTGCATGTGTCGTATAAAGCCGAGGGAAACCGCGCCGAATGCCTGACGCGCCTGCATGATGGCTATCATTTTGGCCTACCGCATGTTCGTGAAAGGTTCTAAACGCAAGAAAAGCGTAACAAAAAGCAATAATCTGTTATTTGTCGTGCGGCCCATGCTTTCGTAGAACAAGCTCATGAAACGCCCCTTAAGGGGCTTTGTGAGGGATATCTAAATGGCACCACCGCCCGCAAGCATTGCACAGATGACGGAACAGTTTACCGCTGCGCCGCTTTCTGCTTTGCCGCAAGCGGCTCGCTTGGGTGTCTGGCAAACCACGGTTGCGGAAGCCGCCAGTTTGAGCGGCATTGGCCTACATTCGGGCCGTGAGGTGAATATCCGCCTGCTGCCCGCCGCCGCTGATACCGGTATTGTTTTCCTCCGCACAGATATTGAAACCGAAGCCGAGGCCATTATTCCGGCGCTGTGTGCCAGCGTGTGCGAAGTGACACTGTCCTCTAAAATCGGTAATCGCTTCGGCCATGTGGTCGGCACGGTTGAGCATTTAATGGCCGCCTTTGCTGGTCTGCGTATCGACAATGCGATTGTTGAGATTGACGCGGCGGAAGTGCCGATTATGGATGGCAGCGCCAAGCCATTTGTCGAATTGATTAACCGCGCCGGTATTCGTGAATTGTCCGTGTCGCGCCGTGTTGTGCGCGTCACCAAGCCGGTTCGCGTTGAAAATGGCGACGCTTATTGCGAATTGCTGCCGGATAGCGAGCGCGTGTTTGAAGCCGAAATTGATTTTGAAAGCGGCGCTATCGGTCGTCAGTCCTATACGCTGACCCTTGATAAAGATGGCTTTGATGTCGATGTCGTCAATGCCCGCACATTCTGCATGGCGCAGCAAGTCGAGGATATGCACAAGGCCGGTCTGGCGCTTGGCGGTTCGATGGATAATGCAATTGTTGTTGATGGCGACAAAGTGCTGAATGAAGAGGGCCTGCGCTCTGCCGAAGAATTTGTGCAGCATAAATTGCTGGACGCGATTGGCGATATTTACCTGATGGGCATGCCGCTTATCGGTCGCTATCGCGGCTATAAATCAGGCCACGCCCTGCATAATTCATTGCTGAATGCTTTGTTTGCTGATGAAGATTGCTTCGAACTTGTCGATTTGGCTTCCGATGAAGCCGTTCTCGCGGCTGAATAATTCCACTTTTCTAACGGGCTTTTTGTCAATCCGATGCCAATCGGGCTGGCTTAGTGCCGTGTGATGCAGTAAAACAAGCACTCTGGAATAGACGGAATCACATGACAAAAATGACTTCAAAAATTCGATTTTCACTCAGCATGATGGCCGCGCTGACTTTGTCGGCTTGCGGAGCCGGGGCTGATCTTGAAAATCAATATGTCGAGCGTCCGGTAGAGACGATTTATAATAGCGCGCATGAAGAATTGGCCTTGGGCAATTATATTCTGGCGACGCAAGAATTTGACGAGGTTGAACGCCAGCACCCATATTCGCTTTGGGCGCGCCGCGCGATGGTCATGGCGTCTTACAGCTATTACTTGCAGAATAAATATGACGAGGCGATTGCCACGGCGCGTCGTTTTCTTGCGCTCTATCCGGGCAATAGCCAAGCGTCTTACGCCTATTACCTGATTGCCATGTCGCATTATGAGCGCATCTCCGATGTGGGCCGCGACCAGCGCACCACTGAATTTGCCCGCGCCGCCTTGCAAGAAGTCGTGCGGCGTTATCCGGACAGCGATTATGCGCGTGATGCGCGCCTGAAGATTGACCTGACAGAGGATAATCTGGCGGGCAAAGAAATGAGTGTCGGTCGGTTTTATCTGGCGCGACGCGAGTATGCCGCCGCCGCCATTCGCTTTCGTCATGTTATCGAAAATTATGGCCGCACCAGCCATGTGCCCGAAGCGCTGCATCGCCTGACCGAGGTTTATATTTCTCTCGGCATTCCAAGCGATGCCCAAAACGCGGCCGCCGTATTGGGCTATAATTACCCCAATAGCGCGTGGTATCGCGACAGCTATCGGATTTTGCGTCAACGCGATTTGAAGCCGGTCAAAGACCAGAAATCTTGGATAAACCGCGCTCTCGACAAAGTTCTATAGGGTGGGCCGATGCTGGTATCGCTCTCCATTCGTGACATTGTATTAATCGACCGGCTGGACCTTGATTGGCAACCGCATCTATGCACGCTGACCGGCGAAACCGGCGCGGGTAAATCAATTTTGCTGGACGCGCTGGGCTTGGCCACAGGCGCGCGCGGCGATGCCGGTTTGGTGCGCCAAGGTTGCGCGCAAGGCAGCGTTACCGCCTTGTTTCATTTGCCGGCGACGCATCATGTACAGCATATTTTGCGCGAGAATGGTCTTGATGAAAACGGGCCGGTGGGCGAGTTGATTTTGCGCCGCCAACAATCTGCCGATGGCCGCAGCCGCGCTTTTTGTAATGACCAGGCCATTGGTATTCATCTGCTGAAAGAAATCGGCAGCGCTTTGGTGGAAATTCACGGCCAAAATGAGAGCCAAGCCCTGACGGATGCGGCGACGCAGCGCAATCTGCTTGACGGTTTTGCCGGTATCAGCGACGAGGTCGCCGCGCTGGCCAAGCTGCATGCCGCCCAGCAAGAGGCGCGCAGTGCTCTGGCTGCCTATCGCGCCGAACTGGCGAAGGCCAGTGCCGATACCGAGTTTCTGACCCATGCGATTGCCGAATTGCAGGAGTTGAACCCGAAAGCCGGTGAGGAAATCGCCTTGGCCGATGAGCGCACATTGCTGATGAATGCCGAGAAGATTATCGGTGATTTGCGCGATGCGGAGAGCTATCTGCAAGGTGAGGGCAGTGTCGAAAGCGCGTTAAACGGCGCGTTGAAGCGATTGGAAAAAGCCGCCCCCGATGCGGCGGGCGAGCTTGATGATGCCATTTCCGCCATTGACCGCGCGCTGATTGAGGCGGGTGAGGCGCGCATTGCGGTCTCTGATACCGCCACACGCATCACCAATAATCCGGCGCGTCTTGAGGAAGTTGAAGGTCGCTTGTTTGCCATGCGCGCGCTTGCGCGGAAGCACGATACGAGTTGCGACGCGCTGCCTGATTTGCTGACCGAGATGGACGCCAAATTAAGCGCCATTCATGGCGGCAATGACCGCATGGCCGAGCTTGAAGCGGCGGTGAAGGAAACTGATACCGCCTA
>VMHT01075299.1_pt1 | contig 21927 bp, 28 predicted proteins | sample 4693611 | NCBI WGS metagenome assembly VMHT01 (sample SAMN12280063, study PRJNA550983) | marine metagenome | isolation source: seawater sampled from same location over 5 years 0.02-0.2 micron viral filtrate | place: USA: collected off the coast of southern California halfway between the port... ...
CAAATCGTAATATTAATGTCACTTAGACCCCTGTCAGGGAATGTGATGAAAGGGATTGATGGTAATCAATATGATTATGTATGGCTCGATGCCATCTCATAATCATTAGTCATAACAAGGAGTTAGGAATGTGAATAGACAGCATAATAGCACCTATGGTTATCATCTCGTAGAGAAACAGTAAGAGACTTACAATGAAAGCAAATACTACACAACAAGAACGATATAAGGGTTCGATTGTTCCGATGAATGACATAGAAACGAACAGTCAAACATTACTTCCAACACATAGTAAAGTAACAGAAGCACAAGCTGAGTTAGTACACGCAATGTTGCATGATGGTTGCAACCCCACAGAAGGAGCAAAGAGACTGGGTAGGAACAAGGCATGGGCATACATAACCCTTAACAAGCCTCATGTTGTAGAGTATAGACAACAATTAGCAATGAGTTGTTTAGGTTGGGACGCAACACAAGCACTAGCAACTATGAGAGATCTGTTAACTAGCAAGTCATCGCATGTTAGACTAGAAGCATCTAGAGATTTAATGGACAGAGCTGGACTCAGGGTTGATGCACCTAAGTCAGTGAACACTGCAGTAAACATTAACTTCAACGTTGATTGAGGGGCCCCACACAGGTATGTGCCGTAGAGAAAGCCGTCCTAAAATATGAGAGCTGTTACTATAACGGGTAAAACACACACACGACACAATGTGAAAAGACAAAACTTTAAAAAAAATTTTATATAAATAAAGCCAAAAACACAAGGAGTTAAATATGGGTAGCGAAGATTCAGGTCCATCGGATTCAGACTTTGGTAGAGTGAGTGGTGGTAGGTCAGTAAAAAGTTCTAGTTCTAATACTGGTAAAGATAGTAGAGATGCTAGAGCTAAAAGCAGAAAGACATCATTTCAAAATTATCAAAAGCAAAGAGATGCTGCTAAAAAAGGAATTGATGTAGCTATAACTGCCAAAGAAGCAAATACTGTAAGAGACAATGCAAGTATTGCTATGGACTTTGACCAAAAAGCAAAAGATTCAAAAGTAAATATTCCTGGGACAACGGGTGTAGCATTAAGCACAGTACAAAGTATTAATTATAGTAACATTGCTTCTGGACTCAGAGATGGTGGTTATGCCGTAACCAGTTCTAAAGATGGAAGTGTCCAAGGTGTTGTTAATAATGGACGATATTCTGGTAATGTAGGATTTAGTCCTATAGGCAGAACAAGTGGTGCAGAATTTAATATGGGTACTAATCAATATTCAGTTGAACAAAGTCAAGACTCAAATGAAGGTAGTGAGAATAACAACATGACTCCTTCTAGAACTCAGACATCTGTTGTTAACACTACAAATAGTACATCTGCACCAACATTAAGCACTGCATCTAGGCGTGCATTAATATCTGGAGCTGGTGGTGGAGCTGCAAGAAGAAATCTAATATGAAATTAGATTATAAACCTCCTGGGAGTGTTGCCAAAGCTTTTATGAAAGATGGTTCTTTTGTTCGTGGTATCAGGGGTCCAGTTGGCAGTGGTAAATCCGTTACTTGTTGTATGGAGATTATGCGAAAGTCTGTTAATCAAAAGCCAAATCAACAAGGTATAAGAAAAAGCAGATGGGCAGTTATAAGAAATACCAATCCACAATTAAAAACAACTACGATTAAAACGTGGAGAGATTGGTTTGACGATGATCTAGGTCGGTTTGTCTGGTCGCCTCCATATACACATAATATATGTTTTGCACTTGGAGATAAAACAACAGTTGAACTAGAAGTTATCTTCTTGGCTTTAGATAAGACTGAAGATGTAAAAAAGTTATTATCTTTAGAGTTAAGTGGTGTTTGGATAAATGAAGCTAGGGAAATAAATAAAAATATTGTTGATGCATGTACTATGCGTGTTGGTCGTTTTCCTTCAATGCGTGAAGGTGGTCCAACTTGGTATGGTGTTATTATGGATACAAATGCTCCAAGTGAAGATCACTGGTGGGGCATTGTAGCTGGGGAAGTTGCTATACCTGAGTATATGACTTCTGAAGAAAGGTTATTAATGATCAAGCCTGATGATTGGAATTTCTTTTCTCAGCCTGGGGCGATGAAAGAAAAGAAAGACGATCATGGTAATCTTGCAGGCTACCAACCTAATATGAAATCAGAAAATAGAGAGAACTTGCAAGAATCTTATTATGATAAAATTATATTAGGTAAAGCACCATCTTGGGTTAAGGTATATGTGTTAAATGAATATCAAGCATTGATGGATGGTAAGCCAGTATATCCTACATTCAGAAGAGATACACATGTATCAAAAGATCCTTTATCACCTAATGATCAAAATGATGTAATTGTTGGCATTGACTTTGGTCGCTCCCCTTCGGCTGTCTTTTGTCAGCAATTACATACTGGTCGATGGATTGTTTTTCATGAAATAATTGGTAAAGACATGGGGGCTATCAGATTTGCTGAGATATTAAAAAGAGAAATATCAAAAAACCAATGGGATAAGTTAACATTTAAGTTTATTGGTGATCCAGCAGGAAACCAAATGGCACAAGTTTCAGAGCATACTCCATTTATGATGTTAAGGGCTGCAGGAATATCTGCATATCCAGCACCAACAAATGATATATCCATAAGAGTAGAAGCAGTTGAGTCTGTTATTAACAGAATGTCAGATGGGCAACCATCTATTACCATTAGCCCTACATGTACTAGCTTAATTTCTGGATTTGAAGGTGGTTATCAGTATAAAAGAATGTATTATATGGGAAATGAAAGATATGAAGAGAAACCTGATAAAAATAGGTTTTCTCATTGTCATGATGCGTTGCAATATGCGTTTTTAGGTGGAGGAGAAGGCAGAAAAGTGATATTAGGTCCTAGAACACCTACTTCCCCCACTACTGTTGAGAGGGCAAGTAATCCATTTGCACGTTTGAAAAAAAGAAATAGTCGTTTTGGGAGACAAAGAGCAATATGAGATGGATAATATGCTTTAGTGAAAGTAAAAATATAGGAATATGGAAGTATTTTACTAAACATAGATTTGGCTTTTCTCATGTTTATGCAGTTAGCTATGATTCTAAAATAGACATTTGGAAAAAACTTGAGTTTACAACACATGGATTTAATTTCGAAACACTTACAGGCGAAGATTCAACTAAGTTAGTTTTGGATATGCATATGTGCAATAAGTGTATAGAAATTGATATTGATAAAAATCCTATTTATATGCCAAGATTGTTTTATTGTGTAAGTTTTATAAAACATCTTTGCAATATTCGTAAATTTTGGATATTAACACCTTATCAGTTGTATTGTGAATTGCTTAAAAGAAATGGAAACGTCATTTTTGAAGCAAAAGAATTATTGGAGACTCCTAATGGGTAGCATGTTTAAAACACCTAAAGTGCAAGAAGATCCTGAATTAAAGGCAAAAAAGATAGAGCAAGCTAAACTCAATAAGCAAGAAGAAGAAAGACAAGCATTAGAAGCCAGTGAGAAGAAAAGAAAAATTACTTCTAATCTAATAGGTGCCAGATCTCTTCAAAGTGCTGAGTTAGAAGATTTTAGTGGTTTTAGACGTAAAGATTTAAAAACCAAAGAGAATAAAACAATGGGGGGTTATAGTGCGTAGTGATACTGGGGGAGACTCAAGCCCAACACCAGCTAATCAGACTGGAGATCAGGCTGAATATCAAAAGGTAATGAACAGATACAAGAAAGCCAAAGGTAAATGGCAGAATTGGTCTGACATATGGGAAGAAATTTATGATTATGTTTTACCTCACAGAGAAAGCTTCTTTGGAGAGTTTGCTGGGCAAAGACGTACAGAAAACATATATGACGAAACGGCAGTGACTGGTCTCCCTAGATTTGCTTCAAGACTTCAGCTTGGCTTTTTTCCTCCAAATGGTCGAGCATTCAAGCTTGCCCCTGGTCCAGAATATCCATCTGATCAAATCTCCAATCAGTTGTTAAAAGAACTTGATGACATCACAGAGATGCTTCATGAAGGATTGCGTAATAGTAACTTCAATTCTGAATTTCATGAAGGTCTTCAAGATCTTGGTATTGGTACTATGAACATGCTTGTTGAATCTGGTCGTTTTGTTGGCGATCTCCACTTCACTGCCGTACCACCTACTAACGTTGCATTGTTATCGGGTGCAATGGATATGGTTACCGATTGGTTTAGATGGAATAACGAATGTGATATAACTGATATAAAACTAAGGTATCCGTATGCAGAGTATTCTGCTGAAATGTCTAATGCTCAAAAAAGAGATCCAAGACGTAAAACAAGAATTGTAGAAGCTACTATGTATGATAGTGACGATCAATTCAAAGACGAGTTTACATATTACTTAATATCTGAAACAGACAAGCATATACTGTATAAAAAGAAACTAGTTGGTCGTGGTAGTTTGCCTTGGTTAACAACACGTTGGTCTAAATCAGGCATGGAAGTATGGGGCAGAGGTCCAATATTACAAGCAATGCCAGCTATTAAAACTTTGAATCTCACAGTACAGTTAATACTTGAAAATGCTGAAATGGCTATAGGTGGTGCATATGTCTATGATGACGATGGTGTATTTAACCCTGATAATATTACTATACAGCCTGGAACTTTTATTCCTAGAAGTCCTGGGAGTTCTCTTGAGTCTTTACAGAGTCCTGCCAGATTTGATGTAGGGCAATTAATATTGGAGGATATGAGAAGAAATGTCAGGAAAGCTTTGTTTATTGATGAACTCGATTCAAGACCAAATGCAAAAACACCATTGTCAGCAACAGAAGTTTCAGAAAGGCTTGCTGACGTGGCAAGAGATATGGGAGCAGTCGCAGGCAGAATGCAAAAAGAGTTCCTTCATCCATTGGTTGAAAGAGTCGTTGCAATCTATAGTGAACAAGGCCTTATTGATATACCGAAAGTAGATGGTAGAGAAATAAGAATTGTACCAGTTTCTCCTTTATTAAGGGCTCAAGATCAACAAGATGTTGCTGATTTTGTAAGATTTCAACAAACAGTTGCAGGAACTTTTGGTCCAGAAATAACACCAGCACTTTACAATCAAGAAAAAGTAATTAGATATTTAGCAGAGAAGTTTGGTGTTAAAGAAGAGTTGTTAGCTAATAAGCAAGAAGTTCAAGGTAACATTGATATGGCAATGCAATTAATGCAACAACAACAAGGGAATATGGGATAATGACAAAGGAGAAAATTAATGCGTCTATTGATGGGAGGTCATATACTGCAGAAGTTGAAACTGATCTTAATAGTAAAGCCTACGCTTTATTCGGTTCGGGTATTGGCAAATCTTTCCTTCAGTATTTGGAAAACCTTACAACAAACAATGTTCATGGTGCAGGACTGGCAATCGAAAGTCTTGCTCACTTTGAAGGACAAAGATGGGTCGTAGCACTAATAAAACACAGAACTGAGATGGGAAGAAAAAATGGCGACTCCAACTAATCCAAAATTATATGCAAGAGCAAAAGCTATAGTTAAAAAAAGAGTAGGTAAATGGCCATCAGCATATGCATCAGGGCAGTTAGTTATTCAATATAAAAAGATGGGTGGAGGTTACAAAGGTAGTAAATCAGCATGAGTCTTACTAAATGGTTTAATGAGAAGTGGGTTGATATATCAACTAAGAAAGATGGCAAGCATCCTAAATGTGGTAGAAACATGGGTGATGGAAGATCATATCCAAAATGCGTGCCTTCTGCCAAAGCAAAAAGAATGAGTGTAAAAGATAAAAGATCAGCTACTGCAAGGAAAAGAAAGACAAATCCTAGTGGTGGTGGTAAAACTCCAACTTATGCAAGGACATAATAAATGGCTAAAACTGCAGCATGGCAAAGAAAAGAAGGTCAAAGCTCAAGTGGAGGACTTAATGCTAAAGGAAGAGCAAGTTTACGTCGTCAAGGGAAGAATATCAAACCTCCAGTTTCTGCTAAAGCTGCGAAAAAAAGCCCAAAGAAAGCAGCAAGAAGAAAGAGTTTTTGTAAAAGAATGATGGGTATGAAGAAGAAGCTAACTAGTAAGAAAACGGCTAATGACCCAAATAGCCGTATTAATAAAGCACTAAGAAAATGGGACTGTTAACAAAAGGGAGATACTATGTCTAATGAACAAACAGCTACAGAAAGCAATGAAAACTCAAATCAACAAGGAGAAGTTGAAAGTACGATTGCAAACGACACTGGAGAACAAAATCAAGTTGAGCAACAAGATCAAATCGAAAGACCTGAGTGGTTACCAGAAAAGTTTGAGACACCTGAGCAACTTAAAACATCTTATGAAAATTTGGAAAGAAGATTTCATGCAAGGCGTGATGAAATTAAAGAAGAAGTTATCAATGAACTAAATGAAAATGCATCACAAGAAGTTCCTATTAGTCCTGCAGATTACAAAGTAGAGCTATCAGATGAAGATGGTAATGCTTTAGAAGTTCCAGAAGATGATCAAATGTTATCTTGGTTTAGAGACAAAGCACACAATATGGCTTTATCAAATGAAGAGTTTAACGATTTTGTTTCTGAGTATATGTCAGTTAGTCAAACAAGTGGACCTGATTGGAACGAAGAAAGCCAAGAACTTGGAGAACATGCTGACAGAAGATTAGAAAGAATTGATGCTTGGGCTAATAGTGTTTTTGATGAAAACAACTATAATGTATTTGCAGGTATTCCTGCTTCTGCAAATATGGTTAAGTTCTTTGAGAATGTTATGGAGCTAAATGGTCAGCCTAAATTTAATATGACATCCAACACTGAGTTTCAAGAATCTGTCACTAGAGAAGATTTAATGGCAGCTCAAAGAGATGAGAAATACTGGAAGAATGGTGGAGATCCTAATCATATTGCTAAAGTTAGAGCCATGGCAGATCAGTTATCTAGGAAACGTGCATGAGAACAATAAAGAAACCTAAATCTATGGGAATTAAAAAAACTGCCTATACAGATAGTGGATTTAAAAAATATATGTTTGATGAAGGCATTCTTACACCAGATGAATTTGATAACTTCTTAAAAGACCCAAAAAGGAAACATGAAGTTATCGATAGTTATAAAAAATATTTAAATGATCTAATACCATTTTAGTAATGTGAATTAACAAAAGTCTTTATATCTGAAAGATTGAAGTTACTTGAAGGCTCGTAGAGTTACTTATAGGCCCAGGAATGGAATAACCTTAGTGTAGTAGTGAAGCGAATAACCAGAATAGTATAAATATTAACTTTAAATCGGAGGCTATAATGGCACTTACAACCATAAGCACATCCTTTATTGAAGAGTTTGAATCAGGGGTACACGTTGCGTACCAGAGAATGGGTTCAAAACTTAGGAATACTGTTCGTACTAGAAATGGTGTGAAGAACAAGACTACATTCCAAAAAATCGGTAAAGGTTTTGCTACTACAAAAGCAAGGCATGGTAACATTGCACCAATGAACCTTGCACATACAAACGTTAACGTCACAGTTGAGGACTATTTTGCTGGTGAATGGGTCGATGATCTAGACCAGTTAAGAATCAACCATGATGAGATGCAAGTTGCACAACAGTCAGGTGCTTATGCATTAGGTAGAAAGACAGATGATTTAATCTTAGATCAGATGACTACAACTACTTCTGCACATGACGAAACAGCTAACGGAATAACTTTAGCATGGGCTTTAGAGCTTATGGAAAAGTTTGGAAACAATGAAGTCCCTGATGATGGTCAGAGATATGCATGTGTTGGTTGGGAGCAATGGTCTCAGTTAATGGCTATAGATCAATTCTCAAGAGCTGAGTACATTGGTCAAGATCAATTACCTTTCCCTACTGGTGTTACAGCCAAAAGATGGTTAGGTTTCATGTGGTTTGCACATGGTGGTCTAGCTGGACGTAATGGATCAGGAGCAGCAGGAACTACTCATAAAGAGTGTTTTGCTTACCATAGAGATGCCGTTGCTCATGCAATCGGTACTGACATCACTTCAAATATGCAATATCACAACGATAAGGACAGTTACTTTGTATTAAACAAAATGCAACAGAACGCAGTCTTAATCGATGCTGAGGGTGTATTTGAAATGGAACTTAAGAATTAGGAGGTAGACATGGCGTTAGTACAAGCAGACTTAAGTTTAGTTTCTTATTCAGGTAATGGTTTCCATATTTGGAACTATAAATCTACTGGTGATGCTCTTAACACAATAGATGCTGCAGGATATTTTAATGCACTAGTTGCTGAAATGAATGTAGGTGATGTAATATTCATCAACGCATCTAATGGTTTTGGTATTACGACTGTAGTATCTAATGATGGATCAGCAATCGATACTGCTGATATTGTTAGCATGACAGCAGACAATAGATAATGGCTAAGAAACCAACAAAAACTAAGGAGGTGGCTGTAAAGGCCACTTCCTCTCATTCAGTAAAAACATCTAATGGCGTTGTTTATACTGTTAAATTTGGATCAAAAGTAAAACTTGGGAGTAAAGTAGATGCCAAAAGCAAGTGATGGTAAAATGTTTGCTTATACAGCAGAAGGTATGAAAGCTTTAAAAGAGTATGAAGCAAGGTTAAAAAGAAATAATAAAAATATGGGTAAAAAGAAAAAGGATGTTAATGACTCTGATAAAACAGAAAGTCCTTATAACAAGTTACGTTCTGATAACGCACCTAACACATAGAGGCTGATATGAGTGGAAAAGGTTTATCAAATAATCCTAAAGGTAGAGTTAAAGTTGCTGAACGTATGATGACAACTAGATCATATATGACTGCTTTAGCACAAAAAAATGCTTTAATTCGTGAAAGACCATTTTCATTTGAAGGTAACAAACTTGATAAAGCAAAATACAATCAGTTTGAAAAATCTGCAAAAACTGGTGTCCCTCAATCAAATAGTAAATTAAATAAAACATTTGCAAATTATGGTTCAAAGTTAAATCGTTTATCTGGAGCAATGGAAAAAGATAAGATTAAAAAAGGCATTAAAACAGCAAAGACTATGGGCAGTATAGTTAAAGGTCTTAGAAACATTACTGTCCCTGGGATTATCTCTACAATTATGAAACCTAAGAAAGTTGGCGATGCTACTTTAAACAAAGGTGAGTATAGGAAAGTTAAGTAATGGCTGATTTTTCAAAATATACAACAGCACAACTTGAAGCTATGTTAGCTAAGATGAAAGCTGAAAAATCTAAAACAGGTTCTACGTTATCTATTGAGCAAATAAGAAATGCACAAAAAAGAATAAATAAACAAGAAACAAAAATTCCTTCAAATTTGTCTAGAACTATGGGGTCTATTAAGTAATGCCAAATACTGCCAAGACCGACATTGAAGTTGCACAAAGATCTATGGTTTTAGTAGGTATGGAGCCGTTATCTTCATTCACAGATTCAACAGACGAAGCATTGGTTATGAATACGACTTATGAAGATGTTGTTGAGGACTGTCTTGCACAAAATAATTGGAACTTTGCTACTGGTCAGATTCAGTTATCAAGATTAGCTGATTCTCCAGTTGATAGATGGGATGCAGCTTATGCAATGCCTACAGATCCTGCAGTTATACAAGTGCAAACTATAACTATTGATGATGTTGTCCAGCAATATGATATATATGAAAAGTATATATATATAAATGCAGGTGAAAATGATAGAGTTGTTTTAAACTATATTTTTAGAGTGGATACACAGTATTGGCCACCAGCATTTGCATTATGGGTTATATATCGTTTAGCATCTATTTTGGCTTTGTCTGTTACAAGAAAGGCAGATATTGCAAGATCATACAGTCAACTGGCAGATGTGCAATTTAGAAGAGCCAAAGCCAGAGATGCACAACAAGTGACAACACAACAAGTGGCACTTAGTAGATTTCATAGAATAAGATTAGGATCAGGAATCTTTGCGAAGATTGAAGGGGACACTTGAAAGTTGAATGAATGGCATTATTAAGAACATTTTTTACCAATTTTTCATCAGGGGAGTTATCCCCTCTTTTATCATCTAGGGTTGATGCTGAAGCATATAAAAATGGTGCATACAGATTACGCAATGTAAGACTTAAGGCACAAGGTGGTTGTATAAGAAGACCAGGTCTAAAGTATTTACAAACACTTGCAAATGAATCTTATCAAACAGAAGCTTATATATATGATGAAGATGAAGCTTACATTCTGTTATTTAGTGCGACTAAACTTAGAATAGTAGATATATCTGATCCTACAAACATACTGCAAACTATTACTGGTTGTCCTTGGCAATCTTCACAAATAGGTTCTTTAGTGGTATCGCAAAGTGGTGATACTATGTTTATTACACATCCATCTATACCTATGCAAAAGCTAACAAGAACAAGTGCAAGTAATTTTAACAGAACAAACTATACATTCGATGTATCTTCTGGTTTAAGCTTCCAACCATATAATAGATTTGTTGCAGGAAGTATTACTATAACGCCTGCTCAAACACATGGAACAACAACTTTTACAACTAGTGCAGATTACTTTACAGCAGATTATGTTGGTTTGTATCTTAGATTAGTTGATTCTGCAGGATTAGTTAAGCATGCTTTAATTACAGCATATACAAATGCGACAACAGTAACGGCAACTTTGTCAGGAACATTATCGAATACAAATGCTATTACTGATTGGCAAGAGCCAGTATTTAGTTCTGTCAGAGGGTATGCTAGAACAGTTACTTTTCATGATCAAAGATTAATATTTGGTGGTAGTCGTGACTTACCTAATTTTTTATTTATGTCAAAGATAGGTGAGTTTACAAACTTTGATATTGGAATTGGAAATGATGATGAATCAATACAAATACAAATCGCAGAAGCTCAAGTTTCAGAAATTAAAGCTATGCAGTCATTTCGATTTCTTACAATCTTTACATCTGAGCAAGAACTCTATGTGCCAACAAGTGAGAACAAGCCTCTTACACCAGCAACAATTACAGTTAAGAAACAAACGAGTTATGGATCAGGAGCAGTGCAACCACAAGAATTTGATGGAGCAATAGTTTATCTTACTAAATCAAAAGGTGCAGTACGTGAGTTTATATTTTCTGATTTATCACAAGCCTACAATTCAGATTCAATAACATTACTATCAGAACATATAATAGGAACTCCTATAGCTATTGAAGCACAAAGAGAATCTGCTGATCAAATGGAAGGTTATTTATACCTTCTAAATTCTGATGGATTTATGCCAGTATTTATGTCTATTAGAAAAGAAAAAGTCCAGGGGTGGGTTAGATATGACACTGATGGATTATTTAAAAATATGTCAAACGTAAACAGACAAATATATACAGTTGTTCAACGTACTATAAATAGTGCAACTGTCACATCTTTGGAGTTGTTTCAAAATGACCATTATTTAGATATGTCATCACAACAAACTGGAAGCTCAACGGCAACATGGACTGTGTCACATTTGCCAAACACATCAGTCCAAGTTAGATCAGGTAATTATAGTTTAGGTACATTCACTACAAATGGCAGTGGTCAAATAACATTAGGTCAAGCTGTAACTTCAGTAGAAATTGGATTAGCTTATACTCCTGAGATTACAACCTTGCCTCCTGAGATGCAATTACCAGATGGTGTAAGCGTTGGTCAAAAACGTAGAGTTGTTAGAGCTGTTTTAGATTTAGTTTCTACTTTGAATGTAAAAGCTGGTGGAACAAGAATATTGTTAAGATCAGTTACAGATGACTTTTCACAAGAGCCAACTTCTCTTACACAAAGAAAAGAAGTGTATTTACTAGGATGGTCAAAAGAAGGTAGAGTAACAGTAACACAAGAAGAACCATTACCAATGACGTTAAATGGTATATTATTAGAAGTGGAAGTATAATGGGTGCTGCAGGTTATGGATTAGCTGCTGTAATGTCACTAGCTGCTGCAAAGCAAGCAAAAGCTGGTTATCAAATGGAAGCACAGTCAAATAGAGAACAAGCTGAATTAGCACAAATAAATGCTGATCAAGAAGCTATTAATAGAACTGCTCAACTTAATGCACAACTAGCATCTATATCAGCTACGGCTGGTAGTGGTGGTATTAATATTGGTAGTACTAGTATTGCTAATATAAAGAGAAGAGAAACTCAACTTGCTCAAGCAGATGTATCTGCAACAAAGTTATTAGGTGCATCAAATAGACGTAAATATCAGATAGGTGCTAAGACTGCTGAAACTAAAGGCAAAGCTGCAGTTCTTACAGGTATTAGTAATGCAGCAGGTCAAGCTACAAAAGCATATTATTCGGAGTAAGTAAGCATGGCTATTAAAAGAACTATACAAAGACAAATTTTAGTAAAGCCAACTGGTGTAAATGATGCAGGAGCAGGGGCTAAGGCTATGGCACAAGCAGGCCAAAACATAGCCAATACTATTTCTAATGTAACTAGCTTTATAGATGATAAGCAACTTGAAGATGCTGTGTTAGATGCTGAAATCAAAGGTAAGCAGATTGGCACACAGACTGTTAAAGATAAAAATGGTAATTTAGTTCCCAAACCATTGGATTTAATGACACTTAATTCATTCACAACAGATATATATAACAAAAGAAACTTAAGAAAAGCTCAACAATATTTTAAAAATCAAGCAATTAACAGTTATGGATTGTCTTTACAAAATCATGCAGTTGATACAGCTAACAATTTCTTGGCAATGAATGAAGGTAAGGTTGATGAAAAAGGCAATCTTATGGTTAGAAATGCTGGAGATAGTTATATAGATGGTATTAAGAAGCAAGTTGCTCCAGAAGTATTTGCTGCAATTAGTCCTACACTAAGTAACATATGGGGTAAGGCGACAAGGAAAGCTTCTGCAATACAAATCAAAAATGTAAAAGAAACTAATATTTTTAACGCAACTAAAGGTTTGCAAAATATATTACAAATGGAAATTAATTCTATTTCCAATGGTGGTAATGATGAAGATGCATATATTATAGAAACAACTAAGCCAAAAATGTTTGATATAATTGATCAAAATGTTAGTAGCAAAATACAAGGAGAAAAAATAAAGTTAGAATATAATCAATCATTACAGACTGGTGTTGCTGTAAATGCTGTTGATTTAGCATATGAAGCTGGGGTCTCTATTCCAGAACTTCTTAACATGTCCATATCAACAGGTAAAAATTTTGCAAATAACGTAGATATAGATGGTGATAAAATTGCAACAGCTATGAGAGCTAAAATTGCTATTTACGAACAAATAGAAAAAGATATTTTACAAAAACGAACATATGATTCTAGAGTTTTAGTTTCTAATCTAGAGTTAAAGGTACAAAATGGGATAGTAGTTGAAGAATCTGATGTAGCTAAACTTACTGATATAGATCAAAATAGATTTAGTAAGTTTAAAAATGCATACAATAAGACTAGTGATAATAATGCTTCTAAAATATTTAATCTACAAATTGAAAATAAAATTGACAGAATAAAAGCAGATATTATTAAACCAGCAAAACCTGATTTAGTAAATGAATTATCTGGAGAAACACAGCCTATACTTAAAAACAGAGCAAAAGTATCTTTGATAAATGAATTGGTTGAAAAAGTTGGCCATAAAGATATGAGCAACACTAATAGGAGAAAAATCCTTAATCTTGTTAATGATGTTGCAAAACAAACATTAAAACTAGACAACGATACATTTAAAGCAAATACAGAACGTATGTTTAATGGCAGTGTATCTACTATTATGATACCTCCAGAAACTTTATTAACACCACAATATATAGATTCATTAAAAGCTAGAAACGTTATAGGTATTACACCTGAGAATGCTTATACTGAAGAGTCATGGATAAAAAGAGTTAATACATACGCAAAAGATTATAGAATTAAACAAAATGAAATTTATCAAGCTAGCCAGTTAGGTTATAATTTAGAAAACAATATAGGATACACAAACCCACAAAAGACTTATATGGACAATAAGTTAATGCCTAAAACATTTGTTATGAATGGTAATACTGTAGATATAGATATTCTAAATTCAAACGAAGATATTAGAAACGAAAGTCTTAAGATAGTAACAAGTCATGTAACTTCATTGGGATATATACCTAAGAACATTTCACAAATATTTAATAGTTCAAAAACACTAAATGATGAGAATTTTGCTTATGCTAAATCTGCTTATTTAACTATTAAGAATGCTATAATTAAAAAATATCAAAATGGAGAATCTATGTTCGAGCTTATTGTAGGTGATAAGTTTAGTTCAGTTGATTCTAATTTGATGGAATCAGCTATGATGTATGACAATGCATCAGAATTTAGACAAGTTCATAGCACAACTTCTGTTAATAGAAATTTATCACAACATATAGGATCAGATCAAAATGAAACAATTACTTTTGATGAATCATTTAATAGAGTTAAAAATTATTTAGATGCAAATTTTATTGAAAGCTTTTGGGTAGATAAGGTTGGTGGTGCTGATTATGAAGACAGAGCATTAAAAGCTTGGGTTGAACAAAGTGGTGCTTCTAATTTTGATGAAGCTGTGTTTAAAGATCCTTTTATAAAAAACGAGATCATAAAAAATGTTAAAAGCCAAATAGCATCTGGTAGTGTGGCCCCAGGGCAAGTAGGGTTAGATGTTGCAGTTAAAAAAGCATTGTATAAGTTTGCAGGTAATTTAAGTGTACATCAAGATCAATTTGGAGATACTCATTTAATAAGAGGAGTGAGTATTGTAAAAGCAGCACAATCTACAGTTCCTAGTGGTGGCCCTATAGTCACTAAAGAAATAATTAAAAAAGATATGTTACGTAGATATGGAGAAACTTTTAGTGCAGGCACAGATAGTGAAATAAATGATGCTATTGATAATGGTAATATAATGTTTGTAAAATCAAATGATGTTGTTGGAGAACCTACATATAAAGCAATAGCTATTACTAATGATGGTAGGTATGAAACTATTGCTGATAATTATTCATGGAATTATAATGGATCACAATTACAAAGTGATTATAATGAAGCTTTACAAAAAATATCAGATGGTGGTGTTAGAAAATTATTAGGTAGTTTAGATTTTATGTCTAGAAATAACTTAGAAGCTGTAATGTCATCTATAGAAAGTAATAGAGACTATACTGAATCTTTAAAGTATTTAGTTAATAGTTATAACTCTATAGCACAATCTATAAATTCTGCACCAGTGGTTTACAGTCAAATATTGCCTTACTTAAATCAAGGTAGGTCGGACAAAGAGCTAAGAACATTTTTTGATAACTTTAGATTGCTTAGGTTAGATATTAGATGATTGAGCCACATTTAAAACCAATTCAACAAAAAATATTAGGTAGCTTAGATGATACATCAGATATAGAAATTGCTTCTTACAATGATGTATATAAGAGTCCACTAGTTGCTCCAGAAGAATATAGTTTTAAAGAATCTTATATGGCTGGTTACAGGCAATTAAGTGGTGGTCCATCTTTAATGCGTATGATTGATAATACTAGTTTTACAGACGATCCAGAATATGATCCACTTGCAGATAAACAAATTCCCGAAGGATATGAGTGGAGATTTTTAAATAGTTCTAGTGTTGAAGAAACATCCGTAAGACTTGAAAGGCTTGAGCAAGATCTTTTAGATATGGATATAATTCAAAATGGTAACTTATTAGGGGTAGGTTTAGGTGGATTAACTTCTCCATTAACTTTTGCTCCTTTAGGTACATTTAAAATTTTAAGTCAAACTAGTTTCCTAAAAAGATTTGTTGGTAGTGCAGCATTTACAACTGCTATATATGCTCCAGAAGAATTTTTAATTGCTTCACAATCTGAGGGAAGGAGTGAGCTTGCTCATACTTTAATCCCATTATTAGGAGCTGGATTAATAGGTGGTACAGTAGGTGGTCTTTTTGGAAGAAGAATAAGTAAAAGCAATAATTTTGCAGAAGAATTTGCACAAAATGGAGAAGAAGGAATCTTCAGAAGTGCTGGTGCAATGGTTAATCCAAATAGCCCTGCTGTTTTAAGGCAAACTTTAAATGGAGAAGCATTAGCAGAAACTGGAATTAAACTAGAAAAGTTAAAATGGAATCCAGTTACTAGATTAAGCTTAAGTGCAAATATAACTGCCAGGAAGTTATCAGCAGGACTTGTTGATATGGGTGGCATGATTCAGAAAAAAGTAAGAGGTGGTGATATACTAGGTGAATCTATGGATCAATCTGTAGAAACTTCTTTTAGAACTACTTATCTTAGTTCTTTATTAGATGGTATAAGAGCAACTGATACAGCTTATCTTGCTTTTAGAGGTGTTGTTGCAAAGTCTGGAGATATTGGCAGATCAATGCAAATGCTCAGTCAAAAAGGTAAAGACATTATACAACGTAATAACACATTATCTGAATTTGGCTTTCGTGAAAGAGTTGCTAAGGCAATGAGAAATGGTGATATTGATGAAGTTGTTGATACTGCAACACCTTATGTTAACCAAGCTGCATCAGGATATAGAAAACACTTTGATAAAATAAAACAAAATGCAGAAGACGTTAAGTTGTTTGAGATAGAATTAGGCAAGAAAATCAAAGGGTTAGAGATAGCTGTCCAAGAAGGACGTGCTACTGCTGATCAGTTAGCAAAAGCCAAAGCAAGATTAGTGCAGTTAAGACAACAAGGCGTGCTTCTCAATACAGCAACTGGTTATGTACCAAGAGTACCTAGAATTGACAAGATAGAGAAAAATGCAGAACAGTTTAAAACAATAGTTAGTAACTGGGCTATGGGTCATTTTCAATACTCAAGAAGAGAAGCTGATGAATATGCTGATGAGATTATACTTAACTATACAAATAGCAAACCATTTTATAATTTAGATGAAAGTGCTGATTCTATAGACTGGATTACAAATGCAAGTGGTGTTAAGTCAAGATCGTTTGAAATTCCAGATAAGTTAATAGAAGATTTTTTAGAAAATGATATAGAGGTGTTAGCAAGACACCATACTAAAACTATGGGAGTTGACATTGAACTCACAAGAAAATATGGCGATGTGTCTATGTCAAAAATCATTGAACAGATCACACAAGAATATGATGCCTTAATAAGACAAGCCCCCACTATTGCTGAGAAGCAAAAACTTAAACAAGGTTTAGCAGATGATCTTAGAGATGTAAGGGGTTTAAGGGATAGATTAAGAGGCACATTTGGTGCATCAAAAGATCCACATAATATGACTAGTCGATTTGTAAGACAGATGAAATCATTCAATGTTTTAGTCGGCATGGGTGGTGCAGCTATATCATCTATTCCTGATGTTGCTAGACCTATTATGACGGAAGGTTTTAAAAATGTTTATGAGCATGGCTTTAGACATATGTTTAAAAGTAATAGATCTATTGTAAAGCAAATGACACAGAAAGAAGCAAGGCAAGCTGGCATAGCAGTAGATGCAGCTTTAGGATTACGTGCAAACTCATTCTCAGATATAGGTGATTTGTTTGGTAGTCGTTATGCTATGGAAAGAGCATTAAATCAATCTACTGGTATATTCTTTATGATGAATGGTTTAAATTATTGGAATCAGGCTATAAAGGAATTTACTAGTAATATCATTAGTTTACGTATGACAAGTGCTATTATGTCTAACTGGTCTACTCTTAGTAAAACTGACAGACGTAAGTTACTAGCCAATGGTATTGATGAAGCTGATCACCAAAAAATGAAGAATCTTATTAGGGACAAAGGCCAGAAAGTTGATGGAGAATGGTTGCCTAACACATCTTTATGGGGCGATAAAGATATGGTTTTGAAGTTTAGAAACGCATTAAATCAATCAGTTGACAGAACTATTATTACCCCAGGAGCTGGTGACAGAGCTTTATGGACTTCAACAGAAATGGGTTCTTTAATCACGCAGTTTAAAGGTTATGGTCAAGGTTCTACTGTAAGACTTTTAACATCAGGTCTACAAGAAAAAGACAGTTCTTTTTGGCAAGGAGCATTTGTTCTTGTAAGTATGGCTTCATTGGTTAATGAATTTAAAAAGAAACAATATGGTATTGATAAAGAACAAACATATTCAGAGTTAATGACTGATGCTATTGATCGCAGTGGAATACTTGGTTGGTTTACAGACGTTAATAACTCAGTAGAAAAGCTTTCTGATTATAGATTAGGCCTAAGACCTATTATGGGCAAAAGCCAAGGTTATTTACCATTTGGTGCAAAAGCAGGTGCTTTATTTGGTCCTGCAGCAAGTAATATAACAACTGCAGCAAGTGTTGCTACAGACATAGCTACTGGTGAAGCTGATGATAAAACGTTAAGAAGTGCAAGATTTATAACTCCAACTGGTAATTTGCCATACCTAGATCCTATATGGGATGAAATAATGGCTGCAAAGTGATGTGAATTAACAAGATGGTGCAATATAAGTAAAGGTATATATTATGGCTACTATTTCGATTAATGATAATGATGCAAGAATACAACACAATATAGGCTCTAGTGGTAACACTGCTGGGGTTACACCATTTCCTATTGATTTTCCATTTTTTAATTTAGACGACATTGATGTTACTATTACAAATAGTTCAGGTGTAGATACGGCTATATCTAGGGGTACTGGTGCTAATACTTTTTCTGTATCAGGTACTGCAGTTGACGATGGTTTTTCAAGTGGCAATATAATATTAAACACTCAATATACTAGTTCTACAGTTACTATAACAAGAGACATTCCTATAGAAAGAATTAGTGACTTTGCTACATCGGGACCTTTTAATATATCTAGTCTTAATACTGACTTAGATAAAATCTATGCAGTTATGCAGCAACTTGAAACTAATAATGCTAGAGCATTAAGTTTGCCAACAACAGATACTTTAACCTCAATAACACTACCAACCAATACATCTCGTAGGGGTAAGTATTTGGCTTTTAATGCATCAACTGGTGATGCTGAAATTGGAGGCAGTGTAGCTGATACGGGTACTGTTGCTACAATATCAGCTAACATTACTACAGTAGCAAGTATACAAGCTGACGTTACAACAGTTGCACATTTACAAGATGGTACAACGGCAACAAATGCAATAAGCACAGTAGCCACTAAAGCATCTGATATTACTACAGTAGCTGGTCAAGTTACTAACATGACTAACGTAACTAACAATTTATCAGCCATACAAAATGCTAGTGCCAACGCTACACTTGCAGAGAACTATGCAGTAAAGGTTGATGGTGCAGTTGAATCTTCAAAGTATTCATCTAAAGCATGGGCGATTGGTGGTACTGGCGTAACAGATACAGCAGGGTCAGGCTCAGCTAAGTCTTGGGCAGTCGAAGCTGATGCAGTAGATGGTACAGAGTTTTCAGCAAAAGTATATGCAGGATCAGGCTCTACATTAAATGCAGGATCAGCTAAGAACTGGGCGTTGGGTGGTGGTGACAGTTTTTCTACATCAACAACAATAGGAAATACTGGATTATATTCTGCTAAGTATTGGGCAGAACAATCAGCTTTATCTAAAACAGAATTTTCTAATATTTATCAAGGCACTCATTCCTCTGATCCTAGTGGTGGTTCTGTTAGTGCCGGAGATTTATACTTTAATAGCAGTTCTAATGTACTCAAATTTTATACTGGCTCTGCATGGAACACAGTAGAAGCAGTTGATACATCAGCATTAGCAAGTAATGGATTTGCTGTGGCAATGGCTATAGCTTTATAGGAGTAGAATATGGCACAAAATTTTAAACAAATAAAAATGAGGAACATTGGTACTAGTGCCACAGACATTCCTGATAGCGCAAACTTTCCGAGTGGCTTTCATACTCTGATTGGATTGAACATGGCTAACACCACAGCCAACGCCATAACAGTTTCTGTATATATAACGAACACAAATAATTATTACATAATTAAAGACATGACAATTCCAAGTGGTTCAGCTTTTACACATGATTCAAAGATTGTTCTGTTAAGTGGCGATAGATTATATTTTGTAAGTGATACAGCAACATCATTAGACGTTATCGCAAGTTATGTAGAAAACATTAGTACATAGGATTTGATATGCCTTTTATTGGAAACACACCTGACGTAAACTTCACAAGTTTTGCCAAGCAAGATTTAACTGGTGTTACTGGTAGTCCTGCTAAAAGAGGATATACCTTAACTCATGCAGTAGCCAATGCAAATGAGATTGAAGTCTTTGTTAACAACGTAAGACAAGAGCCAACAGAAGCTTATACAGTTAATGGTACTGGTTTAACTATGACTGGTGATGTTGAAACGTCAGATGACTTTTACATTATCTACTTAGGCAAAGCCATACAAACAACTGTTCCACCTGATGGCTCAGTAAGTACTGCAAAGATAGCTAGTAGTGCAGTAGACCTTACATCAAAGGTTACTGGTGTATTGCCAGTTGCTAATGGTGGTACTGGTGCTACATCATTTAATGCAAGTGCTTTAGTAAAACTAGTTACTTTAAATCTTTCAAATTCAGCAGATGCTACTATTAGTTCAACTTACATTAACTCTACTTACGATACATATAAATTTATATATGATTTTTTACCAGTTGCTAATAATGCTTATTTATACACTAGAGCAATAGTAGGTGGTTCAGAGGATACTGGAAATAATTATGGTTGGGAATATTTCACATTAGATGGTGGTGGAACTCAGAATAATGATTCAACAAATGTAATGGCTGTTCATCATAAATACACTATTGGAAATGGAGATGGAGAGGGTATAACTGGAGAATTTACTTTATTTAATGTGAACTCAACCACAAGGTCTGCTTGTATATCAGGTCATTCAACTAGCTTTACATCTAATCCAGTTCCTACTCAAAACATATTTGGTGGTGCTTATAAATCTGACCAAAGAGCAAAAGTTCTTAATGGGTTAAGACTTTTTATGGAAACATCTAGTGCTATAACAAATATAGCAACTGGATTTGTAACAGTTTATGGAGTGGTAAAATAATGGCATTAAGTAAAATACAAGCTGAGTCAATGAACTTAGCAGACACCTATGCATTTAGTGGAACTGTAAGTGGTGCAGGGGTAAGTGGTAAAGTGTTGCAAGTATTACATCAACCTTTAAATACTACAAGTGGAACTACAAGTGGTTCATCTTCTTATGCAACATATGTTACTAAAGCAATTACACCATCAAGCACTTCATCTAAAATATTAATTATTGCTACAATAAATGTTTATGTAACTCATGGAACATCATATGAAGGACCACAAACTTCAAGTAGATTATTAAAAGGTTCTACTCACATAGCAGGAAATAACTTTTTTTATCAAAGAGATAATGTCAACTCTACTAAATTTTATGCAATGGACCAGAATATATCTTTTCTAGATTCGCCTAACTCAACGTCAGCAGTTACATATAATTTACAATCAAAATATGACACTGGAAATGGAATGACAATACGAAATGGAATGATGACTTTAATGGAGATAGCACAATGACACATAAAGTTGCAGATGCAGTAAGGGAATTATTAGGTAATGATAATTTTATTATTAGAGGTGAGCCATCAAACGAAACAGAATTTAATAAAATGTTTTCAAAGGTAACATCTGTAGTAAATGAACAAGCTGTAGAATCAAAAGATACAAATGACTTTGGTGTTACATGGTCGCAGATAAAAGTTAAAATGAAAGAACAAGAAACAACATTTAATAACAATGCCTACCAAAGAAGTAGAGCAGAAGCATACCCAACAATAGCAAATCAATTAGATGACTTGTATCACAATGGCATAGATGGTTGGAAGAAAACTATCAAAGCTATTAAAGACAAGCACCCAAAGGAGTAAGCCATGCCATTCATAGGTAATCAGCCAACATCAGGTAGGTTTATAGAGCTAGATAG
>VMHT01111480.1_pt1 | contig 21927 bp, 29 predicted proteins | sample 4693611 | NCBI WGS metagenome assembly VMHT01 (sample SAMN12280063, study PRJNA550983) | marine metagenome | isolation source: seawater sampled from same location over 5 years 0.02-0.2 micron viral filtrate | place: USA: collected off the coast of southern California halfway between the port... ...
TATTGTAGGTAAGGAAGTGGGACGTGCAATCTGAAGACCCGGAGCTATACAGCGTAATTGAAGCCGTGGTCCGCCGTATGCTGCGGAACTACCACGCTCCGATGCTGGCAGAGGTCATCTCGGTGCAGAGTGATGACCAGCAGCGGATGCGCGCTGACATTCGACCGGTGGCAAAACGTCTCCAATACAACGACCGCACGGAAGACTACGACGCCTACGACTACCCCGTGAGGCGGAACGCGCCCGTGCTTATCCCCTCCAGCGCGGCCAGTAAGCAGACGGTGAAGTTGGCAACGGGCGACCTTGGCATCTGGGTGCCCCTGATGCACTCCCTTGACGGTATCATCGACACCAACATCTTCGGAACTGTGACTCCCGACGACCCCCGCCAGCAGGCATTTATGGACGGGTTCTTCATCCCTACGGTTTTCAATCAGAGTGTGGCAGGCGAGGCCGACCGCTACATCGAGGGCAGTGACGTGAAGTTGGGCAGTGCCGGTACTGCGCAGGCGTTGGCCTTCAAGGCTAGTGTTAATAGTGTACTGAACACGTTCGTAACACTTCTAAATACGGACCTTGGAACTGCCTTCACGGCGGTTGGCGGGGGATGGGACGGCGTATCCATCGGCACCGTTCAAGGCACCTCTGACGTGAAGGCAAGCTGATGTCTGCTGATGTTCTATTTGGAGATGGCGACGACTTCACCTTCCAAGACAAGTGGGTGAATGCCGATGATTCCGTGGAGCTTGTGAAGCAACAGATGGTCATCGGCCTCCGCATGGCGCAGGGTGATTGGTTCCTCAACGAGAAAGCGGGTGTGAACCACGTCGGATTCCTCACTTCCAAGCGCGTCAATCTTGAAGCCTACGCTTTGACTTGTGCAGTGCAGGGTATCTCCAGAGAGAACCCTTACGTGGACATCTTGAGTTCGAGCGCCACCCAGAAAGACCGGCTGGTGACCGTCAGCCTAGAGGGTGTCCTCATTGACCGGCCCTTCCGGCTAGTGACTGAATCGCCCACATCGGTTACATCCGCCTTCGGTGACAACGCTCATGTGGCAGCATTCAGCTACATTTTCTTCACGGGATAAGACATGGCCCAGAAAACACCTATCGGCTACCTGCCCAACTCCTCTGGTGAGTGGTACGAATACGCAAAGCAGGCCGTGACAGATGTGTGTACGGACCTGAACATTCCCGCCCCGCGTTTCGACCGCCAAGAGTTCACCACCGCTGTCTTCTCCATCATGTCGGAGATGATTGGTTTGGTGGATGAAGCCGCTGGTACGGTCTACGACGCCTACTCGCCCACCAACGTGTCGGGAGCACTCCTCAAGGAGTTCGCTAATCTTGTGGGTGCAGACGTAAATGCCGGTACAAAGTCCACTGTCACGCTTACCGTAGGCGCTTGGGACCGTGGCGCGGTGCTACTCTCGAAGGGCAAGGCCACCGCTGGCGACGGCACCAACAACTTCATCGCCAAGGAAGACATCCTCATCCCTGCAAATGGTACAGCGACCGGTGTCTTTGAGGCGGAGAACGTGGGTGCTATCGCCGCTGCCGCAAACACCATCGTCTACCGTGTGAGTGGCGAGGCGGGCTTTATTAGCGTCAATAACGCAGCAGCAGCCACACTCGGCACCGCAGCCGATACCGACGCCATCATCCGCTCCCGCATTCGCACGGGCTCTGGTGCATTGGGTTCGCAGTCCCCTCTGGCGCTTGAGGCCGCACTGCTCCGTCTTAACGGCATCACCACGGCACGGGTGTTCTACAACGACAGCACCACGAGCAGCATCACCGTCGGCGGTCAGAGCATCCCTGCCCTGAACGTGGCCGTGTTTATCTACCCCAACACCCTCACCACAGACGAGAAGAGTAATGCCATCAGCACCATCTTCGCCCGCCTTGGCGCAGCCCCCACACGTTATCTCCCAGCGGGGGGAAGCTCCGCAGGTGTGCGAGGAGAAATCGCAAGCACCACAAGCGAGCAAATCTTCAACGAAGGTTTCTGGTACATGCCCACACAAGCTGTCGGTGTGCGAGTTACCTTCCAGTCTAACGGTAGCGGCTACGATAATGGTGGTTACTTCGACCTGATTGAGGAGCCCACACAAGAGGCCGTCCGCGAATACTTCAGTAGTTTGCGTGCTGGCGATACCGTGCGTTTGCAGGAGATCATCGCCGCCGTCGTGAACAGCCCGTTCGTAGGCTTCGCGCTGGTGGAGACCTCGACCAACGGCGGAAGCTCTTGGGCGCAGTTGGATGTGCTTGTCGATGACGTGACCTTCCCCATTCTTGATGAGACCGCGTTTATCGTGCGGGAGGTCTGATGGCAGAACCGAAGCGCATCTCTTCCTTCTACTCTGACCTCGAAGAGTTCATTCCTTTTGAGCATCGTCGTTTCACGGGTAGAAACGCCATGTTTCAGGCGATGTCCGACACCATGCAAGGCATCGAAACGAAGCTCTACGACTTGCGCTTGGCGGCCACCTTCAGCACATCTTCCGGCAGAGAGTTGGATTTTTGGGGGTTTTTGGCAGGCGAGCCGCGTGGTGGTCTGACCGATACCCAGTACCGTAGGGTCATTGGTGCGGCGATGCGTGCCAAGTACGTTGAGGGTAACGTGGCCTCCATCACGGGGCTTTGGCAGTTCGCCATGGCCCCCTGCACCGTAGAATTTGAGCGCGGTGCCAAGAATCTCATGGAGCTTTACGCTTACCGAGAAGACGCAGACTTCCTACCAGAAAGCGTGGTCGCACGCCTAGCGCGGGTCGTGAGGCGAGCTTGTCCCGTAGGAAGTGTCGTGCTATACGAGGCAGTAGGTTCTAACTACGTTGGCGACGTGGACCGCACCGCCGCTCCACTACCCGCACCGAAGCCCGGTCGTGGTTTCGCATTGAAGGAATGGTGACACATGCCAAAATGGGCTGAAGACGGTACCCAAATTGTTACCCCGCCAGATGCCAAGATTGAGCGCGGCTTTACCCGTGGTCAGGGCGTCAGTGTGGGTCACCTGAACTGGGCACTCTCACAGACGTGGGAAAACTTCTACGACCCCTATCCCAACGTCTTCCAAGTAGTGGCCGGTGACCTTACCGCCACTCATTCGGGTACACCTGTACTTCCCGGTGTGCGTTTTGGGTACGATAGCTCCAGCGGTGGCATAGACTTCTTCACCGTGGGTGCTTACACGGCGGGTACTGCGGCAGCGCCCACTGGTACCTTGAGTGCTATTCTCAACTACACCAAAGCGGGTACCATCGAAGCCCTGCAACTCAACTCGAACAACATCACTGCCACCTTTGACACTGGTGGTTTGCTGCTGGGTGGTCCGACCACGGCTTTCAATTCTGAAAACACCATCATTCGTTCGCAGACACTACTGACCGGTGGCTCTTTGAGTGCTACTCACGGCTTTGAAGCTGGTAGCAAACGTGTCAACACCGCAGACAACGCCGCCGATAAGCGTCGTTACGCTTACCCCACCGCCGACCCCCTCGAAATTGAAATCAACCTGTCCCCAACCTTGGGCGGTTGGACAGCCATTCAAGACGTCTCATCAACAGCCCCGAATGCTGTTGGTGGCCCAACAATCACTCAAATCAATGGCGAAGGGTACTTGGTGCTTACCCGTCCTTCGAGTGCGGTAGACTACGCTATTCGCACACCCTTGCCTATCAGGGCGAATAAAGAATCCAACGTGGCTATTCACACATTAACCGGAATCGCCTTTGATTGTAAGGACTCTGCGTGCGACACAATCACTGTTGAGGTGATCCGCGTCGAAAAAGCAGCCACCGTCGGCAGTGCGCCTACTCAAGCTGTGGTGGCCTCTGCGACATCAACACCTAACCTTAATCACCAACGGGTTACCGCCACCGTAAATACCATTCTGACACCATCTATCTACCAATACTTCGTGCAGGTGCGTGCGGTTGAAACAACTAGCGGCGCTTCTACAGCTTTGATCCGAGACGTAACTCTTACACTTCAAAAGGTCGCAGTGGAGTAGACCATGCCTTTGTACCAGCAGCTTCTTGAGGCCACGCAGCTAAAGATTGGCCGTCGCGTTGAGCACAACTGGATTGACTTGCCCGCCGAGTTCACCTACGGGCCGGGTCTCGGCACCAGCGGCGTCAACCTCGGTGTCTCCACGGCCAACTCCGTGCAGGCGCGTCTCACCATGAGCCTTCGTCAGGTGTTGGGTCAGAAGTCACTCTTCGCAACCATCAACGCCGCCACTTTTAGTTCTGCAAAGAGCTATAAGATCGAGATTAGCGGTACAATATACACCGGCACTGGACAGGTCTCTGTTCAAGCCACCCTTCAGCAGATTGCCGACGCCATCAATACCGCCTTCCCGAACGCCTACGACCCCAAGGCCGTTCTCACCTCTTCTAGCACTAGCGGTATCCTTGATACCATTCTCGTTTTTGAAGAGGATGACCCTGCGGGCTCCGCCGCTGCTATGACGGTCAATATCTCTGTGACCGGTACGGGCGCTACTACCGCCGATATGGTGGGCTACGTGGACGCTGATGCTGCCAATGCGGCCATCTGGTCCAAGCCTAACTCCACCACATCGCTGCCCATCGACGTTGGTTTCACCAGAAAAGGCGGCTACGCCGTGACGGCGTTGACCACTACAGGCACAAACATCGACATTGATGTGGCCAGTGATGAGCGTCTTTACGTGCAGCTTGCGGGCCTCGCCAAAGCATCTGGCGACGGAGCTAATGTCACCCCGCGTCCTCTTCTGGTCATCTCTCCGTCCATCCTAGAAGGGACGTGATGCTCCACCCATCGGAATAGGGAGAGTTCGATGGATCAGGACTTGCTAACCCGTGCGATGGAATTCGTACCCGGTTGGGTTTATGGTGTAGTGGGTACGTTGGTGCTTGTCGGTCGTTTGCCCGGTATCACCAATGTTTTCCACGCCATGCGCTGGGGCTATGACGAGTGGAAGCAGGCCGCTCTCCGCGAAAGCCTAACTATGTCCGACGTTTTCGACGTGTGGCGTCGCATTGACCGCAGCATGGAGAGCATCGTAGCCTCGGGTGGTGCCGACCGTGTTCTGCTTCTGCACGCCACAAAGGACGCAGATGGCCAGTGGCGCGTGACCGCTGTCCGTGAGTGCCCTCGCACAAACGTGGGAAGCGTGGAGAAGCGTTGGCAAAACAGGGCCGTGGACCTCTGGTATGTCAACTCCATTCTGGTGACGCTACTCGACCTGCCCTCGGTGAAGATTAACGCAGGCGATGTGCCCGAAGACACGCCTCTGGCGCTGATGTACGAGGCCGACCACATCGAATCAACCACGATTTTCCGCCTTTTCTCCGCGTCAAACGACATCTGGTATTGCAGTTTGAACCGACGCTCTACCGACAAGATGGATGCGGTGGCGAAGGAGACGGTCGAGGTATCAGTGGACTACATGCGTCGCGCCGTTATGGAACTGGCGATGCTCCCGCAGGAACCTACAGATACTGCGTGGGGCGTACTCTAGCAACGAGGTTCGTATGCTGAACTACCCCGCCCGCACTATTCAGAAAGCCCGTGAGACCCTTGACCGCATCCGCCGTGAGTACGGCCCTGATGTGGTCATGTCCATTCGGCAGGTCAGGGCCGCCTACGCCACGTCAGAGCGCGTGGCACGCCTCGTTAGCCGCATCCTGAAGGGTGAGGAGGATGAGGAGGCGTTGAGAGATGCAGACGAGCTTCTAGGGGCCTCTGGGGGCGCGACACACCACGCTATGGATGACGGTAGCCATCACTTCGAGTGGACCACTTCAGAGGGCATCCAGAAGGCCAAGACCTTCACCGCAGAGGAGTGGCGTGAGATTATCCGCAAGTACGTGGACCCCTCGGTGGGTGGGCGCGGTCTGTCCATGCTTGAGGTGGCCATCGAGCACGGTATCACCCGTCAGGACTTCGAGGCTATCAAGAGCGCCTACGGCCTCACCAAGCGTCACGAGCCCTTCCGTGTGGAGGACATCGCGGAGAATGACACCGAGGAGCTTCTGGGGGACCAGTTGGCGCTCCAGCGCCGCTCCCTCAAGGAACGCTTCGACCGGGAAAGCCTGACGCAGGTGCGTAGGTTGGCGGCCAAGTGGCAGGCTATGCAGGAGAACCTGCTCAACCCCTTCGCAGACATCGTGGCCAGTGTGGTGGGCAAGCCCCTACCGGAGAATAGAGAGTGGAAGGTACCACCCACCGACGGCGGCTACGTGGTCGTCTACCAGTGCAGTGACCTCCACTACGGTTCTTTCGTAGATGCACGCCTGTCCAGCGACCCCGTGGGCTACGACCGTGGACGTGCCAAGGACATCTTCCAGAAGCACGCCATCGAAGCGTTGAGGCACGGTCTTCGCGCCTACGGTCCTCACCTCGAATACTTCCTGCTCTACGTCGGCGGCGACATCCTGCACGTCGATAATGAGCAAGGTAAGACCACCTCTTTCCGCCACACGCAGGACATGGACGGTCTGCCGGATACCCTCATCTCCGAGGTCGTGGAGATGTACGTGGAGACGGTGGATGACCTGCTTTCACGCGGCATTACGGTCCACCTGTCCTGCGTACCGGGCAACCACGACTCCATGCACTCCCGTGCGATAATGGCGGCATTGTGGGCGCGTTACAACGATGATGGTCGAGTCTACTTCGGCAACATCACCAGCGACTACGACTTCCACGTCTACGGCAACAACCTGCTGGTGGGCCATCACGGGCACGGCGTGCGCTCTACGGCGCAGTTGGCGGATGTGGCTATGGATTGGCTCGACCACCAAGACTACGCCATCAGCCACCGCTACGCCATCACCGGCAACCTGCACCACCTGAAGGTCGAAGAGGCCCACGGCATGGTGCTCCTACAGCAACCTTCCCCGACAGGTAGTGACCGGTATCATACCCGCAACGGTTACAGAAGTAGGCGTGCAACCACCGCTTACTATTTCTCCACGTTCGACGGACTGTTGTCGATGCGGTACTGGCAGGTCTAGCGTGATAAAAGAACCTCAAGGCATCACGCCTTGGGGGAGAATATCATGCGTTTTACTTATGTTTTGAGGATTGCCTTGCAGTCCGTATTTGTTTATTTGGCCTTCGGCTTGGGCATGTTCTTTGGGTCCGCTGTTGGCGCGACCACTCTGTTTGTTGCTGGGTTGTGTGAGGTCTAACGAGAAAGACCGCCTACCAGTTTATGCCGGTAGGCGGTCCCTTTTAACTTGTCAGCCGCGTCGCTTACGTGGCAGGCCCTTGAGGTAGGTGGCGACCCGCGATGGGTTGCTGCGCAGCACCTTGAGGGTGTCAAGCTGTACGGGCTTGGGCTCGGCAGTGTCCAGCAGCGCCATGGTGGTGAGTGCGATGGACTTGATCGCATCCGCAAAGGCCATCTGGTAGTCCTCATCTGGAAGACCACCGACCTGATTAGCGCGGATACCGAACACCGCGATTTCAGCGATGGCACCGATGAAGGCGTCGCGCTGCCCCTCGGTAAGGTCGCGCCAACCGGGAACATCGTCCGCGTCGTCGATGGCGCTAACAACGGTGCTCTTGACGGCGTTCATCTTGTCTTCACCGGCCACGTCAAGGCGGTCGATGTCGTCCACGATACCGGCGATGGTGACCACGGTCTCTGGAATCCAGTCCCACTCGTCAGGAGTCAGAAACGTAGCGAGGCCGCGTGCCGACTTGAGGAAGGCTGGCGAAAAGAGAGTCTGAATGAGTGCATTTGGCATGTTGCCTCCTAAATGGCAAAGGGGTCGAGGATCATAGAGGTCTTGCGGAACTCCGGGTTACCGGGTGCCCACGACCGTTCTCTATATTCTAGGTCGCGGGAAAGCACGTACATATTGGCAATATACGCGAGTGTTGACGCCCTTGTGCGGTACTGACGGGCTTTGGCGGTCAATTCGTCCCATGTAAACTTGGCGGGCATGGACATGATGGCCTCGTGCGCCTTGTCGATGGTGCCATAGGACATACAGGTCTTGGTCTTCTTCACCCGAAACGCCTGAAACTTGATGTAGACGTTGGTGATGATGGTGTGGACGTTGGGCGATTTGATAGCTCGAAGCAGCAATTCGTCGCCTCGCTCGGGTCCGAACATCTCATACCAACTATCCACGGAGCATCCACGTGCCGTGCGTCCGCTGCTGAACATGGGGATGATGCGGTAACGGAAACCCAAGGGCACAATAAGCATATCGTCGCCTGACAGGACAGGGAAGTCCTCCTTGGTCAGGCCGCCGATGTTGTACGCCGGGTGCGCTGCGGACCACTCCGCGTAGCTCTCCCACGGCCATACCATCTCATCACGGTTGAAATGAGGAGGAACGTAAACATGTTCAGCCACCATACACCCCCTTGTAAGCCTTCTTCAGGCGGTCTTGTGCGATAGGTGCCGTAGCTACTGCGCAAAGCAGTGGTAGCATTCCCCAGCAGTAGGCCATGTTGTGCGCCTGCTCTGGAATCTTCCAGATGCAAGGTACTTCCTGCCATGCAGGGTTCTTCTTGGTGCGGACGTGCCACACCCAACCATGGGTGCGGTCGGCAGGTAGGAACTGGCCACGGCCCCAAGAGAGTCGGACACCGTAGAAGGGCTCGGCATCCTGCGAGAAAATGGCGAAAGAACCGTCATCTTGGGAGATAACGCCCGCTTCACGGAAGACGCCCTTGCTATGAAGATACGGGTTCAAAGCCCGCTTTACGTCGCGGGAGAAGTTACCACCGCAGGTCCACGCCGCGTAAACGTCGGCACGGTCCCAACAGTGGGGTACAAGCTGGTCATTGGGCATTAGCGCCTCCACGGGATGTCCGTTGTAGGTAGAAGAGTCCGATACCGACGGCATCGTACAGGTCGTGCTCGTAGTCCCCATCCATGTGGGGAAGGAGCGTCGTTTCTTTGTTGGTCAGGGCGCGCAAAATGCGCTTGTGATGCACCTCTTTCGGTACGTTGCCCTTCCACTCGAATGGTTTGTAGGTCATTACTGCATGTGGTGATGCGAAATTGGAGATTTTTCGTAGGGTTTCCCGCAGGCGGGTGAGGTCTTTATGCGCCACTTGGAACTTGGTGTACTCCTGCGGAGTCTCCAAAATCCAGAGAAAACGTATGGTTTTTGGTGCTGGGATAGCTCTGGGGTTCGTAGCGTAGCCCACGGACACTAGGTACCCGTCGCGAAACACCGCGTAGGCGAAGGACTCCGCTGCCGGGTCGATGCACACGATGTTGGGGTTTAAGTCGGCTGCCATGGTATTAACCTTCCTTCCTCGTCAAACACGGGGTCCGCGCCCTTGTACCATCGCGGCATCAGCGCGGCCTCCACGTCTTGTGGCACGTCAGGCGTCCACCATTCGGCAGCACGCTGCATGACGTAGGCTTGGGCTTGTGCCCATAGATGTGAGGTCTCCTCTGGTCCCTCAACAATAATCTCATCGTGGATGAAGAGTACCGGACGACAGCCGTAGAGGGCCTTGGAGAGCGTTTCGAGGTCCGTGTCCTCTTCCCACCCGTCCCAAGCGCCAGCAAGCTCCAGAGCGGCCTCTAGGGGCACGTAGCAGAGCACGCAGAGCCACCAGAGGGCTTCCTTGGCAACGTCCGCCCCCAGCCCTTGGAACCAGCTATTGCAGCCGTTGGTGTAGTTGACCCCACCGCGCCAGCGCCATGAGACCGGGTGCAGGAAGTCGGTGCTGTCCGAGAAGCGGAGCGAAGCGCCCATCTCATCCATCAGGGGCTTGGCCTCGGGCCACTGGTCGAACCACGCCTCGCGAAGCTGGCTGGCGTACCACTTACCGTACTCCCGTTGCTGCTCGACCGTGAGGAGTTTGCCGTTGACGGAGACGCGCCCATTGTCGCTGCTCACACTATCCACGCCAAGCCACTCATCCCCCACGTTCAGGGACACCGGGTACTGATTGAGCGAGACAGCGAGCACCGCTAGGTCCACGAAGTAGGAGGTACGAGCGGTCTGTTCGAGGACTGCAAGGCCGCCGCCCCCCGGAATGGTGAAGTTAGCGAACTTACCCGCCTGCCGGATTGTCTTGAATCGAGCCTTCTTTTCGGGGTCGTCAGACTTCTTCCACGTCATAAACTCTTCGTAGGTCAGGCCCAGAAGCTCCGCGCCGAACATGACGTGGGGGTCTTTGTCCTCCAGAAAAGCGTCTCGCATCCTAGACTTTCCAAACTTCCAGTAGTGGACCTGCGCTAGGGTGCGAAGCTCCTCCTGACCGTAGTCCGCTGCGCAGAAGACCTTGCCGGGACGTGGCACCCATAGCTCCCGGTAGCTGCCCCGCCGTGGTGGGTTCTGCATGTTGGGCTTGAAAGCACTGGTACGGCCCGTCGCCACGAGGACGTTGTAGTTGTAGACCATGGAATGGCCGCGCATCGCCATGCCCGCAGGACCGTAGTAGTTGGTGCGCATCTTGTTGAGAAAGGAGTTCTCCCCCCAAGTACGGAGCGCCGGTACGACCTTGCCGTCAATGGCGACCTTGCAGCGTTTGCACTCCAGCAGGTGGTCGGACTTGGTGGAGGTCTGGGGTTTCCAGTTGGGCGAAGACCGCTTTGTCTGCTTGGTTTGAGGCACCTCGCGACCACGGGCCGTGAAGTCTTCCTCGACCAACGCCTGAAGCGCCTTCTTGTCCACCGTGCCATTGGCCCTGTAGAAGCCCGCCTTTGCGGCAACACGGGTGGCGAAGTCGAGGCCGTCGGTGATTTCCTCGCCCCACTCCACGTACAGGTCCTTATCGCCGGGTCCAAGGCCCCACAAGGACATGAGGTGCAGTGCCCAGTCCGCTCTGACCTGCGGAATCTCGTTGACCACACCACCTTCGCGTGTCGTGAAGGGAGCGCCCTTGGTGACACAACGCTCGGCATGGTACGGAGCTTGGCAGATGACGATGTTGAGGGTGTCCTCTGCGTCGTCCATGGCGTACTGGGTGGCGGGTTTGGGCCACTGCGCGAGGGGCACACGGTCCAGTTCATGGTACCGCAGACGCCAAACGTCAGGTCCTTTCTTCTGGGATGTGCGGTCTGCGAGGCCATAGGACACCGCAAGGTCTGCAAGACTGAAGCGCAGGCGCTGGGAGGCGATGGGGTCCGACATGCGCCCGTCAGCGATGGAGATTAGCTTCTCTCTAACTGCGGTATCCAGCACCCTGCCGTCGGCGTAGGCGCGAAAGATGCTGGCCAGCATGGTGTTGTCGTGGTCGGCCAACACGCCAAAATCGAACGGCGCATTGTGGGCCACCAACGTCGTGGACGGGTCGTTCAAAAGACCGCGCATGACCTCCGCACCATCATCGGCAAGCGCGATAGCCTTCCATGCCACACCATCTCGCTGTACGAGCGCCTTACCTTCGGCCTCCAGCGCCACCAACGCATCAGGGAGAGGGGTGAACCTCCCGCGACCGGCGAAGGTGACGCACACAAGGCGGGGAGCCTTGCGCACCATGTAGGTGGACTTCTCGTATTGGTAGGTAGGCATACGGTAGGTTTCGGTGTCCCACGCGATGACACGCCTGTTCAACAGATGCCCCGCTCCCAATCCTCGGTAGGGGGGTGTCTTCATATAGCCTTGGGTCATAATCCAGTCAGGCGTGTTCATCGGACCTCCAATGGAAAGACCCCGCCTGAAGGAGAGTACAGACGGGGCCTTGGGGTGCAAGCTCGGGTATCAGCCTGCGAAAGTCCATCCATTGTCGGTCATGGCAGACTTGACGCCATCGTCAATGTCACCGTTAGTGCCCATGTGCTCGGACACGTCGCCAGCGTTGAAGTAGACAAGGCGAAAGCCCTTCTTGTCCGTCTTTCGGACCTTGTTGCCATTCTCGTCGAGGACAGGACGCCAACCAGCGTCGGTCTTCTCATTCTTGAACCGAGGGGTGACTTCAAGTGCGAAGACATCGCCCAAGTCGGTGTTCTCGCCTGCTTCCTGCGGAAAGACAGTTTCGTAGGCTTCCTGAACACGCTTGTTGATTCGGGTAGTAATGATTCCAGCGGCCTCGTCATCATCGAGGTCACCGGGGACCTTGGTGCTCACGCCCATAGCCTTGGCTGCACGCTTGGCGAACTCAAGTGAGGTCTCGCCCTCTTCCCGCTGGAAGCTGCGTGGACCGGGGATACCCTGCGCTGCACATGCGATGATGTGGTAGGTAGGGTCCTCGTACTTGGCCACACCGTTGTGGAAGCAGGCGATAGAAGCCTTGTCTCCGGGTGTGAACTCGCTGTTAGGTGCGCTGGCGACAATCTCAATATCGCTGAACGTCGCAGGACCAAAGCCGGAAAGCTCCTTGGTCGTGGACTTGACGATACGAGCGAAGTATTGGCCGGACTCCTGAAAACGGGGAAGGTCAACGTACTTCTTGCCGGACGACTTGAAAAATGAAGGGATCATGCTCTGTTTTCCTTTTGTGCAATAAGCACTTTGTGGGTGTTATTACCTCGGCCCGAAAGGGCTTTGGCCTCATTTGTTAGCTTTTCCAAGCTACACTCCAAGTAATGAGATCCGACTACCGTGTCCACAACTACATTATGTTTTTGTTCTCCACGGTGGGCTCGGCCTAGCAGTTGTTCCAGTTTCTCCGCATTAGATGGAAGCTCCAAAACTATTTGATATGGCCACGCCTGTAGATTCTTGCCTGTCCCGTGGACGGCGATGGACAATGCCGCGTGGGTCACGTCCTCGGCAGGGGGGTCAGTGCCCGCGCCATAGGTTGGGAGAGAAAGACGCTTCAAAAGCGGTTCTACAGCGCGGGCACTTGAATACCATAGTAAGGCACGAGGAGTTTGCAAGGCCCTTTCGACTTCTTCTTTTATGATACTTTCATCCAGCCATATCACCTCGGACTTCGGCTCGAAGTCATCCTTGATGGGCTTCCACCGCTGCCAAGCTGCCACGGTATCCGGGTGTGCAGTGCCCTCTTCGCAGGCATCTACGACGCGGGCCATACTGTCAAGGTCATGCCCTTGGATGTAGTTTAGCTGCCGTCGTAGGGCGCGTGACCATGCCGTGCGCTCCTGTCTCCAGTCCCACGAGCCGGGTGGCCATATCGGGCGATAGTAGAAGCCCATGGAGAGCGTTCTGGCGTGCCGGTGAAGCTCCAAGGCGTCTACTATCTCTGTGCCATCAGGAAGCTCCCAGAGCCCTTCTAGGCGCTCCAGTGCAGTCTTTACGGCGTCTGGTGTGGGCACCACTGCCTTCCTTATGGTGAGCGCCGCAGGCACCTTCCTCGGCTTGGGGGCAACGACACCGGGGGTGGACAGGTAGCGCAGACGGACGGCTTTACGGCAGCCTTCGCTGGATGGTGTGCAGAAGGGGTCTCCATGGCTTCTGGCCCAGCGCACGATGTCTTTGAAGAAGCCCACCCGATGTGCCTTTCTGGACACGGCATCGTGGTCCAGCACCTGCGCCCACGAGTACAGGACGTTGGTATCCATGGGGAGCCAGCAGTCCTCTCGCAGCGCCACCATCGCGAGGTGCGCAGTGGCAGAGACCGACTTCTTGTGCAGCGTACCAGACATGACGATGACCCGGCACTTTTCCCAGTTGTCGCCCATGTATGCGAGGAACCGCTTGGTGCGTGCGGAGTTCCTGTCCGCTAGGTTGTGGGCTTCGTCCAGAATGAGAAGGTCAGGTTGAAGCTCCTGAAGGGCACGGTGATGCTTCTTGTTCGATAGAGTCGTGTACGCCAGAAGCTGCGGAATGTGCTCTTCAATCTCTGGAAACATGGGAAGGAACTTCGCAATCTCGGTCTCCCCTTGGCGCACCAAGCTCGGCTCGGTCATCATCACCGGGCGCTTGGCCCCTGCGATGTAGGCCGACAATAGCCCGATGAGGAACTTACCGCCGCCCACCGGGACATCGACGTAGATGCCCTTGGGGAATGCCTGACCCGCCAAGACATCCAGCGCACGCTGCTGGGTGGGCCACAAGTGCCGACGCCAGTGCTCTGGGATTCTCTTGGGTATAAGTCTTGTTTGCCCGACCATGGGCACGTTTACGATTCTGTTTGCTTCGCTCACTTCACTTCACGTAGGATTTCGCTTCTTTCAAGCTGGTTTACCAAGGATGTGTATAGTCGTTGCGCTTCTACAAACACGTCGGGGTATTCAGGTCGTAGGACCGACAGGATTAGGTGGTGTGGCATTTCGTAGTAGGTTAGATTGTCCACACGCCGAGGTGCGCCTACAGATAGCGATCTTTCGATAGCTGTGGTCACTTCTGGCGGTTCGTACTTTGTGCTTTGCAGATTGTTGATGTAGCCCGCCATGTGCTGGCCAGCCGAGGCCAGAATCTTGCCCTCCCTGACAATGGCGACTCTACTTGCACTTTGGGATGCCGCTGCCACACCGATGGCCTTCAGCACGTCCCGCAAGATGCCCTGAAGAAGCTCCGTGATGTGCCACTTGCCGACATTGGCGGGCACGAGGAAGCGGTCGCCTCGGTGCTTGACGTCGTGGTTCTCTTCCAGCCATGCGATGTGCTGGGCAATCTTACCGGGCACCTGACCGTCAGGGGTGTCGATGGCGACCCAATCCGCCGTGTAGTCCCGCCCGCCGTTTCGGGCCAACAGGTTGGTTGCCGCTCGACTGGCGTGGACATGGAGCACACGGTTGGCCACAGCCTCGAAGTCCTCCATCGTGCGGGTGTCCTGCACGGGGATGGGGCGTGGGTTGTTCGAGGTCACGAAGACACGGTAGTTCCCCGCCATAGAGATGGGGTCGATGCCCTTCTGCTCGATGGCCAGTTCGCCGCCGCCCACAATCTCACGGAAGCGCATAGACACCGGCATAGCGTTCTTATCGTCCGGCACACCCTCGGATAGGTGGATGAGCGCACTGTTCATCAGGGCGGAGTTGAAGCGGCTCAATGCCTTGGAGAACTCTGCTTTACCTCCGAAAATCTGCGACAGTGCTCCTGCGAGCATGTCCTTACCGGCACCGCCTACACCCTGAAGGATGAGTGCCGTGGTGGGCTTGTGGATTTGACGACAGGTAGCCAGCCAATCGAAGAACTTCTCCTGTGTTTCCTCGTCGGGATTGTCCTGCACCAATGCCTTCAACCACTCATCCACATCCGCGTGGAATTCAGGGGCGATGTCCGGCAGGGGTGCGACGCCGATGCGTAGGGAGTTTTTACCCTTGTTCTGCGAAAAGGTGCTTCGTTTCTGGCCAAGCACGTACTTGATGTCCGTGATGCGTACACCCAAGGTCCGCAGAATCTCATGCACTGGCAGGGGTTGATTCTTGTCGTTGAGCGTCTTTGCCGGATGGAAGCGCACCACCTCTGCGATGAAGGTCTGCGTATCCGTCACAGGGATGCTGTAGGAGCGCGTCGTGGAGTCGTAGATGAAACGCGCCTTGTTGTTGTAGACCACGGGTGGGTTGTTGTCCTTGGTGGCAGCAACGGCAACCAGTGCGCGTGCCTGCTGGACCTCAAGGGTAGCTGCGCTGCGTGCCTCGGTGCGTAGGCACATGCCCAAGGTCTCGTTGAGAGCTTCCCTCGGAGCCGTGCCGGGGCTCTTCTCGATGGAGTCCCACAGGACACCCAGTACCTCTTCGGCAGGTGGGACATAGGCCGTCGTGCGGGCGAAGTAGTAGAGCTTCTGGATGAAGCGGTAGGTAGCGTTGTTGCGGTCGCCGGTCTTGAAGAATAGCTCGCCTTCGAGCACCTTTTTGGCGGCGCGGCGTGAGCCCTTCGGACCACCGATAACCATAGCCTGCAAGGTCTTCTTCAAACGCTCGGAGTAAGCAGGCTTCTCGTCAGGGAGGTCCATCTCCCGCTCTTCCACTCTTGCCTGAATCTCTTGCTCGGCAGTGTGTAGGTCAGCCAAACCGGGCGACCACTCTGGCCACGGGTCCGGTACGTGCAGAAACGCACGGTCAACGGTGCTTTCGCCCTTGCGTACAACATGCGGAAGGCGGAAGAGGCGGTCCCACTGGATGGACGCCTTGTCCACCTCAAGCGGCGCAAACACCCGTCGAACCTCTGCTTCCACACGGCGGAGCGCAACGCGGGCAATCTTCTCGTAGTCCTCAAGGGCAGCGAGTTGGCGGAGCTTCAGCACCACCCGCATCCCTGCGTTGGTGGAGTAGACCGCTGCTTCGGGTAGCTGCGTGGCGATAGCCTCTACCCACTTCTGGGCTTCTTGGTCGCTATTCCAAGGCTCGTGCGGGTTGCGGTCAAGGTCGATGAAGACGGTGGACATGAACACGTCGCCACCGGAGCGCCGGATGGACTCAATGCCCCCAGCGGATTTCTTCCTGTTGAGCCTCGGCATCGACTCTGCGATGGAGCCGTCCGTGTCCACCATGATGTAGCCGGTGATGAACGCATCGAAGTTGTAGTTGTCCCAGAGGGCCTTTTCGAGGTCTACGGTATCTACGAGCAGCGGCTCACTGCCATCCCACGCAGGTACGTTCTTTTCCTTGAATACTGGGTGTTTCACGAATTCTCCTTGAGGGCCAGTTCAACTATCCGTGGGTTCTTCCGCCTGCAACCATGTGGTCAGGGTGGTTGGCTCCATGACTGCATCGGCAGCGTACTGAAGCGTGCGGTCCATGTTTTCCCGCGAGTGCGGACAGAGGTCTGCTATGGCACGTAAGGCGGACTCCGCCCGCCGCAACAAAGCTGGCGATATTTTTGGTAAGTAGCCTTTTTCCTTGCGTTTTCGCTGAATGTGTGTCGCAAGTGCCTCTATTCTGGCGAGCGATTGTAGAGCTTTAATGCGTTCTTCAAAGCGTTTGCTGAACACTGTTATGCGACGACCCGGCATGTGGGCAACGGGTCGGCCTGTAGCTGCGTACCACATCGACCCGTTGCTGGTGGTCACCAGACCGCTCTTGACCTCCGTGACCTGAAGCACACCTTCGACTTCATGGCCACGGAAGACCACCACCCACTCACCCGGTGTCACCACGGACAGTGCGTGATGAGGCGAGCGCCAGCCCGTGCGAAGCATTCCACGATGGGCAGAGCATCGTACTGGGTGCGAGCGGGCAGGTAGAATTCACCCTCCGGCAAGCCCGTGTTGGCGATGGTCCGCTGAAGCAGGTTGGTGAAGGCGCTGGTGCCTCGACCGTAGCCCGCCTCACGCCAGTGCTGGCAGTTGGCGTCGTCCGGGTGCATCCGTACCTTCTCCAACACCTTGGGGGCGAGCGAGTCGAGGTAGCTCTCGATGCTGCGAATCTTGCCACCACGGTCGATACAGCCAACGTAGAGGGTGGTGCCCGTAGTCTGCGCTGGGGTGGCCGTCGCCATCTCCTGCTCCAGACGCGAGACCTCCGCCCGCAGACGCTTGGCATCTTCGCGTGCCTTGTCGGCGTTGCGTTGTGTAGCTTCGAGCTTGGCTATCAAGTCTAACGTACCCGATATGCGTTCACTATCCACTGCGCTCTCGGCAGCGATGCGGCGCTCCAGTAGACCATGGAAGTTGAGGTAGCTCGCGCCATCTAGCTTACGCTTCAACAACTCCAGAGCTTCGTCGTAGTCACTCACATCGCTCAAGTTCACGGGCTCCTCCACGGGTGCGGCAACGGTGTCGCCCATCTGGAAGTCGGAGCATTGGGCAAGGATGTCCAACGCCTTCTCTTTGAGCTTCTTGCCGAGGCGACCTACGGCACCGCTCTCTTTAAGTTCGCGCTTCAGGATGTCGTCGGTGATAACCTCACCACCCAACTGCAAGAACAGGACACGCTTCATGCCGATGCGCCATGCGTCATCGAGGTCCATCTCGTCAATAGGTGTGCGGATGTCCTGCTGGTCCAGAATCTCACCCAATGCCGTAGCCTTGACCCCATCAGCGTGCTTCATGGCGTTGAGGAGCACACGGAAGGGGGCCTGCTGACATGCCGCTCGGAAAGCGCCGATTGGTAAGGACAATAGTTCCTTGGCGCGGTCGTTGTCGGTCAAGTTTTCGTCTTGTGCGGAGAGCAGAATCTTCAAAGGCGCGGTCAAAAGCTCGTCCTCGGTGAGCGCGTGCGCCTCGCGGACGTCGATGTTGTCCGGGTAGGTCATCGGCACGCCTTCGGCCAACATCGCCACGTTGCCGAGCCAATCCATGGAGAGGCCCTTCTGGGCAAGAATGGGCTTGATGTCCTCGAAGGTCACCACGTCCTCACTGCCTCCGAACTGCTCTGCGACCATGGCGGCCACATCGCGGACGAACGTAGGGGTCACCGTGTCATCGTCATGTGGGTGCATGTCCGGTGACTGAACTTCTGTCTCTGGTGCGGGTGCGGTTTCGAGGGTTGTCTTTGCTTTATCGGGCGTAGTGCCCATCTTATCCCAGAATCCCATGTTACCTCCTTGGGAATCGAATGATGAAATAGCGTCGAAGAACTTGGGTTTTTCTCTAGCGGTACAAAACTCGGCAGCAGGGCAGATACCACCGAACCGACGACAATAGCTTGTATTGGCTTCGACCCCTTCAGGGGATGTCTCCCTAGCCGCTAACACCATAGACTGTCCAATGTCTCGGTCGATTTTTCTCTGTAGGACAATGGCGTCGCGGGGGAAAAGGGTGTCCACACGCTGGGTACGGAGTGCGCTGCGGGATTGAATATAGTTGTGGGTGAAGAGAACATCGGTGCCCACGAAGGGATTGTCCTCGATGGCGGGCGAGGTCAGGACGTGCGCGTAAGACAGGCCCTGCGCATCCTGCGCCAGCTTCTCTGCGGTCGGTACGCCATAGCGCCCATCGAAGTTTGATTTCGTCTTGTGGTCCAGAATCCACAAACCATCGAAGCCGTCAGGAGCCATGTGGTGGTCGGTGTCAATCTCCGGGTAGATGCCGAACCAGTCCAATTTACCCGCGAAGCGGATTCTCCCCTCCGGGCCTTCGTAGATGTTGACTTGCGGAGCGAAGACCTCGACCTTGCCGGTCTGCGGTGGGGGCAGGTGCTTGAAGCTCTGCACTGCGCGGTCAATGTGCTCCTGCGTAATATCTAGGGTATCACGCCCATCTTCGTAGCTGCCCGGTACAATGGTGTTGCCGGTCTTCAGGTAGATTTCGCAGACAAGGTGAACGCTGGAGCCGAAGATGAGATGGTCCTTGACGGGCTCCTTCACGCCATAAACGTACTTATACCACCACCATCGAGGGCAGCCTCGGTAGGCGCTGGAGGACGTGGGGGAGAAGCGAATCTCTTTCCCCGTAGCTGACTTGGGTAGATCGGACATTGTATGCCTTATATTGATGACAGCAGTTTCTTTAGGCTCTTCTTCATATTGGTAGGAAGCACCTTCAAAATGCGTCGGCGCATGGAGCGCCTTGTCTCGCGATTGATGGGGGAGTCGTCTAAACCTCGGAGAGCTTCTGCCAAAGCCCGCATCTCCTGCATGTTGGCAGGTGGGCGGGAAAAGGGGTCGTAGCCTAGCTCTTCAAAGGTCAGAGGCATCGCCGGTCGCTGTACTCTGAAGCCAAGAATGGCGCATCCATGCCGCCAGTCTCTGCGATGTTGCTAGTAGCTTCCTCGATTTCTGCGATGTCCATCGCCTCGGAGACGATGATGTCCTGCACGACCTTGCGGTCTAAATTGCGAAGCAAAGCATCTAGGAAGATAGTGGTGATTTCAGCAGCCTCTACGATGTTCACGGTACTCTCCAATCGGCATAGTAACTAGCCCCTTACCGGGCAAGCGCACGGTAACGAGGGCACCGGTAGACGGCAACGCACCATCGACGCGCACCTGATAATTCCAGCCGCGTTGTTTAATCCAAGCGTTGGTGTCCTTGAGGATTTTAGGGGTATCAGGTGCAGAACCCGCCAGTGGCTTAATTTGCACGATACCATCCTCACTAACCGAGGCACCCTGCACGCCATCGCACATCATCACGAAGGCGCGTACAATTTGAGTGTGGTCAGTGGGTATCTTCAAAGTCCACCTCGAAGCGGATATAATGCTCGCAGTTCTTCTTGCTCCAGTGTGACTTGACGTAGGCGCGAAGTCCCGCCAAGTCCTCCAGCACCAGAAGCTCTGCGCAGTATGGGCACCTGACGGTATCGTCCGGTAGCATGTTGATGTCGGGTTGCTCCAACTGCGTGGTGCAGGAAGGGCACTCCCAAGGCTTCGCCTTCCTCATTCCGACAACTCGTAGTGGGCGAAGAACGCCTGCTTGATGTCGCCGCGCTTCACCATACGCTTGAAGGTGGTGATGAGTGAGTGTTGCGAGGGCTCGCCATCAGAGGCGTGGATGGACTGGGCTGCGTAGTTGAGGATGTCTGCACGGCGAAGTGGCTCGTCATACTGGGACATGACATGGGAAATGTGCTCTGCGATGGTCATAGTAACTCCATAATCAAGGGTAATACGGCAACAATGATGGACGCGATGAATAGCCAAGCGAACATCAGAAGGTGCATGGTGGCGTAGTCGTCATGTGGTGCCATGCGTCACCGTGATGATTCTGTCTTCAATGCGCTCTAGAAGGCTCTGCGCGTCAGGTATGAACTCGGCATCGACCACTGCACCCTCGTCTGCCACATGCTCTGCCATGTCCTCAAGGTAGTCAGCGTTGGTCTCAAAGACCTTCAGACTACCGTCGTCGAGTACATCCACATCAGCAGTGTGTGTCATGTCACCATCGAAGCGTGTAAGCCACACTTTGTGGTTGAGGGAGAGGGCCGCTGCCAGTTCAGCGTCAATGAGTAGGGGTGCCAGCATGAAACCTCCGGGTGCTGTCCCCAGTGGGCTATCCCACCAAGGACGACCCGTAAAGGGTTCAAGCGTCTTCCTTCTCTGCGGTGTAGGCGATGCCGATAAGGGCACCATGTACGAACCAGCCGAAGATGACGATGGTGCGTAGCGTGGGGTCTACCTCTGACCAGTCCACCAAACAGGTCATGGCAAACCAGCCGAGGAACCAGCCGACGATTGCGCCGTGGCAATAACTATCAAGCCTATCGTGTTCCATGTCGTTGCTCCTTGATTTGCTCGTCTAGGTAGTCGAAGGCTGACTTTCGGGGGTTCTTGTATCCGGTGCCGATGATGGCGGAGGGGGCGATAAGCCGCCCCTCAATGGCTAGGCGTAGGGCGAGGTAGTAGTCGAGCTTGCTGTCACAACAGTCTCTAACTACGTTCATCCAACCTAGAGAATCCATCCTGTTTAGCTTGCTCACTCTCCATACTCCTCTGCGTCCAACTCGTAGACCACGTCAGCGCAGTAGTCCATGAGGTCCCGCGCCATGGCGCATTCAGCCATGGTCTGCACGGGGTTTGTGCCAAGGGGCTCCTCGAACTCAAGCCAAGCGTTGTAGTTGTTAGTTGTGGCGAGCATGGTCAGACAGGCTTCGCGGTCTGTTGTCCAGTGGCTACCCTTCACCAGTTCTGTGAGCGTGGAGTTCACGAAGTCCTCCCACGTCAGCATGTCCTGCGACTTGTACTGTTGAACCATGGCATCTACGAGCGCAATCACATGGTCCCAGTACCTCTCACGGGTATTGGTCAGTTCGGCAACGCAAAGCACGCCGGGGATGTTGAGAAAGTCAAGGTCGCTGTTGGCTTCGATTTCGTACTGCTTGGTGTTCATAATCACTCCTCGACCACGAAGGTCTTTTTGTCGGTTGCAAGATAGGTTGCCGTGTTGGCGTTGATGGTGCGGTAGCCTCCCTTCACGGTGTCGAAAACGGTGACCATGTTGTAGTTTGCGGGGTTCCAATTCAGCTTTCCTCCTTTGAGGTGGCTAGTGACTCCGCGACGGCAGGTCATCTTACGAAGCGTGCCGTCTTTCTTGCGGAAGTGAACGGTGAAGAACTGTCCTCCGGTGGTCGCCTTCATAATGAGTGTGACCATGGCTTCACGAGGAACTGCGATTGGGTTGATTGTTGTCATGTCTGCTTTTTCCTTCTTTTCCCAGTTTCCAGCCTTTCAAGTAGGCAAGGTATAGTTTCTTGTTTGCTAGTATTTTTAGGGTCAATCCTCCAC
>VMHT01133613.1_pt1 | contig 21920 bp, 24 predicted proteins | sample 4693611 | NCBI WGS metagenome assembly VMHT01 (sample SAMN12280063, study PRJNA550983) | marine metagenome | isolation source: seawater sampled from same location over 5 years 0.02-0.2 micron viral filtrate | place: USA: collected off the coast of southern California halfway between the port... ...
GATAACACTACCAAAAAAAATCAAACTTCCTAAAGGTCAACAAGATAGAGATATGTTAGCAAGGGAATTATTAATTAAATTTCAAATGTCACCAAATCATCCTCTTGTTCAACTTAAGAGAACTTATACAAAAGGCGAGAACTTTAAGTTAGTCGAATAAAAATAAAATACTTTGGAGGGGAAAATTACCTTCCTCTCCTACCTCTTAAGTTAAATTAACTTCCTCTAAACCATTCTCTCTATTAATAAATTTTTTCTCAATTTTAATAGCTCCAAATTCTTCATTTACTAGTTTGAAAATAATTTCTGGATCAAAGTCAGCACAAGAATAAACATCTAATTGGAGTAATGCAGGGTTTATTTCATCCCATGTGTGAAGCGCTATATGACTTGTCTCTATAATTGTCACTGAAGTCATACCTTTATTACCTTTAATATCACAATATGTTGTATAAGGGCCGCCTAGTATTTTCATATCTATGCTTCTTATAACTTTTCTTATCCAGTCAGTAAGAGTGTTCACGTCATTATGAGAAGGGGGTTTTTTGATTGTTGCTCTTATTATTAAATGCTTGTGTTGTACAGTCATAACAAAACATTACTCTTAAAAATTGATAATACTACTTAAACTGCTAATCTGTAATTCTTATTAGTTTTGATTTTTTCCAATCAGGTATAAATTTTATCACATCAATATCTGAACCTAAACCAGGATTAAAATTTCTATTGTGCCAGTATATGTTTTCCCAATGATCTTCGTCTGTTTCTAATTTAAATGGATTGCATACTAATCTATAGTTTGTGGACAAATGAATAAAATCTAAAATACAAGAACCGTCTTTTAAAATTTTTTTTGTTATGGCTGAGCTAGACGGGAAAGTTGCAAAAACAGAGTCTGAAAAATTATTCCTATCTAAAAAATATTCAGAAGAAAGGAATTTATTCATTTTATCAAAACGAGTAGCTGGATCATAGGTAGCTCTATTAATATGCTCAAACATTTTAGTTGTATTGACAGGATTATTTTCAGTGATAACAACTATTATGCGCGCCAACTCATCACCTTTTTTATCAAGTAATAAAGGTGACATCGATGAGTTTGGTCTTCCGTTTTGAGTTCTAAAAGCTTGTATTCTAGATTGACATTGCCAGTCTAGAAATTTTTCTCTAAGTACGTCAGGTGATAGCATATTTTTAACAGTCTAGTGTTGTATTTCTTTCCCATTCGGAGAGATGTTTATTGTAAGACTCCCATTCTTTGTTCTTTAATTTTACGTAACTATCAACAAATTGGTTTCCAAAACCTTCTCTAATTATTGTAGATGCGTCGAAATTACGAATAGAGTCCAATAAGTTTAATGGAAGCTTCTTTACTTTTCCGGCTTTATGTCCTTCCGTGTACATATTGATGTCTAATCTTTTTCCTGGATCTCTTTTATTATTCACTCCATCTAAGCCTAGCATTAAACTCCCAGCTTGAAGTAGGTATGGATTAGAAGCGCCATCCATCAACCTCAATTCAAAGCGACCAGGACCTGGAACACGAACCATATGTGTTCTATTATTACCTGCCCAAGTAATTGAGCTTGGTGACCATGTCGCTCCGGAAAGAGTGACAGAACCATTAATTCTCTTGTAACTATTTACTGTAGGATTAAAAATTGCTGCCATTTTATCAGCACTATGAACAATTCCTCCAAGAAAATTATAGCCAGTTTTAGACAAACCTAATTCATCTTTCTTGTCATGAAATAAGTTCTTCTTACCTGATTTATCCCAAACTGAAATATGGCTATGACAACCATTACCAGTTAAGTTTGTGAAAGGTTTAGGCATAAATGTAGCTCTTAAGCCATTTTTTTCAGCGATGGTCTTAGTCATAAATTTAAAAAAAGCGTGTCTATCAGCGGTAATTAGACAGTCAGAAAAATCCCAATTCATTTCAAACTGACCGTTAGCATCTTCATGATCGTTTTGATAGGGATTCCATCCCAGCTCAATCATAGAGTCACATATTTCTGTAATTACATCATATCTTCTCATTAAGGCTGAAGAGTCATAACAAGGTTTTTCTTGAGTATCTTTTAAATCTGATAATTCGGTACCATTAGAGTTTACTAAAAAGTATTCACATTCAACTCCAGACTTCATATACATTCCTAATTTGGCGGCTTTTTCCATTTGTCTTTTTAATGCAATTCTAGGTGACGCTTCAACTGGCTTACCAGACATATATAAGTCACAGGCAACCCAAGCAATTTTTTTATCCCAAGGTAATTGTATTACACTATCTCCATCAGGCATTCCAAACATATCAGGGTCAGATGGAGACATATCAAGCCAAGTTGCAAAACCTGCAAAGCCTGCTCCTTCAGATTGGATTTCATCTATAGCTCTAGAGGGAACTAATTTTGATCTTAATATCCCAAACATATCGACAAAGCTTACAAAAAAATATTCGATACCATTTTTCTTGGCATAATTATGTAAATTTATTGACATGTTTTTTCTCCTATTTAGATGTTAATTTTTTAACGATTTCACATGAAAAATTCAATAAAATCAATGTATTTTTTTTTAAGTTGTTCCATTAAATGAAATAATAAAATAGGTTTTAGCATATAAAAGTTTAAATTTAGGTCAGGAATGGGAATCTTTAGATTCCTCATATTTGATTATTAAGGAGAAAAAAATGACTTTAGAAGAACTTACAACCGCGGTCATTACTCAGACATATGTGGCAGCCGAAGGCTGGTATTACATCATGACTGGATTAATGATTGCGATTCACGTTGGTTTTTTAATGTACGAAGTGGGAGCGTCAAGAATGCAAAACGCTGTTTCTTCTGGTGTTAAAAATCTTCTCGCTTTTGCGTTTATGATACCGACATTTTGGTTATTCGGGTGGTATATTTACCTAGCATTTCCTCATGGATTAATTCCAATGGATATGGAAGGTTATGGCGTGCCGTGGAATGTATCAATGGGACCTATGCTTTCAGATCAATTAACTGGTGTCTTTTGGGCTGCATTTACTCTATTTGCTTGTACAACTGCTTCAGTTTTCTCAGGTGCTGTTATCGAAAGAATTAGAATTAGTTCTTTTGTTTTCTTAGCTGTGCTTTTAGGTTCAGTTTGTTGGAATCTTGGCGCTTCATGGGGTTGGCATTATGATGGTTGGTTGGTAACAAAATTTGGTTATCATGATGTAGCTGCAGCAGGTGTTGTGCATATGATTGCAGGTTGGTTTGCATTTGGTGTTATCTTAAATTTAGGACCAAGAGTAGGCAGATACAATGCTGACGGATCAATGAATGAGCTAGAAGGACATGATTTAAGGTTCTCTTTTGTAGGACTTTTAATGATAATCGTAGGATTCTTTGGTTTCTTAGGAGCATGTCTAATTTGGCCAGGTATTCCAGCTTATGAAGGTGTTAATACATGGACCACTATTTACTTTGTTCCAGCTACTTTATCCTCATTTGCTTTCAATACTCTTATGGGTCTTGCTGGCGGTATGATTGGTGCCTTCTGGATTAGTAAAGGTAATCCTTTTTGGATGATGTCAGGTGGACTTGCAGGTATTTTCTCATGTGCATCTGGTTTAGATATTTGGTATCCAGGACTAGCTTTCGTTCTAGGATTTGTTGGTGGGTGTATTATTATTCCTGCTAATAACTGGTTACATAAAGTCTTTAAGATCGATGATCCAGTAGGAGCTGTAGCTGTTCACGGTGTAGCAGGTATTTGGGGTGTTTTAGCCATGGGTATCTTTGCTTCAGGTTACCCTGGTATGGACGATACAATTCCAGCAGCTAGTTTATATGGTCAATTTGTTGGCTGTCTAACTATGTTTGCTGTTGGTTTCATACCTGGATGGGGAGTATCGTTTGTAATGAAAATGATGGGATGGTTAAGAGTTCCTGATCACGTTCAACAAGCAGGTATTGACAAGGCTGAACTTGGTTTAAAAGCCACTAACTATTAACTGGTTGAAAGGACACTATTATGAGCATTTTTAACTCATGGCCAGGAGAAAAAGGAGCTACTAGCTACGGTGATATCGACGCTTATTTCACTTCTGCTAATAGCGAAGGCACTTTAATCTTTTGGACACTTGTTTGTATAGGTATCTTATGTTTTACAACATGGGCTGCTGCTAGACACGAGTCAGAAACAGATAAAAACACTAAGTAGTTTTTAAATTTTTTTAGGAGCGATCAAATTAGATCGCTCCTAAATCTTAATCTTAATTAAAATGGAACATCAAGGGGCAAATCTTTTCGCACAACAGTTAGTACAACTTGTCATTGAAAATAAATTTATAGCCGCAGTAGTATGGATTATCATAATGGCATTAATTTTAAGAAAGATTGCAAAAAAAGATAATGACCTTTATCTAAAAGAAAGTATTTTTAAAAAAAAAAATAAAAAATAGTTGAAGATTCTTGTTGTTAATGGATGGACAGAAGAAGGCGACTTAGATCATGTCAAATCAGGCTGTAATCTACAAAAGGAAATATTTACTGAACTCATCACATCCACACTGCCAAACTCTACAATTGATATTTTTAATTCCTATAATAACGAAGATTATGATTTAAATAATTATAATGCTTTTATGTGGACAGGAGGTGGAGGGAATATTTATGAAGAAAATGAGCATAATAAATCTCAACTAGATTTTTGCTCAAATATTCTAAAACTTAATAAGCCTATTTGGGGTAGTTGTTGGGGTATGCAGGTTATTGTTACAGCTCTGGGTAAACAAGTAAAAAAAAGTCATAAACCAGAGTTCGGTATTGCTAAAAATATAGTTATTAAAAACCCTATTTTAAATAAGACTATTTATAAGAGTAAAAATATAGTTTTTGATGCTCCCGCTCATCATTACGATATTATCGTTGATATTCCTAATGATTTTGAATCTATCGCTGAAAATGATAATTGTATTCAGTCAATTTACTCAGCTAGAAAAAAAATCTTTTGTACTCAATATCACTCAGAGTTAGGTTACGACTACATTGCAAATCTCATGGTTTTTTGGAAAAAAAATTATAGTAAAATTATTAACGAATTAGATTTTGATGCATTGATCAATAGCTTAAGGATAAAAGAAGTAAATGATAATGAAAATCGTCTGATTGAATTAAAAAATTGGCTAAAGTTATTAAATTAATTTTCTTTAGTTGCTATTGTCATAATTACTAATGCTAGGATTGCCAATAATCCCGAACCAATAGAAAAATAAAATATATTTAAAAAGGCTCCTATAAGAGTTTTCATTCCTACAATCTTAGAGGCAAATAAAGGATTAGCTAACCCTTGATCAATGAGTGTCATAAAAGTTAGTATGATAAATGTCGTACCAAAAGCTCTTTTATAAAATTTTCTCCAACTTCTCTTAAACAAACTTATATTCATAATTAATATTATCATAATTATCTTTTTATTATTAATGAAAAAAAAATATTTATACTTATAATGCACATAGTTAAAATAGGAGGAACGATGGGAGAATATATTGAAAATATGAAGGATGCCTTACCGGATCCTGCAAGAGTAAAAGCGATAAAAAAAGACTTAGAATCTAAAGGTGTTAAATATATTTATTCTCATTGGATTGATTTTTTAGGTAGTCCAAAAACTAAACCTATGCCCATCAGCGACTTCGAAGATTTATGTGCCGGTAAAGGGCCGCAGTTTGCCGTTCATTCAGTTTCTTTTGTCCCCGAATTAACTGCTGCTGACAATGATCAAATACCTGTTCCAGATCTTGACTCATTATTAATTTGTCCCTGGGATAAAACATGCGCGTGGGTTTTCTCTGACCTTTGGTGGAATGGTAAGCCTTATGATGTTTGTCCAAGACAAACCCTTAAAAAACAAATTAAGAAAAATGCAGATGCAGATTTAAAATTTTATGTGGGCATGGAACCTGAATTTTTTGTTATGAAGTGGGAGGATGGTAAGCCTGTAAAAGCCATTGATAGAGATCCTATTTCTTTAAGAAGACAAGCTTTTGGATATGACTCTGAGTATTCAATTGATGGTATGAATTTTTTGAAAGAGATTATTGATATTTTAAATGAGGATCTTAAGTGGGAGTTACATGATGTAGTAGCAGAGGGTGCTTATGGTCAGTACGAACTAGATTTTGGCTATACTGATATGCTAGGAATGGCTGATAGATTTATATTTTTAAGAGTTCTTCTTAAAGAAATTGCTAAAAAACATGGTTATTTTATTTCTTATATGCCTAAAACTCAAATAAGTGATTGGAGATCAGGAGCACATATCAATCATAGTGTTGAGTGTATTAGTGAAAAAAATAAAAATATTTACAAAGATGGAGATAGCTTTTCATCAAGAGCTATGAATGCTGTCGCTGGAATGTTAGAGCATGGTGCAGCTATTACTGCATTAGCATGCCCAACAGTTAACTCTTATAATGGATTTGTTCCTACAGTCGAAGGTCTAGATGGAGGAAGACATACTTGGGCCCCCACACACATGACTTACGGAAGTAACAATAGATCTGCTATGATTAGATTACCTCAAAACAGATTTTGTATTGAAGATAGAGCTTCTGACTTAACACAAAATCCCTATCTAACTTTCACTTTAATGTCGGCTGCTGTAACTAAAGGTATTACTGAAAATATGCAACCACCTGAAGCTACTAATAAAAGTCTTTATGACATTACAGAAGAAGAAGGTAAGAATATTAAAACTCTTCCAAGAAACTTATGAGAGGCTATTGATGCTTTTAAAGCAGATCCTTTGACTAAAGAAGTATTTAGTGAGTCTATGCTTAAAAACTTTATTGGCTACAAGTATGACGAGTGGAGTAGGTATCATACAACAACTACTGACTGGGAAATTAAAGAATACCTAAAGCTATTTTAATTGATCAGTAGTACAAATCTTAAAGTCCATAAGCTTGAGAATTTTACTCTCAAATCTGGGGTAACTATAAATCTTGAGCTCTTTTATTTAACAGTAGGAGAGCTCAATGAAAAAAAAGATAATGTAATTATTTATCCAACTCGTTATGCCGGTACTCATCTTGAACAAGGTTATTTAATTGGAGAACAGTTAGCTCTTAATCCGAAAGACTACTTTATAATAATTCCTAATATGTTTTGTAACGGAGTTTCATCTTCTCCTAGTAATACTATTGAGCCTTTAAACGGACCTAACTTTCCGCTGATAACAATTCAAGACAATGTTACTTCTCAACATAATTTAGTTACTAATTTTTTTGGTATAGAAAACATTAAGTTAGTCGTTGGTTGGTCCATGGGAGGCCAGCAGGCTTACCAGTGGGCAACTCAGTATCCAGATATGGTAAAAAATATAGCAGCGATGTGCGCTCATGCAAAAACTAGTGGTCATACTCATGTATTCTTAGAAGGAATGTATGCCGCTCTAACATCAGATCTAAATTGGAATGAAGGCAATTACAAAGAACAACCAAATGCTGGAAAAACAACAATGGCCATGGCTTGGGCAGGTTGGGCTTTAGGTCAAAATTGGTTTAGAGAAAAACTCTATCTCAATGATGGATATAAAAGTCCCCAGGAAGTTCTCGATAAATTATGGAAAACAATTTACTACAAAAGAGATGCTAATGACTTATTAGCAATGATAAGAACTTGGCAAGAACACGATATTAGCAATAATGAAAAATTTAACGGAAATATAGAAGAAGCCTTAAGTTCTATTAAAGCTAACGTTGTTCTTATGCCCGGTATTAATGATTTATATTTTCCACCTGAAGAAAATAAAGAAGAATTAAAGAGTTTAAAAAATGGAAAGTTGGAGATTATTCCTTCTAATTATGGTCATTATGCAGGTGCTGCAAAAAGTAAAGAAGATCTTGATTTTGTAAATAATCAGATCAAAATTTTAATATGACGAAAACTTTATTAATTTTTAAAAGAAATTTTAAAAATTCTTTTCTTTCCAATTTTTAGAATAGAACCTTCATCTTTATCTGTTATTTCATGATTAATATCATCAATTGCAATATCATTGATTTTAATTCCATTATTTTCAATCATTCTCTTTGCTTCAGATTTAGAATGGATTAGCTTATTTATAGCTAAAATATCAGTTAATTTTAGTGAAACGTCATTATTAATCTGAATTAAATCAACATCTTGATCAAAGTTCTTATTTTCAAATAGGTCTGTTGCTTTTTGCTCTGCGGCCAATGCATCTTCTCTAGTGTGGCAATCAGATGTAACTACCAAAGCTAACTTCTTTTTAGCTTTATTTATATCTTCCTCTATTAGAGATTTAATTTCTTCTTTGTCTAAGTCTGAAAATATTAGTAAAAGTTTTTCAACATCTCTATCATCAACATTTCTCCAGTACTGAAAGAAATTAAATGAATTAAATTTTTCTTTATCAATCCAAACAGCTCCCTGTTCAGTTTTACCCATTTTTTTTCCAGAGGAAGTAGTTAAAAGAGGGGTAGTTAATCCGTATGAATTTTTTTTGCTAATTTTAGAAATTAACTCTATGCCTAAAACTATGTTACCCCATTGATCAGAGCCACCAATTTGAAGAGAGCAATTATGGTTTTTATTTAAATAGTAGAAATCGTAACTTTGTAGAACCATATAATTAAATTCTAAAAAAGATAAAGACTGTTCTCGTTTTAATCTTTCTTTAACACTTTCAAAAGTCAGCATTCTATTAATAGACAAGTGACTTCCTACGGTTCTTAGAAGTTCAATATAGTTTAAGTCTGACAACCAAGTGTCATTATTTACATACGTTATGTTATCTTTGTAATCTCTAAAGTAGTGATTAAAAATTCTTTTAAAATTTTCTATATTATTATTAATCGTCTTATATTCTAGAATTTTTCTAGATTCATCTTTTCCCGAAGGATCTCCAACTTTTGTTGTGCCTCCACCTAATAATATAATCGCTTGATGTCCTAATTTGACTAACTGCTTGATAGCTCTTAACTGTACAAGGCTGCCCGCATGAAGAGCATCTGAGGTGGCGTCAAAACCGATATAAAAGGATGATTTCTCTTTATTTAGTTGATTGTTCAGTTCTTCCTCATTGGTACATTGATGGAATAAGTGCCTATCTTTAAATTGTTGTATATAATCAACCATATTTAATAGTTAACATAATTTTGAATTAATAAAATGGAATATATTGCCCTTGGATCAATGTCAGGTACTTCTTTAGATGGTATAGACCTTAGTATTATCAAAAGTAATGGGCAAAACAGTTTTCAAGAAATAGATAACTTTTTTGAACCTTATTCTGATGAACTTAAAAATCAAATACAAAAGACTCTAAATGATGGTTATTTAACAAATCCTAATTTACCAAGTCTAATTTCTAATGAATACATCAAATCTCTTGATAAAATAATTACAAAGAATAAATCATTAAAAATTGATATTTTAGGCATTCACGGACAGACAATATTTCATGATGAAAACTTAAGAATATCATTACAAATTTTTAATAAAAAAATTATTACGCAGTCTTACCCTTTTATAGTTTCAAACTTTAGAAAAAACGATTTATTAAATGGCGGTTATGGGGCACCAATAATTCCTATTTTTCATCAGCTATTATCAAACAAATTTCGAATAAATAATTGTGTTTTTATTAATATAGGGGGAGTCACTAATATTACGATCATTAAAAATAAATCTTTAAAAGCTTATGACTTATGTTTTGGAAACTCTTTGTCAGATGACTTAATAAGAGTTCATAGTAAAGAATTTGCTTATGATAAAGATGGCTGTTATTCTTTTAATGGCTCTTTGATTGCAGATTTAGAAAAACAAATTTCTTTAGATGTATTTTTTAAAAAAGATTTACCTAAAACATTAGATAGAAATTATTTCCATAAATACTTTAATGACTTAAAAGCTTATTCACAGAATTCACTTGAAAATACTCTCTATACTTTATGGAGTATTCTATCTTCTGAAATTATAAAGCAATCTAAGGATTGCAAAATCATACTTTGTGGGGGAGGGAGAAAAAATAAGACGCTTGTAGATATTTTAACTAAATGCCATGGCAATGTGACTGTTATTGATGATTTAGGATTAGATGGTGATTTTATTGAATCTCAGGGTATGGCTTATTTAGCTATTCGAAGACTTCTAAAAATACCTTCCACATTCCAAGATACTACAGGTATTAATAATAATATATATTTAGGTGAAATTAATTAGATCTATTTTTCTTAATATACTTAGACATTGTTTCCATTAAAGGATTCAATTGATTTTCAAACAAATGGTTTGATTTTGAAATGGTTTCCAATGTTACATCAGCATTTTTTTGTTTTTTGAAGTTTTCAAAAAATTGCTTAATACTATCTTTTTTTACAATTTCATCTTGATCAGCTTTTATGATTAATGTTTTTATAGGGCAGGGAGACAGGAAGTTAAAGTCATAAAGATTTACTGGAGGAGCTATAAGAATTAAGCCATCGACCTCTGGACGTCTCATTAAAGTTTGAAAACCAATCCAAGCGCCAAAAGAGAATCCTACTATCCAACAAGATTTAAAATCTTCATTTTTCTTTTGTAACCAATCCAGTGAGACGCTAGCATCATTTAGCTCTCCTTCACCTTCAGTAAAAGCTCCATCACTTTTTCCCACACCTCTGAAATTTATTCTTAATGTTGAAAAACCATTGTCTTTCATAACTTTAAATGCTGCATAGTTTACTTTTGAATCCATTGTCCCTCCGTGTTTAGGATTAGGATGTAGCACTATTGCTATATTTGGTTTTTCTTCTTCACTGGGAGAATATTTCGCTTGAAGTTTACCCTCACCACCTTGTATAAATACTTCTGGCATAATAAGATCGCGATTGTAGAGTATTTTTGATAATAATAGCAACACCTAAATGAACTCACTTGGATTTAATAAAGAACCTTCAAAGACTACAGTTGTTGTAGCCATGTCTGGTGGCGTTGATAGTTCAGTTACAGCAGGATTATTAAAAGAGCAGGGTTATAATGTAATTGGTATTACTCTTCAATTGTATGAATCCAAAGACTCTGCAAAAAAAGGTTCTTGCTGTTCTGGTTTAGATATATATGACGCTAGAAGAGTAGCTCAAAAATTAGATATCCCTCATTATGTATTTAATTATGAAAAAAATTTTAAGAAAGATGTTATTGATTATTTTATAGATTCTTACGCGAATGGTGATACGCCAATTCCTTGTATAAAATGTAATGAAACAGTTAAGTTTAGAGATCTAATGGATTTTGCTAAAAAATTAGAGGCGGACTGTATGGCTACTGGACATTATGTTAAAAGAGAAGGGGCTGTAGATAAAGCTCTTATGTTTAGAGCTAATGATAAAACCAAAGACCAAAGTTATTTTCTATTCGCAACTACTCAAGAGCAATTAGACTTTTTAAGATTTCCTTTAGGTTCTCTTACTAAAAATGAAACAAGAGATTTTGCAAAAAAACTAGGTTTAAATGTCCATGACAAAAAAGATAGTCAAGATATTTGTTTTATTCCAAATGGAGATTACAAAAGTTTTATTAAATTAAATGCTAAAGAGGGTAACGTGATTGACAAGTCAGGTAAAGTACTTGGTAAGCATGATGGTATTCATAATTTTACAATTGGTCAAAGAAGAGGAATGGGTATCGCCTCTGAGAAGCCTTTATATGTTGTTGATATTATAAAAGACACCAATGAAATTATCGTGGGTGATAAGGAGCACCTACTGGGACAATCTTTAATACTTGATGAATTAAATTTTATAATGCCCGATATAGATATTTCAGCGCCAACTCTAAAAATTAAATGCAGCGCAAAAATCCGATCTTTATCTACGCCGAGTGAAGGCACTTTATACAAAAAAGAAAATACGTATTCTTTTATTTTTGATAATCCGACTGAGTCTATCACTAGAGGACAAGCTTGCGTTCTTTATGATAATGAAAGAGTTCTTGGTGGTGGAATTATTAAGCAAAAACTGAACTAAAATCTAATAAAATCCGTATTTCCTTGTATATTTAACTACTTAACCTATACATAAAATTAGAACAAAATGGCAGCAACTGAACAAACAATTAAACAGGTAAAGACCCTTGAATCTGGTGATTATAAATACGGTTTTTCATCAGACATTGAAAATATTCAAGCGCCAAAAGGATTAAATGAAGAAATTGTTAAATATATATCAAAACAAAAAAATGAACCTGAATGGATGCTTGAGTGGAGACTTAAAGCATTTAATGTTTTTAACAAATTAAAAAAACCTGATTGGGCTAAATTAAATTTTCCAGAAATTGATTATCAGGATTATTATTATTATTCCTCACCAAAAAGTATGAAAGATAAGCCAAAATCTTTAGATGAAATTGACCCTGAAATTTTAAAAACATATGAAAAACTAGGAATACCTATTGAAGAACAAAAAGTTCTATCTGGGGTGGCTATGGATGTGGTATTGGACTCAGTCTCTATTGCTACTACCTATAAAAAACAATTAAATGATCTAGGAATTATTTTTTGTCCAATTTCAGAAGCTATTCAAGAGCATCCGGATTTAATAAAAAAATACTTAGGTAGCGTTATTCCTGTTTCTGATCACTCTTTTGCAGCACTAAATTCAGCTGTATTTACTGACGGTTCTTTTGTTTATATTCCTGAAAATATAAGGTGTCCTGTTGAACTATCCACCTATTTTAGAATTAATGCAATTAATACAGGTCAATTTGAGAGAACGCTTATTATTGCTGATAAAAATAGTTACGTTAGTTATCTGGAGGGTTGTACTGCCCCTATGAGAGATGAAAATCAATTGCATGCAGCAAACGTGGAATTAATTGCTTTAGATAATGCTGAAATTAAATATTCAACAGTTCAAAACTGGTATCCTGGTGATAAAGACGGTAAAGGTGGAATTTATAATTTTGTGACCAAAAGGGGAGCATGCAGAGGAGTTAATTCAAAAATCTCATGGACTCAAGTAGAAACTGGTTCAGCCATTACATGGAAATATCCTAGCTGTATTTTACAAGGTGATAATTCTAAAGGAGAGTTTTATTCGGTTGCAATTACTAATAATTTTCAACAAGCCGATACGGGAACTAAAATGATTCATATTGGAAAAAATACAACTAGTAAAATTATATCTAAAGGCATATCTGCTGGAAACGCTAGTAATACTTATAGAGGTCAAGTTAAAATTCAACCAACAGCAATTAATGCAAGAAATTTTACACAATGCGACTCCCTTTTAATCGGCAACGAATGTGGCGCACATACTGTACCTTATATCGAGTCAGCTAATAGTGATGCTCAAGTAGAACATGAAGCTACTACTTCTAAAATTAATGAAGACCAGCTTTTTTATTGTCAGCAAAGAGGTCTATCTCATGAGGACGCTGTTGGTTTAATAGTAAATGGATTTTGTAAAGAAGTTCTTCAAAATCTTCCAATGGAATTTGCAGTTGAAGCGAAAAAATTAGTCAGTATAAGTCTAGAAGGAAGTGTGGGTTAATGCTAAATATAAATAATTTAAAAGTTTCAATTGATGAAAAAGAAATTCTTAAAGGTCTGTCTCTAAAAATAAATAAAGGAGAGGTTCATGCTCTTATGGGTCCAAATGGATCTGGTAAAAGCACTTTATCTTATGTTCTTTCAGGAAAAGAAAAATATCAAGTCAACGGTGGTTCAGTAGATTTTAAAGATAATAATTTATTAGATATGGACGTGGATGAAAGAGCAAATAATGGCCTTTTCTTAGCATTTCAATATCCAATGGAAATACCAGGAGTTCAAACTTCCTTTTTTCTAAGAACTGCAATGAATGCTAAAAGAAAGTTTAATAACAAGCCTGAACTTGATGCTTTAGAATTTGCAAAAGAACTTAAAAAAAAATCTCAAGAGTTGAATATAAATCCGGATATGCTCAAAAGAGATTTAAATGTTAATTATTCTGGCGGTGAAAAAAAGAAACAGGAAATACTCCAACTCTCAATGCTTGATCCAGACTTGGCAATTCTAGATGAAACAGACTCTGGACTAGATATTGATGCGCTTCGAATAGTCTCTGAAGGTGTTAACAAGGCTAGAAACTCTGAAAATTCATTTTTAGTTATAACACACTATCAAAGATTACTTAATTATATTAAGCCAGATTTTGTCCACATTATTGCTGATGGAAGAATAGTAAAATCTGGTGATTACTCGCTAGCTCTTGAATTGGAAGAACAGGGCTATGAAAAAATGGCTCAAGCATAATGGATGTTGAAAAATATATTCAAAATATAAAAAACAGTAAACTTAATCAATATTTTCAAAGTAACTTACTAGAGCTTAATCCTTTTCGAAATCATAAAATCGAGAACTACAAATATGCTCAATTAAATAAAATTGATTACAATATTGCTCACAAGAATATTCATAGTATTGACCTTAATATTAAAGATAATTTTCATGACATTTTTAAAAATGCTAAAACTATGGAGCATGTTACTCTAGATCATATGCAATGGACTTTTAATGCTCCAGATAGCCCTATTAGACTATCAAGCTTAATAAAAGATCCTGTTGTACATAGTTTCGATTTAAATAATTTTAATGAAGAAGTTTGTATAATTGACTTGTCTAATTATCAGGAACTTAATTTTATATTTGATTATAGCAACAATGAAAAAATGTCGTTAATTATTATAGACTCTGAGATAAATTCAAATAAGAGTCCTCGTTACTTAAAATTTAACATACATGAAAAAGCTAACATTGAAATTTTACAAATGTCTTATAATAAAGAAAATTCTTTAATTTTTTATGAATTTAATCAAAATGATTCTTCAAATGTAAACCTAACAGCTTTGCAGGCTAATAATGTTCAGTTAAGAAATGAATTTTATTTTAATTTAGCCTCTCATTGCAGCACTAAAATTTCTGGAACTAACTTTTGTAATTTAGGTGTTAATGATAATTATTCCTTTATCCAACATAATAAGCCTGATTCCTCGAGTAAAGAGGTATTTAAATCTATAGTAGATCATGGTGCTATTACAAATTTTCAAGGTAAAATTTATGTTGATAAAATTGCGCAAAAAACTGACGGATATCAAATGAGCAGATCTTTATTATTAGATGATATTTCAAAATCTAATAACAAACCTGAATTAGAAATATACGCTGATGATGTGAAATGTAGTCATGGTTCAACTATTAGTAAAATCGATCAAGATCATTTATATTATTTTAACTCTAGAGGTATAAGTTCAGATTTAGCTACTAAAATACTTAAAAAAGCTTTTATTCAAGAAGTTTTAGACTCAATTGAAAATGTTTCCCTTAAGCAGATATCTGATAAGATTGTTAGTAGTTTTTTATAATGTATAAGTCTCTTAAATCAGATTTTCCTATCTTACAAAAAAAAATTAGAAATAATAATATTACGTATTTAGATACAGCATCTACTTCTCAAAAACCCAATTCAGTAATCGAATCAATCACTAATTTTTATCAAAATTCATACGAAAATGTTCATAGAGGTATGAACTCTCTCAGTATAGACGCAACAGAAATATTTGAAGCATCTAGAGAAAAAATCAAAAATTTTATTAACGCCAAATCATCTAATGAAATTATTTTCACTAAAAACGCCACTGAGGGAACAAACATCATTGCTCATGCTATGTCTTCCCTTTTAAATGATGGTGATGAAATAATCACTACTGAATTAGAGCATCATTCTAATTTTCTTCCTTGGTTATCTTTATGTAAGAACAAAAATTTGAAATTTAAAGTTATTCCTCTTTTACCAAACGGTACTATTAAAGAAGAAGATGTTATAAATGCAATATCAAGTTCTACAAAATTAGTAGCTATATCTCATATGTCCAATGTAACAGGCCAAATGATAGATGTTAAAAAAATTAAAACTTCTACTGCAAATAAAGATATTCTATTTTTTATAGACGGATGTCAGTCAATTGCTCATCGAAAAGTTGATGTTCAAGAATTAGATTGTGACTTTTTTGTTTTTTCATCTCATAAACTATACGGCCCTTCCGGAGTGGGTGTGCTATACGGTAAAGAAGATTTACTGAATAAACTTCCTCCAGTTTCTTTTGGTGGCGGTATGATAAACCAAGTAGAATTAGATAGTTTTACTAATGCCCTTTTACCTAACAAGTTTGAGTCTGGAACACCTCCGATCGAAGCAGTGGCAGGTTTGTCCGCCGCATTAGATTATTTAATCACAAATAAATTTGAAAATTATTTTGATGAAGAAGTCACTTTGCGTCAAAATTTAATAGATGAACTAAAAAATTTAGGTAATGTTGATATATATGGAGTATCTGACGATACTATTGCCTCTTCAATTGTCTCTTTTAATGTCCAGGGTAAAAATTATAATGATATTGCTACTTTTTTAGATCAGTACGGAGTAATGATTAGAAGTGGTCACCATTGTTGTCAACCCTTTATGAAAAAATTAAAAATCCCAGGTACTTGCAGAGTTTCATTTGGTATTTATAACTCTAAAGAGGATATTAGCACTTTCATAGACGCACTTGATAAGACAAACAAATTATTATCATGAATGATGATAAGACATTAGCTGATTTTTTACCTAAATTAAATCCTGAGGGAGAATTAATATTGGGTGAATTTAAATCGTCTGCTTCTAAAGAGATTTCTAAACAACAAGTGATCGATAAAATTTTACTTATTAATGATCCTGAATTAGGCATCAATATTTACGATTTAGGTCTAATTTATGAACTTAAAATTGTTAATAATAATATTGATGTTTTAATGACCTTAACAACCGTTAATTGCCCAGTTGCTGACACTATGCCAAACGATATAGCAAAAAAAATAGCTACTATTGAAGATTGTGGACAAATTAAAGTAAAATTAACATTTGAACCTGCCTGGACTAAAGATATGATGAGTGAGGATGCAAAATTAGCTCTAGGTTTTTAATATGACACAATTATTCTCACTTACAGACACTGCTGTTTTAAAAATTAAAAATATGTTATCCGAACAAAAAGATAAAGTAGGCCTTAGAATTGGCCTTAATACAAGAGGTTGTGCAGGTCTTAGTTACACTATGGACTACGCAACACCCGAAAATATTAATGAATGTGAAAAGCTAGAAAATTATGATGTGCCATTATTTATTGATAATAAAGCTGTAATGTACATTATTGGAACCGAGATGGATTTTGTAAAAGAAGAATTTGGGGAGAGATTTGTTTTTAATAATCCAAATCAAACTAGCGAATGTGGATGTGGAGAAAGCTTCCACGTAGAAAATTAATTATTACAAATATTTAAATGGCTGTTATTTTTGGAATACTTTCAGCATTAAGTTTTGGTGTTGGTGATTTTCTAGCTAGATTTTCTTCTAAAGAGATCGGTTTTCAAAGATCTTTATTTTGGATGTTAGTTGTAGGAAGTATTTTTTATTTAATATTATATTTCGTCTTTTATGGAGAGTTTAGCCCTAATCTGAAGGGAGTAGTTTTATCTTTAATGGCAGGAATTTTGATTATGTTTGGACTTCTATTTTTATATAAAGGTCTGGAGAGTGGGCCTGTTTCTATTGTTGCGGCTATTGTGGCAACTAATCCTTTTTTTGTATTTTTAGTTAGATTTGCTTTTGGAACAGAGCCAAGTGTATTACAATGGATCGCGAGTATTGTAATAATTTCAGGTGCAGTTTTAATTTCTATTAGCGCAAGTTCTTTTAAAGATAGTTTGGGTCTTAACTCAAAACAAATTAAATCTACTGTAATTATGTCATTTGTTTCTAGTATTTGTTTAGCTTTCGGATTAATTTTCTCTCAAGAGGCATCAAACCATCTTTCAACAACTGAGACAGTAATTTATATTAGATTTTTTAGTCTATTATCAGTTTCAGTAATTTTAATATTTTACCGTATTAAGCCTATACTTACAAAAAAATCGATACCAATACTCATATTTCAAGGTATTTTAGAAACAACAGGTTATTTTTTATTAGTATCCGCTTACTCCTTTGATAAAATTGGAATAGCTGTAATTATTTCTTCAGGTTTTGGGCTAGTAACAATAGTCTTAGCTAGAATAATTCTCAAAGAAAAAATTGAAAAGATTCAAAAGATTGGAATAATTTTAACTTTTATAGGTGTAGCCTGCATATCAATTTAATTTTTTTTTTGAAAAAATGTTATCTCAATATTTGTAGAATTAATAATTATTGAAATACAAATTATTAATCCTCCTAACATAGTATAAAAATCTGGTATCTCGTTTACATTCATAAAAGGTAACCAAGCCCAAAAAATACCACCAACCACTTCTAGAAGTGATAATAAGCTTAATTCACCAGATAATAATTTCTTAGAACCTATGCTATATAGAATTAATCCACATGCCACCAATAAACCATGTGTTATACTAAGCAATATATTGTTAATTGGTATTTCTATAGAAAATTTCATTATTATTAAAATAATGGAGCAAATAAGAGAGCATAATAAACCACCAATAATTAAAATATAGAATTTTTCATTATTATTTTTACTTCTCAAGGCAACTGTAAAACCGGCAAATCCAAGACTAGATATAAAACCAGTTATTAAACCAAATGTCGAACCACTTAACTGACTTTGAAGAACCATTATTACTATTCCAAAAAAAGCAATAATCATCGCAACTAAATTTTTTTTGGAAATTCTTTCGTTGATAAAAAGATAGGCAATCAAAGATGCAAAAAAGGGCATTAACGCTAACATCAATAATGTTACAGCTGCGGTAGTATTAGTAATTGAGTAAATAAAACCTATAAATGTTATTGTTAGTAAGATACCTCCAAAAATTGTTATTTTATCTATGTTTAATAAATTTATAAAAAAATATTTTCTATCTTTAAAAAATAAATAGCTGCCAACAATCATAGCAACAGTAAGTCCTCTTATGATTAAATATGGTAGTTGATATGACTGAGGATCAGTCATATTTTTTACAACAACAGCTCCAAAACTCCATATAAGTCCGGCTATAATTACAATTATTACTGAACTAGTGTGCTCTTTCATTGTTCAGCAAGCAAGTCTTGATAGTTATTGATCAAAAAAATTGATTAATTCTTCTATACTATTCAATGTTTGATTTTCACCAGATTTATCTCTAATGGTAAAGGTAGCACTTTCAATTTCTTTTTCTCCAATAACTAAAGTGTAAGGTATTTTCTTAGAAACAGATGATCTAATTTTATATCCAAGTTTATTGTCAGATAAATCCACGGTAGACCTAATTTTATGATTAATCTTTTTATTTAGATCATTACAGTAATCAGCAAATTTTTCAGATATAGGAAGTATTGCTAATTGAACTGGAGTAATAAATAGAGGCAACCAACCATTAGTATTTTCCAGTATAATAGCAATAAAACGTTCTAAAGATCCAATTAAAGCCCTATGAATCATAATAGGTGTTTTATTGTCATCATTACTATCTTTATATTTTGCACCAAGTCTATTCGGTAAATTAAAATCAATTTGAATAGTTCCGCATTGCCACTCACGCCCCAAAGAATCCTCTAATGTAAATTCTATCTTAGGACCATAAAATGCACCTTCACCTTCTAAGATATTAAATTCTTTACCACTATCCGTCAGAACTTTTTTTAATTGTGTTTCAGAGTTTTCCCAGTCTTCATCTGAACCTATACTTTTTTCAGGTCGAGTAGAAATGTTGTATTTCACTTTTGTAAATCCAAACTGTTTATAAATTTTTTCAATTAAATTTGCTGTTTCATTGCACACTTCATAAATTTGGTTTTCTGTACAAAAAATATGAGCATCATCCATTGTAAATCCACGAACTCTAAAAAGTCCATTTAGAGCTCCCGATGGTTCATATCTGTGACATTTTCCAAATTCTGAGTATCTCAAAGGTAAATCTTTGTAAGTAATTAATTCTGAATTAAATAAAACTATATGACATGGACAATTCATTGGTTTTAAAGCAAATGTCTTATTATCAGACTCAATAGTGAACATATTTTCTTTGAAATTATCCCAATGTCCTGATTTGACCCATAATTCATTTGAAACAAGTTCAGGTGTTTTCACTTCGAAATAGTTTAGTTTTCTTTGTTCATCTCTAATGTAATTAGTTATATTGTTATAGAGTGTAAGACCATTCGCTTTCCAAAAAACATTACCAGCAGAAAACTCACTTAAAAGAAATAAACCCATATCTGTTCCCAATCTTCTATGGTTTCTTTCTTTGGCTTCTTCGATATTTTTAATGTGAGTGTCTAACTCTTTTTTTGAAAACCACGCAGTTGCATATATTCTTTGAAGCATTTTATTGGTACTTATTCCCCTCCAATAAGCTCCCGATATATTTATTATTTTAAAGTGAGGACTGTATTCCTTAGTGCTTGAGTGATGAGGGCCCTTACATAGATCGATAAAGTTTTCTTGTTCATAAATAGTAAGTTCTTCATCACTAATATTTTTAATTAGTTCTAATTTATATTTATTATTTTTGAATAATTCTAAAGCTTTCTCTTTATCAATTGATTTTTTTTTAAAGCTTCTAGTTTCTTTGAGAATTTCTTTCATTTTATTTTCAATTTTAACTATATCTTCTTCATTTAAATTTCTTTCAATATCAAAATCGTAATAAAAGCCATTTTTTATAAATGGACCTATAGTAGGTTCTGCTTTAGGAAATAAAGAAATTACAGCCTCAGCCATAATATGCGCCATATCATGTCTCATTATATTTTGTGCATCTTCAGTAAGTTTCCTTACTGGTTGACTTCCTTCAGTATTGATATCGGAATATGTTCCGTCAGAATTTTTATAAGCTATAATCTCATTCATCTTCTATTTCCTTGAAGAAACAACTCTCTTCTCCCGTATGACAGGCTTGTTTATTATCTAAATCAACTTTATAGACTAAAGAATCGTTATCACAATCAATAAGAACATTAATTATTTTTAAATAATTTCCTGAAGTTGCACCTTTTAACCATAATTCTTCTCTACTTCTACTCCAAAAATGAGCAGTCTTTTTTTTTAATGACAACTCTATTGCCTCTTTATTTGAGTAAGCGAGCATTAATACCTTGTGAGTCTTAAAATCCTGAACAATAACAGGAACTAATCCATTTTTATCATATTTGATATTTGATAATTTAATTTTTTCCACTAATTTACAATAATTAACAAAGGTTTATTTACCAATGAGTTTTACTGTAATTGCACCAATTTTCAATGAAGAAAAAAATATCCCAATTCTTTTTAAGGAGATACTGGCTTCTTGTAGTAAAGTCCCCTTATCGCAAGTAATATTCGTTAATGATGCCTCCAAAGATAAATCTGAGACTCAACTTAAAAAAATTAAAAATACCAAATTTAAGTTTATTTCCCATGATTCTACCTTAGGCCAAAGCGCAGCAATTCATACAGGAATTATTAATACTAAAAATGATATAATCATTACAATTGATGGGGATCTACAAAATGATCCAGCTGATATACCTTTACTTTTTAAAAAATTTTTAGAGTTAAAGAAAAATAAAGTATTTATTCAAGGTTTTAGACACTCACGAAAAGATACTATTTCTAAAGTTATAGCTTCTAAAATTGCTAACTATATTAGGGTTCTAATTCTTGATGATAATCATCCTGACTCTGGTTGTGGAATAAAAATTTTTAATAAATCTGATTATATGTTATTACCACATTTCAAAAATATGCATAGGTTCATGCCATTTTTATTTAAAATGATAGGGTGCAAAACGTATTCCATGAATGTAAATCATCGCAATAGACATTCTGGAGTCAGTAATTATAATAACTTAGGAAGAGCTCTAGCGGGTATATACGATTTATTTGGAATTGTATGGTTGA
>VMHT01006884.1_pt1 | contig 21915 bp, 14 predicted proteins | sample 4693611 | NCBI WGS metagenome assembly VMHT01 (sample SAMN12280063, study PRJNA550983) | marine metagenome | isolation source: seawater sampled from same location over 5 years 0.02-0.2 micron viral filtrate | place: USA: collected off the coast of southern California halfway between the port... ...
AAATAAAATAAAATGTAAAAGTGGATGGAAAAAGATGGGATACAAAAGCATGAGTGATTGTATGTCATATGGTAAGAAAAAAGGGGATTTAAACAAAGAGGGCAAGATGTCTTCTTACGAAAGTAAAAGGTCAGATGCTATACAAAAAGCAATGAAAGGTAGGAAGTAATGCCAAGTAAAGCAAAGTGTAAAATGGGTTGGAAAGCAATGGGTTATAAATCTATGTCTGATTGTGCAAGTTATGGTAAAAAGAAAATGACTCAAAAGCCAGATACTAGTGTTAAAGAAGAAGGTGCTAAAAGAGAAAAAGATAGAGCTATAGCTGCTAACTCAAGAATGAAAAAACGATTAGCTAAAAACAGAAGTTCATATTAATGAAAATAGATGTAGACTTATTTGCAGACGATACAGGCTTTGGTGACACAGTCGGTAGAGCAATTAATGTAGTTACTAGAGGAAAAATAAAGGAGTGTGGAGGATGCAAGAAAAGAAAAGCGTTACTAAACAGGATGATACCTTACAGGAAATAGCAAGAGGTGGAGGTCGCATATCTGGTAAAGAAGGCGGTCTTAGATTAGATGTTTTTAAACATGATGAAATAGCTTATACTAATGGTACAGACTTTAGTGAAGAAGATTGTGCTGTTTGTGAACTTCCTGAAAATGCTCAAAGATATATAGTAGAAGATATAGAATACGAAGACTCTAGAGGCAGATAGTGCCTAAACAAACTTTTAAAATAGAAAGTTTTCATGGAGGACTTAATAGTAATTCTGACCCTAGAGATATAAGAGATGATGAATCTCCTAATCTTAGAGATGTTGCTATAGATTCTGTTGGTAAAATAAAACCATTTGGAAAGTTTGATGATGGAAATATTATACATAGTGGAACTGCTCAAGCAGCTGGTTCTGGTGTATTTACATTAGCTTCTTCAGCAAGTAGTTCAGATGACTTTTATAATGGTTATCATTTATTTGTACAAAGTGGAACAGGTTCTGGAAATCAATTTGTTATTACTGATTATGTTGGTTCTACAAAAGTAGCTAGCTTTAGTGGAGGAGGAAGTTATGGTAGTGATAGTGTATATATAATTACAAGTGATAAAAACACACTAGACCCTTTACATAATAAAGGTTTATTTGTTATGTCATCTGATAGAAAAATAGATGGAACACTATCTAATGAAACTTTAATATTTTGTTATGATAATGATAGTAATACTATAGATATTAAAGATAGTGATGCATGGAATACTGCTAAAATAACATTTTCTGGTAGTGCATCTCCAATGTATTATAATGCTGATGGAGTAGTTAGAGTTTCTGATTCTAATTTAGCAAGAGACCCAGAATGGTTTGGATATGTTGTTGATGAAAGATTTGACGGATTAAATGCAGATTCTGGTTCTATTGGATGGATAAATGTAGACCAAAAATTAACAACTCCAACATCAGGTAAATGTTTAATATCGACTCCAATTGTAGGAACTGATAGCGATGGAATATTTTCTGACAACGCTGAGTATAAAGGCAATGTTATAAATGATGGTGGAAGTGGCGATGTAGTAGACCATAGTGCAGTTAATCTTAGAGTTGGTATTCAATCAAGTGAAATAGTAACAAGTGGACACGCTGCTTATACTGCTTTTTCAGCTTATAGTAATCCTAGTAGTGATAATACTGATATATATCCTTGTATAGGAACTGCTGTTACTAAATTTGAAGGCACTTCTACTGCTACTAATAGGGGGATAGTTCAAGCTCAAAGTTTAGAATATTCAATCGGAGAAAATGAATGTTTAATTGTTCCTATATTTATGACTACTACTGAATTTAATAAATTAACTAAAATAAAAATATACGCAGGAACTGGATTAGCTGTAACAAATCCTAGATGGGATTTTAGTTCAGAAGAATTAAAACCAAATATGTGGAATTTATTAGTATGCTCTCAAGATAATCTTAGTAGTGGTAGTGAAAATTTTCCAAATGATTTTACAGAAATTGCTATTTGGGTTTACGATAATCAATCAGGTTCAAATGATAAAATTGATTGGTATATTAGTGCTACAGTTATAGCAGAATCTCAAAGTATTAATGCATATACGCCTGGCACTTATACATTTCATCATACATATTTATATGATGTAGAGAATAAACAGGAATCATTACCATTTAAATTTAGTGATGTAGATAGTGGCTCAGAACCAGATAATCTTAATTCTATAAATGTAGTAGGTTCATCTGTATTATTTAATTTTGATACATATATATGTAGTAACAATTCTTCACCTGCTTATGCTTTAAATAAAAGAATAAGTGGTTCTAGATTATATTATAAAAAAGAAGAAAACGATAATTATTTTCTTATTGGTGAATTAGATTTTGTTGAAAAAGGATTTAAGTTTTTACCAGAAGCAGATACTCTTTCATATACAATGACTAATACAGCAGATACTACTGCTCCAATATTAAGTAAAACTGCTTTAATAAAGGGAATATCTCCAGAAACTGCAAATACAATTGATACATTTAAAACTATAAATGGTTTTTCTACAGAAGTAAAATCATTAGATGCTAAATATAAAACTTCTGTAGTACATGGTAGAAGAGTGTATATAGGTAATATTAAAAGACCTGATGGTAAAACATATCCTGATAGAATTGTTAAAAGTCAGGTAAATAGATTTGATACATTTCCAGAAGGAATGGGTTCAGTAGATGTAGTAATACGAGATGGCGAAAATATTGTTAAGTTAGAAGCATACGCAGATAGAATACTTCAATTTAAACAACATAGTTTATATATAATTAATGTTTCAGAAAGTGTAGACTTTTTAGAAGATACATTTAGGAACAAGGGATGTGCATTTGATTATCATGTTGTAAGAACAGATATGGGAGTTGCTTGGTTTAATGACCATGGTTGTTATTTATATAATGGTAGAAATGTAATAGACTTACTTGAAAAAAAGGGAATTAAAAGTATTAGTGAATCTGATTGGAGTGGTCATGTTAAAGAAATACAAAATGATGGAACTTTTGATGATGCTACTATGCAATATGCTCATATAGCTTATATTCCCAAAACAAAACAATTATTAATTAAAAATAATAATAGAGATTGTTATGTATATGATTTTGTATTATTAGCATGGACTTTTTCTAGAAGTACAATGAGTGTATATGGTAGTCCAAATAAAATGACTAATTTTGCTTTAGATGGAGACCAAGATTTATTTTTTATAGATGGATTGCAAACTACTAGAAAAACATTTTTAACATCATCTCAATCTCAAGATGATTTTATATATAATACTAAAGATATAGATTTTGGACAACCTTCTATAAGAAAAAAAATATATAGAGTTAGGATTAATTATAAAGGAGATGGTAGTAGCTTAAATGTAAGATATAGTATAAATGGAGATACAGATACTTATAAACAATTTCAAGGTACTTCTAGTGGATTACCAACTGGTAGCGCTACAGATACTCCATTAGAAAATAAATCAAGTGATTTAACACAATGGTATCAAGCAGAATTAAAACCTAATGTATCATCAGAATCTAATAATATATATAGTTTTCAAGTACATATGGGTGGTTCAGTAGATGCTTCATTTGAAATAAATGATATAACAATTGTATATAGATTAAAGAATGTTAAGTAATGGGATTAACTAGAGAAGAACGACAATTACTACATCAAAAGTCTAAACAACCTACATTTGGTAGTGGTAAACCTGATAGTAATCAAGGTAATGAAGGTGACATAGCATATAGACAAGTAGAAGATTCTGGATTAGTTCAGTATGTAAAACAGAATGGAAGTTGGGTAGCAGTAGGCTCACAAGGTGATATGCCTGAAACTAGAGATGTAACTAGAACTGTATCTAGTGGTGGTGGAGGAGTAGGTTCTCATAATCATGGCGAGTTTATTAAAAAAGATGGTAGTGTTGCATACACAGGGAATCAATCATTTGGTGGTAACAATATAACCAATGTAGGTACTTTAGATGTAGATGGAGCAACTACTTTAGACCGAGTTACAATAAATACTGCTGATGGCCCTTTTGCAGTTAGTGGAGCAAATAGTTCTTTTATTACAACAACAGGTTCTGGTATTATTCGATTTACATCAGCAGCTGAAATTATTGAAACAGCAGGAAGTAGTATGTCTTTAACAGCTGGTACTGATATAGATATTGCACCAACAGGTGATTTAGATATTGATGCTAATAATATAACTGTAGATACATTAAGACAATATACTGGAAGTATAACAGGAGATTATCTTTTACAAGGTGTATCAAATATGACTACACAAGCAACTGGTACGGCTGCTAATACATTGTTAATTCAAAATACAAATAGTCATAATTCATCTTTTACAGGATTACATTTAAAAACAAATTCTGGAACAGATGCAAGTAATTCTGCTTGTTTTAATAAAATACTTATAGAGTGTGATGGAGTAGCTACAAAAAGCGCTGATTATGGCGTAGATATAGTAAGTTCTAATCAAATAAGAATAAGAGCAGAAAATACAGAACCTTCAAGTGGTAGTGGTGTTGTTACAGGAATGCTTTTAAGAGCTACAGGCAATCTTCAAATAGGTGGAGGAACAGATGATATAACTTCTGATGGAAGTTCTCCTTTAAGGACAATAATAGATGGAGTGTTTGAAACACCATCTTTATATAGGCCAGTCGGAACTACTATAGTTACAGATATAGGAACTAATACAAATGGCAGTGCAACTGGTGTCCATGTAGATTTTCAAGCAATAGAAACTTCTCAATTAATGAGAAATTTTACTTATAAAGCTGAAGGAACTGTTGCTAACAGTGGTTATTTACAAATAGTAAGTGACACCAATCAAGATGATACTGATGGAACAGTTTGGTTAGTAACTGTAAATTTTAAAGTAGGTAGTCAAGATGGATTAACTGTTGGTTATTGTTTTAAAAATGGAGGACAAAGACATGACCCAGAAGATATTGGTTATGTTGTACAAAAATTTCAAGATGGTAGTGGTGGTTATAGTAGCGTTGGACAAATTACTTTAGGACCTGGAAGCTCTCAAGGTATCAGATGGACAAATAATAGTGGAGCAGAAGCAACTGTTAAAGCATCTGCTCAACGAATACAAAGTGGAAATGATTTCTCATAATATCATATTGGAACAGAACAATTTGTTTATTAAATTAAATAGTAAAAGTATATAGTAGATATGGCAACAGCAAAGCAAATAAAATCAGCGATTAGGTCTCAATCATCTGCTCAAAGAGGAATGATGTCATCATTAGCAGACGTTAGTAGTTCTTTATTATCAGCTCAAGAGTCATCTAAAATGTTTGATATTAAGCAACAACAAAAAGAAAGTATGTATAATTTTGCTTATTCTGGATTAGAATTAGCTGAAACAATATCAGGTGGCATACAACAAAAAAGAGAAACTGCTCAAGGTGTAGAAAGATTTAAAGAAGCATTATCATCTGATTTAAGAAAAGATTTTAGAATGGAAAAGACAAGTTTGTCTGATGTATTAAAAGGTAAAAAAGGTTCTTTAACATCTTATTTAACTGGTAAAGAAGAATACTTTTTAGGAGATAAATCTTTAGGTAGTCAGTATGATGTATCTGCTAGAGGTGATGAAATATTTTCAAAAAGAATGGCTAAGAATTTATTAGACATGACAGAAGGTGAATCATTAATGGATAGACCTACACCTACATTACCATCAATGCAAGAAGGTTATGGAACAATTAATATGAATAAACTAAGTAAAATGAAACCATCTACTATGCAAGTAAATCAAGAAACTCAACCGAACCCTGAATTATTTGGAGAAGCTGAAGATATTGATATTCCACAAAATATTTTAGATTTATATAGTTAAGGATTAATATGAGTTTATTAGCTACACTTTCATTTGCATTATCAGCTAGCCAAGAATATGGAAGAGCTAGAAGTGCTAGAGAACAAGGTAGAACTCAAATGGGTTTTTATAAAGATGCTTTATCTTCTTTAGGGCAAGCAGAGCAATCATTAAATCAATCACTTAAGTCTAGTTTAGAATTGCCTACATTAGAAGCAAGAAGGTCTTCTGAAAAACTTTCTGAATCTGGACAAAGAGCATTAGAACAAACTAGAAAATCTCAACAACAAATTAGTGAGGCATCTGGATTTGCAGGTCAATCTGTAGATATGGATAGAACAAAAGATATAAGAAAAGGTTTTACAAGTAAAGTAGAAGACTTAGATATATCTTTAGGTAAAAGCCTTGCAGATGTTTTATCTAACTTTGAACAACAAAAATTTGAAATGCAATCACAAAGACAACAATTAGAAATGCAAAAACGATTAGCAGGTCAACAAGCAAATACTAAATACTTTGGAATTATTGGATAAGATATGTCTCAAGCATTACAATCATTAAACGCAATACTTAAATATAAACAAGAACGAGAACGTCAAAAGATAGATAAGTCTTTAGCAATGCTTGATATGGGTAGAAGACTTCAACGAGAAGAAAGAGAAGCTGCTTTTCAATCTCAAACTATGGCATTAAGAGATGCTGAAGAAAGAAGAAAATCATCTGAACAATTATCTCAAATTACAAAAAGTAGAGAAGAATTAGATAGGATAGGAAAACAAAATAAAAAACTTGATTTAGAAATAAAAGTATTAGAAGATAATATAAATAGTGGACAATACGATGAGCAACAAAAAAATGTTGTTGAAGCATCAAAATTAGAATTGCAAACGGCTAAATTAAATTATAAAAATTCAATTCAAAAAGAAAGAGAATTAGCAAATGATTCTTTTAAAACAAATTTAGAAAGAGGATATTATCAAGAATCTGAAAATCTTATAGACATGGTAAAAGAATCTGGTATTATTCCCGCTGTTGTTCTTTCTCAAGTAGAAACTGCATTAAGTTCTTCCGATGCTTTTGATATTTCAAAAATACAAGAAGATATTAGAAATGCTACAAAAGGACAAGATAATGCTTCATATATTAATAAAACATTTGGTGAAAAAAGTAAATTTGGAGATGCTTTAATTCTTTCTTTAAGTGAGAGCTTAAAAACTAAAAATGTTGAATTAGGTATTCAAAATAATTCGTACTTTATGGAATCATTAGAAGACTTTTTTAATTCTGCAATAAATAATAGAGGAAATAAAACAGGTTCAATGCAATCTTTTGTAAATTTTCAAGGAGAAGGTTCAGATAAAATATGGTATCAATTAAATAGTCAAATAAAAGGTTTACAAGATAATAAAAAATCTTTAAATAATATATTACAAAGTGCTAGTTTACAAAATTCTTTAAATAGAGTAGCAACTTCTAATGTTAATAAAAAATTAAAAGAAGCTGCTGATTTAGTTGCAGAACAACAAAAATTAAGTTTTGATTCTAGATATAGTGTAGAACCAGAAGTAGAAAATGAATTATTGCAAATGAAAAATCCTAACACTAATAAAAACTTTACAATAGAAGAAATAGAACAATACTATAGCCAATAATATGTCTACCAATGAAGCAATTAGAAAAGCTATAGAGAGAATAAAGCTACAACAAGAACAAAACTCTCAAAATGCATTTATAAATGCACACAATCTTAATGAAAAAAATGATGTTATTGAAAACGTCATGCCATTACAACCAAAAGAACCAGAAGGAAGTGCATTAGGAGCGCTTAAAACTGTAGGTAAATCATTATATACTGGTGTTTATGGATTTGGAGAATCCGCAGGTCTTGGTCTTCCTAGTTTAGTAGAAGCAGCTGTTGAAAGATATTTTGATGCAGATTATAAAGGTATTGGTTCAGAAGATTTAGCTTTAGAATTTCAACAAGAAAGTACAGCTGCTAAAATAACAGGAGGAATAGGTACAGGAGCTGGATATTTATTTGGACTACCTATGAAAGCAAGTTTAAGAGCTGCTACCGCATTAGGAATACCTAAAAAATTTATTAATCTATTTGGAAAACAAACATTAAAAGGAGCTACTAAAAGAGCATCTAAAGTAGAAGGTGTAAGTAAACTTACTAAAAAACAAGTAAATGATTTTGATAATAAATTAAAAGGAGAGGCTAATAAATTTTTATCTAAAAGCCAAAAAACAGATGAATTATTTAGAGAATCATTTAATAAAAACATAAATAGTTATATAGGAAGAGGCATAGGTTCTAATAGACTTACTAGAGAACAAGCAACTGTAATTAGAAATATGGCCGATGCAGTTAGTCAAAAAGGAGTTCCAATACATTCATTGCAAGATTTAGCAAGAGTTACGTATGGAACAAATAGTAAGATGGGTAGAATACTACCAGAATTAATATTAGATGCAACTGTATTTGCTGGTGCAGATGCAATGATTGAGTTAACTGGTCAAGCAAAACAAAGAATTAAACAAGGTAAGAATGCTCTTGATTTACCTGATTATGATTGGAGTAAAGTTGGTTATGAAATGGCTTATGGATTTGCGGCCGGAACTTCTGTAAATGTTGCTACCGCTGCTTTTAAACCACTTGCTAAAATGTCTAAATCAAGACAAGATTTTATATCAGGATTAAAAGGTTATTTAGGTAAGAATACATATAAGAAAAGAAGTTTAACATACTTAAGTAAAGAATTAGTAGAAATGGCTGAACATAATGCCATGAATGGAAAATCAATAAGAATAGGGAATATAAGACTTAAAAGAAACGGCAATAAAGAACTTGCTTATAAAAATGTTGAAAGACAATTACAAAAAGAATATGGCGATAATGCTAGAGATGAATCAATAAAATGGTTAATGAAATATAAAAGAGAATATTCTAAAGATTTTATAAAAGAATCTGGTAAAGAAGCATGGAGTAATTATAAAGCAATATTTCCTAGAATGTTAGCAGCTGGAGCAGCTATGGGAGGCACTCAATTACTTAGAACTAAATATGAACAAGGACAAGATTTTGAATTTGACCCTACAGATTATATTTCTTCAATAATAATAGGTGCTTTTACACAAAGAAGAGGTATTGGTAAAGTTGATATTGGAGGTAGAATAGAAAAACTTAGAAATGGATTAGAAGAGTTTGGTGTTCCAGTTCAGAATACTTCATTTGCAAATTCGTTTTCAAAAGGCAATGAACGATTTGGTGTTGGTATAGTAAGAGATAATCCAGAATTAACATCTTATTTAAAAGAACAAAGAATAGTAAGTGATGATGATATTAGTATTACTAATGATAAATTACCTGAAGGTGAAGAAACATTTTTAGATTTAGAAACAATACCCGGTCAAGGAATAGACCCTACAAATGGTAAGTTAGAAGCATTTTATGGATTACTAGATGAAGATTTTAAGTATATAAAAAGACCAGAACAAATATCTAAAAAACAAGCAGATGAAATTGAAAGAATATTAGATACTCAAGGATTTAAAACTGTTGAAGATATATTAAATACACATGAAGATAGAGTTGTAGAATCAACAAAAGGAATGGAGCAATCTGTTGTTGGAGTATTAGAAGATATTAATAATGCTAACTTAGATGATTTTACTATTAGGTCTACAAATAGAGGATTAATAGTCGGTAGGGATTTTAAAGCATCAGAAGAATTATTAAAGAGAGCTCGCAATGGAGAGTTTGTAGAGTGGTTAAATAATAAAGAAGGATTAGAAGCAGAGCAAGAATTATTAGATATGTTTGATAGTTTAGAGATGGTTGCTGAAGTATCAAAAGGATTAGGTAGAGCAAAGACACATAAGCAAACAGTTAATACAATTCAATCTAGTGAAAGTTTAAAAGCTATATATAATATAGTAAGAGATGCTGAAAGAGCAATTGATGGTTCTAATAAAAACTTTGATGGTAGAAGTAAATTTACATTTACAGATGTAGAATCATATATCATACCTATGATTAAAAATAAAGGAAATCAAACTACTAAAAGAGTAATGGAGATATTTGACCCTGAAAAAACAGATGATAGATTAGAAAGTTTATTAGTTGATGTTGGTATACTTCATGATAAAAAAATTATAAGTGACTTTTCTAAAATACAATCAACAGATGAAAACAAAGCATTAGAGTTAGGTAAGATACATGGTATTATTAGAGCAATGGGTAAGTATGAAATTACAGAAACTCCATCTCAAAATACAAAAATAGAACCTGATAGAGTACAAAGTTTAAAATATTATTTAGATGAATTAGGTTTTAATGTAGACACTTTTAATAAACCAAATTTACAATTTATGTATGAAATGGTTATTTCAGATATAAATAGAAAACGATTAAATAATTCAATAATAAGTAATGCTGATGTTGATTTTATTATACAACAATCTGGCAATGAATTATTTAGCAAGCCTGGCCTTATTGCAGATAAAGGTATAAGAGGATTTCAATTAGTAAAAGTACATATACCTAGCGACCCTGCTCTTGAAATTAGATATAATGAAAAATTAAGTAATTTAAATCAAGAATCAGAAGGGTTAGTTCAAGTAGTTGACGAACCTATTATTATAAAAAAAGCTACTGCTTTAAAATTAAAAGATATAATGGATTCTATTTATTCTGGAGAGACAAGAGTAGAGCAAAATAATGCTTTAAACGTATTATTTGAAGCAATGAGAAATACACCTGTAGACAATATTCGTAATAAAATAAAAGATTACTTTATACATTATGGTGTAGAAGCTCAAGGTAATGTTATGAGTATGCTTAAAAATCAAGGTGTTATTAAAAGAAATGCTGATGGTGAATTAGAAGTAAAAGCTAACAATGAAAACATATTACAATTTGAAGAAGGTTTAAGAGAGATAGGTAATTATGTAGATAAAAAAGGATTCTCTGATAAATTTGTAGAAAATCAACAACGCAAAAGAAAAGAAGAAGCATTAGAAAGATTATATAATAGTGATGCTAGTGATGTTATAAAGAATCCATCTTTAGGCATAGATAGTTTTTATAAAAGATATGATTTTAAAGCAATTAAAGATGATGGTAGTATAAAAATATCTGACTTTAAAAATCATGATTCAAAACAATTAACAGAACATTTTGATAGTGTTATTTTTGATAAAGATGATAATGGTAAATTAAAAATTACTCAAACATCAATTCAAAGAATGGCTAATTCTATTGTATCAAAAGGAGTAGACTTTAAAGATTTAAGCATAGAACAAAAGGGAAGAGTAATAGAAGATATTACTCAAGTTGTATTTGGTAAAAAAGATAAAGTTTCTGTAAATAAAATTAATTATGATGATGGTAATTTATTTTTCTCAGACCAAAAAGAATTAATGCAAAATAATCCTGTTAATAAATATTTAAATAATATTGGTATCGATTATTCTTTTTTTGATAATAATGTAATTATAAAAGAACATGACCAATCAGGAGTAATGGTAGAAAGAAAATATAATTTACTACAAACAGAAAATGTTCCTAATAATCTTAAAGCAAAAATATTAGCTATACGAAATCAAGTTTCAGAAAATATAGCAGGATTAACATTTGGTAAACATAAAGCTGGTATTAGTTTTGATTATAATCAAGGCAAAAGAGGTGATGTTGATATAATAACAGATAATTATGGTATCCCCCCTGATGAAATAGGAATTATAAAATTAGATATATTTGATGGTATGGATAGTATTGCTATTAGAACTGTTGATATGAGAAAGATAGTAGATGATTTTAATAGATTTTATGATGAACATTCTGGTAATGTAAGTGCTAATACTAAAAAAGTATTAGATGAATTAAAGAAAGATTTTGATAATACTGATGATAAAAACTTTTATAATGAAAAAAGTGTTGAGTTAGCTTCTAGATTTTTAATACTTGAAGTAGGGTTTAAAAGTAAAACAAATGATTTATTTTATAAAACATTAGATGCGACAGACCCTAAAGATGTAAGTGATGTTATAAAAAGAATTAAGTTAGTAACTACAAAAAACTTTGTAAGACCAACAGATATTTATTTAAAATCTTTATTACAAGCAAGAACAGCATTAACTATTAAAGGGCAAGTAGATAAACCATCAGAATTAATTAAGAAAAGACTTAAAAAGAAATCTCATAATGTCGTTATTTGGGATGATGGTGGAGAATCTATGCGTCAAATAATTAAAGATTTAGAAGACGAGTTTCCAGAACAAATGCAAGGTTTTAAGTTAGACAATCTTGGTAATGCTCATGATGCAGTATCTGGTTTTGATAGTATATCTTATATATCTAGAGATGCAATGATGGAATATCATACCTATTTAGGGCATGACCCTAATTCTGTAAATCCAATAAAGCCTGTTATATCATCTCAGGGAGAAGGAAAAGCATTATTATATGGTAAAACTTTATTAGTATATGAACCATCATTAGATAAATTTTTTAATACAAATAGAGATGTTGATATTTTAATTACTGGAACTGGTGGTAAAGTATATGATGGTGGTGATGAAACTATTATTAAAAATAAAAGATGGTTTGAATTATCTAATTATAAAATAGAAGAAAAAAATAATCTTATTAGAAAAATAGATATAGATGCATTAGGATTAAGACCAGAAAAAGATGCTGACTTATTATCAGCAGTAGAATCTCCAGCAGATTATAACTTTTATAATAATCGTGAAAGTGAAAAAGCATTTAATGAAATAAGTCCAGAGTTTTTTGATAACTTAGAGCAAATGAAAAACATAATAGCAGACCCTATTAAAATGAATGCTTTTATGCAACAGAAGCTCATAGATGGAGATATACCAGAAGATGCATCAGAAGGAGCATTAGGTAATCTTAGTACATTAATGTATTATTTAAAATTAGAAAATGAAAATAATGTTTATGGAGACCCATCTGATTATAGTTTAAATCAAGTACAAAAATATTTAGCAAAAGAATATATAGATAATATATTTACAAATAGAAGAAGTATAACAAATAGAATAATAGGTGAGTCAGTTGAAGAATCTGGTAGATATGGAGGTCAAGCATATATAATACAATCTGCTAAAAGTCATATAGATGATAATTTAAAAACAAGATTACTTCCTACTTTATTTGATAATCAAAATAATATGGTTATGAGAGGTCAAATAATGTTACCTAATAAAGAAAGAGAAACTTCATTATCTAATTTATCAAATATAAAACAAATAAGAATTGTACAGAATGATAGAATACTTACTAAAGAACAATTTTTAAATGAATTAAAAGAGAATGAAATAATAAAAGAAGATGGATTTGATGTTGATAATCTTGATAGATTATTTAAAGAAGATGCTACAGTCGGAAGTATACATCAATTAATTAATAATATAGCAGATTTAACTAACGTTAGATATGAACTAGCAATTGCAGCTAGAAGAAATCCTAGAACTAAACCTAACGACCTTACATTACTAGGGTTAAAAGGATTTTTAGATGAAAGACAAGGTTTAGCTGTAGAGATAAATAGTTTTGATATAGCAAATACATATGAGGGTGATTATGATGCAGATAAAGTAGATTACTTTTTTGCACATAGTGAACATGTTTTTGACCATATAGATAGAGTACAACCTTATTCTGTTCAATCATCAGACCCTAGTGAATATAGTCTTGGGGGGACATTTACATTTCAATTAAATGCTAAACAGTCTAGTAAAGCAATGTTATCAAAAATGGGCAGTTCAATATCTTATAAACAAGCAATAGGTATAGCACAAAAAACTCAAAGAAGAGTAAACTATTTACAAAATTTAGCAGATAGAACACATCTTTTAAATCCAGATACAAAAGACCAATGGGATTTACATACAGTTGTAAATGAAAAAACTGGTGAGATTGAAGGTCCTGAAATATTATATAAGTCTGGAGAAGATGAATTTGTTACAATAGATACTAAAGTTCTTGCATATTATCATAGAGCTGCTACAGAAGTTCAATATTTATTAGATGGAGATGGAAGATTAAATCCTAATATATCTTCTAATATATATGATTGGTCAGATGATTTTTTATTTCCAGAGTTTAAAAAATCTATTTCTCCAAAAGAAGTAAGAGCTCAAGATGTAAAGGATATTGTACTAAATGGTCAAAACGCTGAAGGTAAAAGAATAAGAATATTTCAAAAATTTAAATTAGACGCTGATGGTAAATATAGAGCAACAGGTAAAGTTAATAATGCAGATAAATTAATTGCTAGAGAGTTTTTAAATCAACAAAATAAATTAATTAATGCATTTGGAGATAGTCAATATGAAGCAGGCACTCCTAGAAGTTCTACATTTTATGATTTATATTTAGGTTCGAAAAAATTTAAATCGTTTCATAAAAATCTTTATTCTTCTTTAACTAGACAATTATTTCATAAAAGAAAAAAATATGGTTTAACAGGAAATGAACAAAAATATTTAGATAATTTATTAAATGAAAGTAACAATGCATTTGAACCTATATCTGATACAGCAACTTCAATATATGATGGAACAGGTGGTTCTTATTTAGATAGAATTGCTGTTAATATTGCTAAACAAGATTTAATGGAAGATGCAAAGCAGTATGAAATCGATAGTAATACAATGCTTGAAATGGATGAATGGTTTGATGATTTAGTTACTTATCCTTCTAAGCAACAAGATTATAATGGAGATGATAAAGGTAATCAAGATGCTGATTATGATACTATACCTACACAAGATTTAGATACATATGCTGAAGAAGTTGTAAGAGATACACAAGATTTTAATAAAAGAATAGCAACAATAAAAAGATTAGATAATAAAAAGAAATATTTATCAAAAAGTAGTTACTCGCCTAAATGGAAAAGACAAAAAATAAATGCTATTAATTATGTTATAGATAAATTAAAAACAGACTTTGAAAAAACATTTGCAAAAGACATTAAAAAAATAAATCCACAAAATTTAAAGTATAAAGAATATGTTCATGTAGAAGAAAGTAATTTAAAAAAGTCTATTGTTCATGCTAACACTATGTACGCTATACTTAAACAAACTCCAGGCGCATTTCAATATGATAATTTTAATCAATTATTAACAAAAGAAGGTAGAGAAGATTTAAAAGCAATTAAAAACTTTAATCAACAAACATATGGTTCTAATACATTAATAGACCAAATACTTCCACATGGAGGTAAAAGTATAGTAACAGATAAAAAAATGTTAGATTTTGTAACAACTCATTCTACTAGTGTTTCTAATGTATTTGAAATAAGACAAAAATTCATTATGGATAAAATAAGTGAGCATGGATTAGAATTTTTATATGCTTACATGGAGCCTACTAGAAATAGAGATGCAATAGGTGTGTTTAATAATAGACCAATAGCAATACCATATAAAGAATCTAAAAGATACAGCCATGGTATTCAAATAATGGCAAGTATAGCATCTGGTAAAAAACAATTATCAAATGAAGTAACTATTAATGAAAATTTTAGAGCTCTTTTTCAAGAAGAATTAAAAGCTATGATAAAATCAAATAATTATTATAGTAACTTTTTTAACAAAGACGTTCTCATGAGAAGTAGAAGTGATGCTCAATTAGATAAATTAGGTATTATGCCTTTTGATACTAATATGCAAAATAGACTTAAAAATAATTTAGAGTTTGGTTGGTTAAATGAAATGCTACCTTCAAATGTTTATTCAACAATAAATAAATCTGTTATGTCATTATACAGAGAAGTAGCAGAAGCAATGCCAGATAAACAAAGTGATGATTATACTAATTTTATTACTAAATTAAATGATATAGATGAATACGCTTATAGAAAAGACTATATTAATCCATTAAAGTATATGGATATGAGATTATCTTTAGATAAAGATTTTATGGAACTTGCTAAAAAAGATATATTTAATCAGGAAGGTGAAGATGGATTACCTGAAAATTTAAAAAACAATCCTATGTATAGACAATACAAAGCATTTAAGTTTCAACCTAAACTTGTAAAATCATCTAATAAATTAATAGGAATGTTAGCATCTGTAAATGAAGTTGAAGCATCATTGAGTACTGGAGTAAGACAAAATCCTATGAAAGATAGTGGCATAGAAACAATAAGAACACTTAAAGAGATACAACAATGTCCTTAGATTGTAATTCAATAAAAAATAAAAAATCCAAACAATTAATAGATGGTATTGAATCTTGGGTTAATAAAGAAAAAGTAGGTAAGAATATACAATCTCCTTATGAAGCAGCTATATCAATGTTTGAAGCAATGTTTCAAATGCCAATAGAAGCATCTGTATTACTTACACAAAAACAAGGTAGTAATCTTGGATTAACAGCAGGTAGTACAAAAGCATATTTAGACGCTTTAGATAAGTATGCTGATAGAGTTTCTGAAGGGAAATTAAATGCATTTAATGGATTTGAAGGATTTATGACTGGTACTTGGTTATCTAAAAATGACCCTGTATTATTTGAAACATTAAAAAATATTCGTGGAATAATGGAGAGTGATAATAAAAGAAGAAATTCTTTAGATACTTCATTTGGAAATGTTTTAAAAAAAATTAGAGCAGCTGGTGAATTAAGTGGTGGTAAATATACAGAAAAAGATATTAAGAAATCATTAGTAAGACATAGAAATTTAGAATTAGAATACACAAAAGCATTAGATTCTGGAGATAATATAAAAATAGAAGATGCTAAAAGTAAATTAACAGATTTTGAATCTAAAGGTCCTGTAAAAAGATTTGTAGATTTTATAAAAATAGTAGAAGATTTAATGCCAGATGCTATTCAAGCAAAATATAATGATGAAGTTGCATTAGCAGAATCAGGATTAAACTCTAAAGAAACTAGAGCAGCTAAGAAAAGAGTAAAAGAATACGATAGTGGAGAAAAATTAGTTAGAATAGATAGTAAAGAATATTATTCATATTTAGAAAAAGCTGGTATTCCTGAACCATTATGGGGAGCAGTAAAAGATTATAATGAAATGATGACTGATTCTTATAAAGATTTACGCAATGGTATTAAAAAAGTTGTTGAGTCTACAGTTAAAAGAATAGAAGGAAGACCTGAATTTAGAGGTACAGCTAAATCATTAGAAAATTTACAAAAGAAACTTATATCAGAATTAATGCCTAAATATAAAGAAGATGGTTATTTTCCTCATTTTGTTAGAGATTTAAATGCTACTATGATGGATGGATTAATGAAGAACATAGATGATTTAAATACTGCTGACTTAGATTTAGTACGAGAGAAAAAAAGTATAGACGACATTATAGATGATATGAATTTTTGGATTACCAATCATGCTAAAACAAGAAGTAGAGATGGTGATTATGAATATAGTAAAAATTTTGTTGATGTAGTTAATACATACTTACATAATGTTAATAGTTTTAATACAACAGCATTTTTAAATGATTCTTATATGAATGCTTTAAATCATGCTAGAAAAACATATACTAAAGATTCTGATTATTCTAATAAAATATTGTCTATGATAAATAGTATACATGGCTCTGTTAAAGGTAATACTAGAGAGCAAGGTTCTTTAGATTTAATAAAGAGAACACTATTAGCATATCAATTTACAAATAAATTAGGATTTAGTTTTAGGTCAGCAGCTAGAAATGCTACTCAGATATTAATGAATCTTCCTACTTTTACTTTTTCTGGTGTAAGAGAAGCAAATAAATTTCTTAAACAAAATAATGTATTAAGTAAGTTTAATTTAGAGAATGAATTAAAAGAAGCTAACTTATTAATGAATGAAGCATCAGAAGCAGCTATTGAATCTGAAATTAAAGTAGAAAAAAAATCTCCATATAAGATAAGAAAGATGGATGAAAATGGTAAGATAATTTATACAGATGAAGAAAACTTTGCTTATAAAGGATTAAAAATATTTTCTAGAGGTATGAGTAAATTAGCACAAACAAGTTCTGGTATGCATAGAGGTATAGAAAATGCAAATAGAAAATTAACTGCTAAAATAGCATTTGGTTCTATATATAAAGCAATGGATGAGAATCCACAATTTGTAAAATTTTTAGAATCTAAAGTAGATACTGAAGGTAGTATTGAATCACAAAAAAGAAAGTACGCTCAAGCATATGCAAAGAATATGGTAATACTTAATCATTTTGATTATGCTTCTTATGCTAAAGCAAAAAATTTAAGAGAAGGCATAGGTCAATTTGTATTTCAATTTCAACATTATGGTATGGAGTTTATTGAAAGAAACTATGCAATAGTTAAAGAAGCTAAAGGTGATTATGACGTAAGAAAAGAATCTGATAGTTACTCTGAATGGTTTGCAGATGCTAGAGGTGTGCATAAAGTAATGAATATGTTTAATGCTTATTTTGTAGCACCTGCTTTAATAAGTTATCTTACGGGATTAAATCAAACTCTTGTTGAACATACAGGAAAAGAATTTTTAGAAGATTTATGGACATTATTTACTACTGATTTTGATGACGAAGAATCAATACAAAAATTAAATAGAAATTTTTATGGTAAGGGAATTGTTGGTTCTAAACTTGGACCTACATTTGGCACTATGTTAGATATAGCAGTAGCATCAGAGTTAGTAAATGCAGATGAAGACTATTTGAATAATTTAATACTTAACACTGGTGATTTTACAAATGATGATAATACAGATGTAGCTGTAAGAAATATTAAATTTTATAATCAATTTGCTGGTAGACTTGTAGATAGATATATACCTATGGTAGTTAAGAATCCATACTCTTGGTCAACTGCAGCGTTTCAAGAATTAACTCTGTATCCTAGAAAGAAAAGTGAGCAATCATTTATGAGAGATGTATTGCCACCGTTAATGAAAGAATATCCTTCTTCAATGCCTTTTAATAGTGAAATACGTTCTTATTATTTTGATAGATTAAAAAAGAAAACTAAAAAGAAAAAGCATAGTGGATTATCAATAGGTATGCAAAATGCTTTAAGAGAATTAGAACGGACAGGTAAAAGATAATACCTGCCCATTCCATCAACAAGGAGAAACTACGCTGAAACTTTTTCTTGTTTAGTTACTTGTAATAATCCTACTAAGCAATCAGTAGCAATAGAGAATTGCTTTAGTATTTGTATTAATGTATCAATATCTCCTTTTTTAGTTGCTACACCAATAGCTATTTTAATATTATTCATAGTCTCTATATATGAATCAAAATCTTTGGTATGTTCTTGTAATATCATTTATTATCTCTCTTTCTTAAATTAGTTAATGTATCTACTTTTTGTTTTAAACTCATGTTATCTATTGCACTTTGTATAACTCCAAACATTCCTATAAGAACAGCATCAGCAGTATGTAATGTTACTCTTTTATTTAGTTCTTGCTTATCAACAACTTTTTGTGCAATAATTTTTAACTCTCTTTTTCTACTTACTTTATCTTTTGGTAACTCTAATGATTTCATCCAGACTTGTGGAGCAATGAACTTAGTTTCTATCTTATTTGCTCCCAACAGACCTTGCCAAATCCCATAGTTAGTACCGAATTTAAACACACTGCTACGACCATCACTTGGGAATGCGTGTACTTGTTCAATGTATGCAGTAATTGGAATGGTACTTTCCCATGTCATTCTGTATGGTTCTAATAATTCTGCCATATCTTCAATTGTTTGTGGGCATTTATACATTTCAATTATTCTATCTCCATTAATAAATACTATTCCTCCGCTTTTACCCGGGTCTATACCTATTGTAATCATTAGAAATCCTTTCTTTCTGTGTAATTATGTCTTGTAGTGTATGTTTTCTTTTTATAATAATGTTTCTTCTTTTTAATAGGAACATATTTATCTCCAATAATCTCACCATCAAAAACACTAATTACTTTAATGGCTAACGCATTTCCTGCTTCATCACCAATTGATGCATTATTATATTGTTTACATCCAATATTAAATGTATCTGTAGGTATTGATTTGGGTTTGCTACCATGAACAAGTTCGAACCAATAACAAGTTCTATTATGCTCATAGTAGCATCCATTACAAGATTTACTTTGAATCATCTTTTGCAAGTTTGTCATTCATATAGAATTTACAACGATTACCATTAAATCCAACTTGATGAGTACCTATTCTACCATATCTACTTTTAGCTACAATAATCTCACTCTTATGTTGGTCATATCGTTCACTATCAAAGTTATGTCCATAGAATACAAACATAGCAGACTCAGCAGTTTGTTCTATTACACCACTTTCTGCGTAGTCACTCATTCTAGGTCTAGGGTCAATTCGTTTTTCAATCTCTCTGTTTAATTGAGATACTAAGATAACACTACAATCTTCAGACTTAGAAATCCATTTGTATTCTTGCATAATCTTTTCTATCTCGAATCGTCTACCTTCTTTAATACCATCTACCTGAATCAATTGTATATAATCATCAATAACAACATCTGGTTTATGTTTAGATATTTCTCTAAGACAATCATCTAGACTTCGTATGTTATCATACATCGTTAGATTTTTGTATTTTTCTTTCATTATATCAGATGTTATTTCAAACTCATCTTTACTATCATCATCAAGTTCATTTCTACGAACATGACCATACTCAAGACCTTTGCTTTCCATTACTACCATCTTCTTAAGCATCTCTGTATTAGACATCTCACGATTAAATAGCATTACGTTGTATCCTTGATAGATAAGTCCACGAATTATATTAATAATAAGTGTAGTCTTACCATGACCGGGTCTGCCTCCAACAACAGTAATCTCTTTACGAGTCATACCACCTGCGAATGAGTCAAGATGTGCTAGATTAAATGGTATTAGATTAGAATCTTGTTCCATTACTCTTTTCATATCTTCAATAAGTACATTCATATCTACTTGTTTAGATGGTTGTATGTTTTTTAGTTCTTGAATAAGTTTGTTATGCTCACTCAATATCTCTTTTACACTACCATTGTTATCATAACTAGCATCTACAAGTTTTGTTGCTGACTTTGCAGTTTCTCGTTGTATATACTTTTGCCATACAATCTTTGCATAGTTCTCAACATTAGCAGTGCTTGGTGTAAAATCACTAAGACCAGTAATAAAATATGCAAGTTGATTACCACTCATTTCTTGAACTTTTTCTGATATAGTAATAAAGTCTATGTCTATTTGGTCTTTGTATAACTCTTTAAATGCAACCCATACATCCTTACAATTACTATTGTAAAATGCTTCATCATCTCTTACCCATGCCATAGCAATTTCTTGCTCTCTTGAACCACCTTGAAGTAAACATCCAAGCAACGCTTTTTCTGCATCTTCAGATTGTGGTAATTGTTTTAGTTCTTCGCTCATTCGTTCTCCTTAAATATATTTATTTGTTGTGCTGGTTCATAATTTATTATTACATATTCCTTTCTACCTTTTTGCCTAGCATCATCAGTAGCTCCTACATATTTCCAATCAAGAGTCCTACAATCAAAGTCTTTATATAGTTCAGCAACTTCTTCTCTGTAATCGTAACTAACCATAAATTGACCGCCAGCATCATGTATCTTTTGTACAGATTCTCTTAATCTTTCATGGTCTTCCATTGTAAAACTATGATTATAGTATGTGCCTTTTTCTGTTGCTACAATATATGGAGGGTCAAGATACCAGAAATCACCTTTTCTAGGCTTATACCTATCAATAAGCTCGGCAAAGTCTAAGTTTTCTATTGTTGCTCCTCCTAAAAACTTTCTTGAATATGTCAATTCTGCTTCCCAATCTTTATTCATATCTTTATTCATAGAGAAAGGAGTGTGAATTAGTTTATTAAAACTATATCTTATACAATACAGATACTTAGCAGCTTGTAGTGGGTCAGGTATCTCAAATGTATTATTCTCGTCTCTTATCTCTCCTTTAAAATTTAAGAATAAATCACGACTTTTGGGAATCT
>VMHT01151356.1_pt1 | contig 21910 bp, 25 predicted proteins | sample 4693611 | NCBI WGS metagenome assembly VMHT01 (sample SAMN12280063, study PRJNA550983) | marine metagenome | isolation source: seawater sampled from same location over 5 years 0.02-0.2 micron viral filtrate | place: USA: collected off the coast of southern California halfway between the port... ...
AAGATTTTTTATTTCATCGTCTCCTATTTTCTCAATAGGTATATCGTAATTATCTGACGCTCTTTGTAAGTTTACAATCATTTCTACTTGATTAGGACTTATTGGATTCTTGCGTTCAGCTTCAAGGATTCTAGTGCGTTGCTCGTCCATAAACAATCCGCTTTGATTGCCATAGTCGGGATCATAATCTGTTTTCTGTCTTTCATTTATTCCTTGATTGAAATAACTTCTAGGCTTTGGAGCTTCATCTACAAATTCTTTAGTAGCTGTTTGCTCAATGATCTCATCTAACATTTCAATTTCACCTACAATAGCAGACTCTTCTTTAGATTGCATTTCTGTTATTTTGCTAGGAGAAGTATCAACATCAAAGTCGTCTTTAAGAAGATCATCTAAATCACTTACGCCTTCTTCTGCATCGTTGTATCCTTCAGGAGTTTTTCCTTGCTCCCATCCTTCTTGCATCTCTGTTGTTTTACTAGGAGAAGTATCAATATCAAGGTCGTCTTTAAAAACGTAGTCTAAATCGTCTACGTCTTCTCTCCACTCGTCGTTGTATCCTTCAGGCCAAACATCTTCTGCTTCAGCCCCTTCCTTCACATCTTGTTTTAACTGTTGTAGTTTAGCTTTAACAGCTAAAGTTGCTTCTGGGTCACTAACCTCTCTTGCTTCTTTAGCTTCTTTCTTTAACTGTTCTAGTCTTTCTTTAACTGTAGCAGTAGGTGCAACCTTATCTCTACCAAGGCTTCCTTCGTTGTATTTACTATAGTTTACAACAGCATCAAACTTAACCTTGGCTCCTTCAGCAGACTCTCTACCTGCTTTAACCAAAGTGAGTTGCCTTCTAAAGTATGTTATTATCTTACGCTTTTTATCTAACGCACGATCAGCTTCTATGACCCCTTCAAAGGCTTCGTCCAAAGCAGACTCAATTCTAGAAAGAGATTCTTCTATGTCTATTTGACCGCTTTGAGCTTTGTCAAATTCGTTGTCCATTATAGGTTTAATTCTTTGACCTACCGTAGGAGGAATTAAAGGAGGTCTTCCTATCTCTGAAGCTCTTTGTCTTAAATTAGAAAGCTCTTGTTTAATGTTCTCAACTTTGTTGTCGTCTCTTAAGACTCGCTCTTTAACTGCATTAAAAGAATTAAGTATTCCTTTATCTTTATCGTTTAGTTTTTTATTTTTTCTAAGTTTATTAAACACACCTTTACTAGCGGCAAATAAACCTTCTCCCATAAGACCCATACTAGTCCATATGGCCGCTTGCTTTACTGCTTCGTCTAGTTTTCCGTCAGATTTATAATAGCCAACACCAAAACCTGCAGAGCCTTCACCGCCTAATAATTGGAAAGCAGTTCTTCCTTTTCCGCTTAATCCAATTTTAGTTCCAATTCTTCCTGCGGCCGCATACGATCCTAATCCGTAAGGCAACGACCCTGCTATAGTCCCTGCAACTTTAGACGGAGAAAACGAACCCCATTGAGTGTCTATGTCTCCTGCAAAAATGTCTTTATTGTCATCTGTTTCGATTAAGCCAAAAGTAAGACCGTCAATAACGCCTTTTTTAAATTCTCCAAATTCAGATTCTATTCTCCACGGAGCTTCTTCGTCAATCCAATCAGTAGAGTATCCTGCGTTTTGAACTCGTTGAATCATGTCTATTTGATTTTCAGGAAACCTCTTAAGGACACCCATAATTTTCTTTTTATGAGCAGAGCTTGGTTCTCTAAGCTTTCCTGTGTATGGCTTAGAAGGATCTTTAGATCTAGAAGGAATTATCTTTTCAAAATCTTGATAAAAATAATCAACGGCTTGTTGACCGCCTTCTTGCTTAACCATGTTTTTTCTAAACTCTTCAAGATTTAAATCAGTAAGTTTAGTATTTAAAGTGATCCGATTCCCTTTTTTATCTCTCATCATAAGAGGGATATTAGTTTTAAGATTGCGATTGCCTTTAGCGTCGTCGTCTATAGGAGTGTATATGTCTGCAAACTGCCCAAACGTCTGACCTCTGTCTTCAGCCATAATACGGATCTGTTGAGTTAAAGCCTTATTGCCACTTTGTGGGCTGTCAAACACAACGAATCCTGCGTCTGTTGTGTCTACTACGCCTGTCCAAAACTTCTTGGCATCTTGAAGCTTTGCTCTAAGATTTCCGGGGTTGTTGTTATCGACGCTTGCAACAGGATTGTCTGGCTTGCGTATAGCAGAAGAATCACCCACTCCGCTTTCAGGTTCATTTGGTTTAAACCCTGCATACTTAACAAGCATATCTTCCAACGAAAGCTTTTCAATGTCTTTGTTAAGACCAAACATTAATTCGTTTACACTATTTATATTACTCATTGATAAAATCCCATAGTAGGAAGAAACTCGTTTGTTGTTGCATCTCTGTTTGCTTCAAGTAACCTTCGTGCTTCTTCTTTAATTCTACGATCGTCTAAAGGTGACAAAGATCTTCTTTGAGTTCGATCTCCTAAAATGTTTTTCCTTGCTTGTTCCATAAATAAAGCCACCATAGGATTTTCCATTTCAAATGGATTGCTAGCTCCTTTAAGTGTAGTCGTTGCAAAATTCTTTCCACGATCACGTCCTCTTACAATTCTACCTTTATCTGCAAAGCCTAAACTTTGTAAAACAGAATCACTTGGATCAGAAAGATTTACTCCTCCTTCTCCTCTTTCTGTTAGTGTGCTATTTGCTTGTGATTGCAAACTGTCATCAGGATTAGAAGATATATTTGAGTTCCCATATTCAATAGCTTCTTTTCTTTGTGTTTCGTAAGGTTTAAGGTGTTCAGGAACATTGCCTCCGTATACTTTTGTTAAAACACCCCAAAGTCTTTTGTACGCTTCGTCACCCATACCTGCTCTACTAGTAGAAGATGTAAGTAGATTTTCAATCTGACTTCTAATTTTCTTTAATTGTGGAGCAACTCGTTTGTTGTAAAGCATAGAATCTGGGTCTGATATAACACCCTGCACAAACTGTTCGCCCCCTGGGAAAAAGTCTGGCAACAAGAAGTCTTGCCAAGTTCCTTCGGCTAAACTTTCAGCCGCATTTTCAAGTGCTTCTATAGCCTTTAGTGAATTAATAGTTTTATTAGGATCGTCTGTTAATGGCAATAACTTTGTTAGCTCATCAAGGGCACCTTGTGCTGACGACCCTGCTATTCCTGCATTGGCTGAAATTGAATCAAACCAATCTTTAGTTAATCTATGTCTCCTGTCTTCTTCTAATTTTTGATTCATTCTTTTTGTTTCTGCTAAAGTTGCATTTTGATATACTATTTGTTGTTCTAATGCTTTTTGTCTATACGCTTCATCCTCTCCTTGCTTTTTCATTTGTTGCATAAAAGGATGTCGCTCGGACATAGTAGCCCTTGTAGTAGGATCAGATGTTCCACCAAACAACCCTGCCATAAGTTTAGCACCAGTGCCTTCACCTTGCTGTTCAGGAGTCACATCAAATCCTTCACGGACTAATTCGTTTTGACGTTTAGCTTGTAATTGTCTACGGTCTTCGGCTCCTTTAATTTGATTGCCTAAACCACTAAGAATAAGATCTAACATTATATAAGTCTCCTAAGAAAAATATCCACCCTGCGTGTTTTTAGGCTCAACATAATTAAACCCACCTAAGTCATTAGGAGGAGGAGTAACAGGCGTTGACGTTAAGGGTTGTGAAACTTGAGCTTGTGGCTTATTAAAAGCATTATAAAGGCTTGTACCAAGACCTTGAATATTTTGACGATTATTAGCTATGTTTTGCCCTGCCGTATTTGCAACATTAGCTAATCCAGTAGAAGCGGCTCCCATGTTAGGCTGTATCATTGAACCCATTGGCCCACCCATCATACTTAATCCAGTATCTTGATAAGTCAAAGGATCCATGTAACCTGCTTGATTTTGAGCCATAAACTGAGTACCCTGCTGATTAGCTTGGTTTTGATAATTAGATTGGTCGCTCATTTCTTGACGAACTCTTTGTTGTTCAGCTCCTTGGAATTGATTTAAATCACTAAGTCTATTCCTTCGGATACCCTCATCTGCTTGAGCCGCTTGCATTCCAAACTGAGAAGTAAGATTGCCAATTTGTGCTTCTTCAGCTTCAGATATTTTCCTCATCTGTTCTCTTAATAAAGGCGTATCTAATCCCATTACGCCAAAACGATTAACTAATTTTTCTCTTGCATCATCATATCTTTGCCTGACATCATCTATAGGCCCAGATAAAATTTGATCTCTTCTAGTGTCAAAAGGATTTGCCTGATCTAATGCACCTAACAACCTGTCCATTAACGGTGCTCTCATCATTTCACTGTAGTCGTATATTTCAGGCATATCAAGTATAGGTTGATTGTATAAAGCTTGATTTCCTCTGCCACCTGTATTGATATTAAAATCTCCACTATCACTTATTGCATCTTGAACATCTTTAATTCCAACGTCAGCAACATCAATAGCATCGCCAGTAAGCTGTTCCATGCTTTTTTGGTAAAACTGATCTATTTGATCTTGAGTAAATTGAGGCATAGCAGAAAAAGCATCTCCAACTGCACTTCCTACAACGTCACCCAAACCTACATTAGCTCCTAATCCAAGACCTTCTTTCATTCTGTTTATAATACCTTCTCCACCAAGAAAGTTTTGTAAGGTATCAAACTGACCGCCAAATTGATCTCCTAATAATCCTAATTCTTGTTCTATGTCATAGATTGCTCCAAGATTACTTGGGTCGTTAGGATCTCCAAACAATCCTGTGTTAAGCAAATCAAACTGACCTCCTAACCCACCAAAACCTGAACTTAGCTGATCGCCTATATTAAGAAAACCTGAACCTAACTCACGATCTAATGCTCCAAGTTGTCCACCTATTTGAGTATTAAGGGTATCAAATTCTTGGCCGATAAAACCGTCTGGAGATCCAAGCGTTCCTAATGTGTTTTGTAATCCAGTTAAAGATCCACCTATCCCTTCATCCCCTAAAAGATTTTGTATTCCTTCAAAATTAAGTTGTAAGTCTGAAAGATCAGATCCCATTTGAGTTTGACTGTCTATAATTCCACTTAAATTTGGGCCTTGGACGGTAATGTCAGGATTAAATAAGTTTTCATTGTTTGTAAAAAATCTTCTAAACGCATCATTTAATTGATTAAGATTTAAGCCACCGCCACCACCACCGACAACTTCACCTAAACCATCGCCTCCACTAATTATGCTAGTCATAAGATTAGGGTCAGTAAAAGTAGAGCTAAGTTCTTGTCCTGTAGGACTTGTAAATTGTATGGTTCCATCAGGCCCCATAACCATTTGTCCACCTGTACCTATCATCCCATCATTACCACTCCCTAAAGCGGAACCACCTGATGTGCTTTGTTTTGCACTTGACCTGTTTTTACCAGATCTAATGTCACTTAAATATTGATTAAAAACTGACTGTGCATCTTGAGGTCTTTCAACAGAAGAATCTCCTCCACGTCCCTCAGAGTCAACTAGCAATCCTCCCTCGGTTACTCCTGCAAAAGTTCCGTCTGAATTAAGCTGAAAACTTCTAGGATTTATTTCTCCTTCTGGGCCTCTATCTCCAGGAATTGAAGCTGAAGTAACTTTTCTAATTTCTTGTTCTTGTTCTATTTCTTCAGGAGTTACAGGTTCAGGTCTGTCAGGAGCAAATCCTCTTGCCACTGATTGTCTCAACCAATGAGGAACACCTGCTTGCATTAACTCTTCTTCTGTAAACCCAAGGTTTTGTCCACTTTGGACATTCCCAGTTTGTTCAAGCAAGGATTGTCGGCCACCTTCTCTTCCGTCAGAAAATCCACCATAGTTAGACTTAGCGTCTTGTAAAGCTTGAGTTAAACCAACTTGTCCTACAGGCATTTGAAATCTTGCAGAGTCATCTACTTTATTACCCATCAAGCCAGAACCCATACCGCCTTGAAGTGCAATGTTACCTACATCTACGCCGAGTTGATCTGCAATCACTGCAAGTTGATTTGAAGCATAATCTCTAGCTTGAGGGCCAACTAATCTCCGATCAACAAGTCTCCCACCAACAGTCCTTGTTTTCGGCATTTGTGCTCTCATCATTTCTTCTTGCCATGTAGCCATGTTTTTTACCCTTTAGCCCTTGTCAAAATATTATCTCCCACAATCTCTGAGCGAACAGGAGCAACATTGCTTGAACCTACCAAAGGATTTTGTTGAACTTTTGGTTTGTCAGCTTCTTTAAAAGTAACAGGATTAGTTTCTCCTATTCTTTGCTGTAAGGCTCTTGCTAATTGAGGATTTAAAAACTGTCCTTCTTCTGTCTTTTGAAGTTGAGACATTGAAGGAGCAACCCTTTTGAGATTTGCATATGGATTAGTTGCCTGAAAACTTCTTTGCATAAACTGAGGAACAGACCTTTCGTTTCTTTGCCTTAAAGCACTGTATAAATCTTTCCTAAAAGGAAGATCCATTTCAGATTGTTCTTTTTGTAAATCAAACATAGCTCTAGCTAATTTAAGCTGTTCGTTCATTGCTTTACTTTGAGCTTTATTTGACCCTCTGTTTTGAAAGAAATCTAAAGCTAACGGAAGACCTACTGCACCGATAGGCCCACCTAAAGCTCCTCCTACCGCACCTGCAAGAATATCTGTAAGACCTTTATCTTTGTCTTCTTCAGCCAATTTAAACCTCCTCTTCTTCCATTTCGGCAACTTCTTTAGCTTGAGCTTGTAAGATAGTTCGCCTATCGTGTAATTGTTTTAAGTCATTAGAGCAGTTAAATACTGAAGCTTTAATTGCTTTTAACTGTTGTATTTTTTTAAACCGAATAGTACCAATCATTTTTTCTACTTCTTCAACTGTATTATCTTCAGACAAACCAACCTTAACATGATCTAACTTAGCTTCTGTTAAAGATTCGGCTTGTAACATTTGGCTGTAGTTTTTAATTTCAGAATGCAATCGAGCACTTAACTTTTGGACTCTTTCAAAATCACGCAAATCAATTTCATGTAGCTTTTCTTCAAATGTTGGTTCAGCCATTTTTATCTCCTGTAAGATGCTCGTTGTCGAATGTAATCGGTTCTTTTCTCATTTGGCGAAATAGAAACTTCACAAAGGACGATTGCTGTTTCAGCCGATCCGTGAGAAACCGTAATTGCTAACCACCCTGCGGTGTCTGTATCTGTAGCATTTAAACGTATTGTGTATAACCCATTCCCTAACTCAGCCCAAGTGCCATCACTTAAAGAAGCGTTTGAAGCACCATTCTTACTCGCTACTATTGTAGGAGAAGTAAGGCTTGCAACTCCTGCACTGCTAGAATTAACTAACAGTACAGGCACAGTTTGAGTTGCGGTAGATTGTGCTAAACTAACTCCGCTATATAAACGGTTGTCACTCATTAATTTGTTCTATAATAATGTCAGCACCTTCGTTAGCTACTAATTTAGTTATTTCGTCACTAAATCCCAAGCCACCTAAAACACTGGCAATAATAAGAACCAGTATACGTTTAGTTGCTTTTCTTTCCAGTTTCTTTTTCAACCACTCCATTGTCATCCTCACTTACTTGAATGTTTCCATTAAGGGCATCTATTGCTCCTCTTAGATACATCATTGTTGGATCGCTTTTTAACATCTGCTCAGATCTTGCTTCTGCTTCTTTTTCTAATGCTTTTACCAACATGTTATTAACCATAACATCTCCTTATTTGTGTCCGTTAGGCCCTTCTCCGTGAGTCCAAAAGTCTTCAGTTTCTAATTTAGCTAAAGGCTTTTCGATCTTCATCGAAGAAAGCTGTGTATTAGGTACTGCAAGTTTAGTTCCTCCAGAAATCTTACCTCCTTTATAAGTATAGAGGTAAAATACAGTCCGACTAATTCCTACTCTTGCAACACGACCTGGCCTTCCATCCACAACCACCACATCATCTTCATTTAGCCCTGAACCCATAAACACTTGCAACCCTGCGACTGCTGTGTCTAATTGGCTCTTGAAGAGTAGAAGTAAAAACGCTATTGTACATATCCAAGCGTATTCACTTATAAAACTTTGCAACCCACTGTCAGCTCCAAATTTATTTAAAGCTTGAACAGCTTCAGTGTCCATTAGTAGCCAATGGCTCTCTTTTTGCTTCGAGCTTTAGGCCCAACTTTCTTTTTTTCTTTGGTCATTTTCATAGCCTTACCAGTTCTTTTTGCTTCTCGCTTGGCGGCTTCTTTGCCTTTTTTATCGTAACCAAACTTCTTTTTACCGACAGTAGGCATAATGTTTTCCTTATTTAGATTTTGGATTTATTCCATGACTTAACTGATATGTATTTAAACGACGCACGGCGGCTTTGGCATCTTTTCTTTTTTCTTCTGAAGTCATATTTTTTAAGGCCTTACGTCTCTTATCTTTTTCTGCCTTCCGAAGAAGGTGTTTCTTCTGGCTCCCACCAAAAACTCCTGATTTTGTAGTGCTATATATTGAATCTGTTTTTCTTTTAGCCACGACATTCTCCTTATTTATTATTAGTTGCTTTGTAAACTTCTGCAAAAAACACAGTCATAATCCAAACGATTAATCCATAAACAGCTTCGTGTTCCCAAAACATTTGCCACTTTTTATCGGCTCCATTACGAGCAAAAGGAAAACCGATAGTATGCCATAATTGATATAATATCGTTACACATATAGCAGATCCTCCGCTCCAAGCGGCGGCTTTTTTTCCTTCATCTATCGCTTTTTGTCTTCTAGTTAAAGTAACAATACTTCGTTTAGCTGTTTTAAGCTCATCTCTAAGGTCATCACGATCATGTTTATATTCTTTAGTAATAACATTCTCGCTTTTTACAGAAGCTCTTAAAGCATAGATTTCTTTTACTGCTTGTATGTATAAAATCCTTTGCCTTTCAGCAGAAGGTATTTCTTCTGGTGATGGATATTTATTCACAACCCAACCTCCCCAAAACTATTTTAAATCTAACTTTCTAATGTAGGTCTTGTAGCAGGAAAACTTTCAGTGCTTGGCCAATCTCTTAACTTAGTTCTATATGTCATGTATTTATCTCTTTGTGGATGATCCGACAAAGGGACAATAAAGTCCGTTAATGCTAACTCTCCATTACGCCATTCTTTTTCCCATGCCTGACGTTGGCTATCCGTTATTGCAGGAGGTACTATTAACTCATATGATCCACCGTCAGAGGTCACACTTTTTGGGAAATCTTCATTGTCTGCTAATATGTTTTTAGTCGTTCCATCTGCATATGTAATTTTGTATTCTGGCATTTTATTTTCCTTTTAACCTACAGACAGAGGGAAGATTAAAACTACGCCTCGGCCTCCTCGGCCTCCTTGTGATTCTCCACTTCCAATGTCGTTAGTGCAACCTCCACCGCCACCTCCAAGCGTTGCAAAACCGCCTGTAGTGTATGTTCTTCCTGCGTTTGTGTTTGAAACGCCGTTACCCCCTGCAAAAGGGCCAGAAGGAGCTACTTGTTTATACGTTGAAGATCTGTGATGATAATTGCCACCTAATGAAAACATTTGTTGATTGTCTGTAAAAGTATCAATACTGTGAGTAGTTCCAGTGGTTCGATTGTTATTCCCATTTATGCTTGCTGTAATAGTTTCAAATGGAGCCATAGCAATTGGAGGACTTTGCACCGAAGAAGCTGAAATATAATCTGGCTCGGTCGATCCATAAGAAGCCCCTCCCATCGAACCATGCAAATTCCCTCCGTCAGCAATTGCATTTTGTTCATACTGAGCATCATCTGCTACATTAGATCCTGCTAAACCCACATCAAACAATCCAACTGCTCCACCTCCAGAAACCTTATCATTAGGAGTTGCAATAGAATCTCCTCCCTTGTAATTGGCTATGTTACCGCCTGTAGGAGTGCCTCCTGTCCCCTTAGAAGCTCCACTGCTAGAACAAACGCCTCCTCCACCTCCAGTGCCTGTTATTGATATGCTTTCTGCTGAACAAACAAAAGTAGTATCTACCCCTGCGGTTCCATTAGAGTTTCCAGATCCTAAAGCATTTGATCCTCCTGCTCCGATTGTTATGACATACGTGCTTGAAGCGTTAAGCATAAGTCTACTTATTGCACATCCACCTGCTCCACCTCCTGAAGCTCCGTGAGATGGAGTAGCGGCCGCATTACTTGAACCACCACCTCCTGCCCCAATAACATACACCATAGCTTCGTACGTAACTGTAGGAGTCCAATTCTTTGAAGCAGTAAACATCATCTTTGGAATACCGTCTCCAGAACCTTTATTTGTTCCTAAAAATGCCATTTTATTTTTTAACCTTTCTTTTTACAGGCTTACCCAACCAAAAGTGTCGTTTACAAAAACCAGTTGAACTGCTGAGTTTGTTAATAACGTCCCATCAGAAGCTACCGAATCAATGTCTTTACTGTTTCGTCCAACAGTAACCGTACCTGCTCCTACGTTTTTGATTGTTACTGTATTACCTGCACTTGGTGAAGACGGCAATGTTACTGTCATTGCTGTTGCTTTGTTGCAAATAACTTGTGCTTTAGTTGCTACAGTTGCAGAGTCCGTAAGAATAGCCCAGTCAGAATAAGCTCCACCTCCTGCATCGCTCCATGACAAAGCACCAGATCCGTCTGTTGTAAGGACTTGATCTGCATCACCGTCAGTGTTCGGAAACGTAAGCGTTACATCCCCTGCCAGAGCAGGTGTAGTTAATGTAAGTTTGTGTGCTCCGTCATCAGTGTCTTCGTAAATTTCAATTTTACCTGCTGACGTTGCACCGTTGCCAACTGCCAGTGTTCCTGTAACGGTAGTCGCCCCAGAAGCTAACGCTCCAGTAGTTGTAATTGTTGACGATCCTATATTGATATTGCCAAAACCAGAAGTAATACTTCCAGCATTAAGAGCACCTGTAGTGACAATAGAGCTACTTCCTGCAACAACAGAATAGTCGCTAGTAGCGGCAACTGCCATTGTTCCAAGTCCTAATGACGTTCTTGCGGTAGCTCCGCTTTCAGCAACCCAACCACTTGCCGAACCAACTATAAAGTTTCCATCTGAATTTGATAAACCTGCAATAGCTGTTAGGTCAGCATCGTATGCTTGCACATGTGTACCTATAACTAATCCAAGATTTGTTCTTGCTCCTGATTCAGTAGAAGATCCTGTTCCACCATGAGCGACAGCTATATCAGTTGCTCCCCACGTTCCAGTTCCAATAGTTCCTGTAGTCACTATTGAACTTGAACCTGCTATAGGTGAATAAATCGTTGTTAGATTTGCACCTCCAACAGTAATAGCATCTGCTTCAAGTGTTCCGTCAATATCAGCATCACCTGAAATGTCTAACGTAGCACCGTCTAATTCTCCAGAAGCAGTAAGATTAGCAACACCTGTAACATTGTTTGAATCATCAACAATTATAGAAGTTGCCTGTAAAGTAGATCCTCCAGTTTCATGTGTTCTTGGGATAGCATTATCAGTAGACCCTAAAGATCCTCCAAGAGTTCCAGATCCACCTGCCGCTACTGCTGTAGTTACATAAGCTGTTGTAGCTATTTGAGTGTTATTTACACTGCTACCTGCCGTAGGAGCGGTAGGTGTTCCTGTTAAAGCAGGGCTTGCCAATTTAGCGTAGCTAGTTAAAGCCAAAGATTCTTGCGGTAATGAGCCTAAAGAAAATATAATACGTCCAGTAGAAGCATGATCTACGGTAACAATTCCCACTACTTGAGTAAACTCTGAAGTAGGTTCGGTAAACGTATAAGCTCCTGCAACAGAAGATAAATAAACAGGAGCACCAACAGCACTTGAAGCTGAAGTGTTTAAGTTGTCTGATTCGTAAAACAACGCTACGGTGCCGTCTGAGTTATTTGCTATACTGCCTGTAGTAACTCCTTGAGCTAAATAAGTTGACCCTGCACTACTAGCGGCAATCGCTTTGCCTATTGTAGGATAATTATTCGTCCCATCTGAATAAGTTCCGCTAAAATAAATTAAACTATCTGCCCCAATAGTTCCTCCAGAAGCATTACGAACTTTAACTCTTACGCCCTCAACTCCTGCATGAGTTCGAATATTGTCGGCCCTAAGACCATTAGTTTGAACATTTACATAGCTTAGTTTTGTAGTGTTAGCCCAAGTTGTAATTTCTGTTAAAGGAGTTTCAACATCGCTCCAACTTTGTGGGCTACCATCGGCCCCTGTAAGTGTTAGTGAAAGTGTACCCATTATCGCCTATCCTCCACATAGCCTATCATGCTAAATGAATTTGTTTGAAAAGTGGAAGCAATTTCTCCATTGTCAAAAAGCTCTATATCAAATTTTCTACCCAAAACGCCAAACTGAGCACGTGAGTTTATAAAATCACCTGCGTTCCATAAACTTCCATCGCCCCATTCTCGACCATCACCCCAATAACCAAATCCGCTTCCTCCAGAAAGGTCTACGTCAGCACTTGATTCAGTAGATCCTCCATCAGCAACAACTTTAATTTTTAACGTATAAATACCTGAACGAGTATTTCTTGTATAAATAGACCTTAAAGATTTAACATTATTACGAATTCCATCTTCAAGTCCATCATAACCGTCTCTTCTTGCTACCATTCTAATGTTATAATCTGTATCTTTAATTTTATCTACAAATTGATTACTTGCATCCATTTCGTAAACAAAACCATCTTGAGCACACAGACAACGAATAACGCCGTTGGAATTAGGAAGGTGAGTTGTTGGGTGAATTCTTGCACTAAATAATGTGTTTACAGGAAGACGAACACTGCCAGTTGCTTTATTAGAACGAATACGCCAATAGGGATATACGCCTTGTGCTCCTTGAGCGTAATTAATTGCACTTGTTATGTTACAACAGTACAAAATATCATGCTGAGTCCCTGAGTTATTGGCATAATCGTTTGTGCGAACTGCAAAACGAACTTCATCATATTCAGGGACATATACTCCTTGAACGTCTCCATAACTGTCTACGTCTAAACCTCCTACCCCTTGAAAATCCTCACCTCGTACAGATCTTACAATAGGAGAACCAATATTAATAAGTTGAGGACTTGCTTGCCCCTGCTTCATTAACATCATGGGGCCTTCGGCTGTCCAAAACATTGCAAGGTTAAGGCCAACTTTTCCATGAGTTGAAGGAATAGAAACAAAACTTTTGTGACTTGAAGGGCCAATAAGATTAGAAACTTCATCATAGTCCCAATCAGTTGCCCCACCTGTTCCTAAGTAATAAGAGCGAATAAATGTTCTACCGCCTATAATTAAGTTGGAACCAATAGTTCCTAAACATGAAACAGTATCTCCAGATATATTTGTTATTTGAATAGCAATATTAGGATCCCAAGTAGTAGAGTCTCTTACACCTGAAGGAAATACATGATTTTTATAAATAGCACTTGTGCTTCCAGACAATATAAGTCTATTAGCGTATACTGTTCCTATAGTGCAAGGGTCTGCGTAAGTAGAATCGCCTGGACTTGTCCACGAACCACCTGATCCAGAGTCCGTACCATCTAAAGCGTAAGTAGAAGCTTTAAGCTCTGTTCCATCTATAACGTGAAGCTTGTCTGCAAACATTACTAAATCAGGTCTAATGTTTTCAGCAATAGTTCGATTTTGCGGAGTAGCAAAAGCTCCGCTTCCATACACATACATGTCAGCAGAGCTTGCACCTTCTTTTTCTTGAATAACTACAACTTTTTGTCCTGCTGAAAATTGTGCGTCAAATCCTGCTAATACATCTTTCCCTGCACTGTATGAAGTTGAGTTTATTGCAGAGCTAGTTAAAGGACGAATACCACGGTCTTTAGTTAATGCACCTTCGTTAAACAAATGCACATTTTGTAGGTTCCTGTATCGTTTAGTAGATTCGGAAACGTCTTGTCGGATTCCTCCAATAAAGTTTTCTTCTTCCCAAACAAATTGTCCTTCTCGGTCTATCACCAAGAACCTCCATCTGGGACTACAATCTCATCATCCGATTGATGACGTTTTTGCAACCAAGCTAAAAGCCCTTTTTCCATACCGCCACGACCCGGACTTCCATAGTAAGTTGATTGTAATTCTGACAGTCTATTTCGATTCTTTATTGCTCCGTCAATAGCCGCTCTCATCGGAACCATTTGATGAAAGTCTTCAGGCACAGGAGAAGAAATAGCAAAAGTGCTAACACTTGAACCGCCAGAGTCTTTAGGAGTTGGCGTAGTAGACCATGCCGAGCTAATTGTTGCTGTTTTAGAAGATCCTCCTGCGTAATCTGAAATCTTCCGAACATCTCCAACTCCATCGTTTGAAAGGATTTGGACGGTCATTCCATTATAATAATCAGCACGTGCATCAACTGATCCGTAATTAAGGCTATAATTAGGAGTAACAGTAAAAGGAGCAAAAGTAGTAGTAGTAGCAGACTGAACTTCTCCTTCAATCATTTGTCCAAAAGAAGGAATATACCAAACAGTAATTGACTGACCTGACGAAGGATTGCTCATTAATCTAACCTGATCGTTTTCAAGAATAAAACGATTGCTTGTAAGATTAACTATTCCTGCACTGTCGTAATTTAAATGAACTCTTAACTCTTGAACTGGTAAAATTTCAACAGAATCATCGTCATCTTCAGTAAATAATATCCTACTTCCAAGACGAGCATTTAAAGGAAGGTCGTATAACACCTGATCTGCTACTGTTGTAAATGTATACTTTTGGACAAAATACGTAGGATCTTCTCTGGATATAATCCTGCATATTTCTTTGTTAGCGTTATCTAACTTTCGCCAGACTTCAGGGCCACTTAAAAAACTGCTGTCTACATCTAAGTAGCTTTGAAATTCAGCATACATTTCTGAAGGAGTCATACGGCTAAAGCCTCTTGATCTTCTATATAGGCTTGTTCAAGCCTTTTTTCTGTGAACTCTTCAGGACTCTCTATGTCTTCTTTTGGAATATTTCTACTTCCTACATCAGGCGTATCAAAGCCCCCTGCAGGAGTCATGTCCGAAGCCATTGCTTCAAATTCGTTCTTTCTGTCTCTGTTATTAGCTTCGTTTTCTCTTTTGGTAGCATCTATCATCTCTTCCATCATCTCATCAACTCTTCTGTTGTGAGTATCAGACTTTCTAATGGAGAGTAAAGCCCTGTCGTCTAATGGTCTATATGTCCCATCAGGGTTTTCGCAATAAAACAAAATGGCTTCTTTTTTATTTAAAATAGTTGTATCTATAACTTCTCTGGTAACAGCCCACCTCTGTTTTCTCTCAACCCAACGGACGTTTAGCTTATTGTCGTAATCCTTTAATTTTTTAACCATATGCCAATCAGGTATATACATGTATCCTCCTTGTTAAAGTGAGGATGAGGCCGAAACCCCATCCTCCCCTACCCCACACCACCCGAAAGTGATGTGAAGATGTGTTAGCCGTTATTCTTAAGACCATCAATTCTGAAATGCTTAGAACCGTCGGTAGTTCCAAGGTTGGCATACCAGAATAACGTAGCTTTGTAAGCCGCTTTTCCGTCAACACGGTGCAAGATGTTACCATCCGTATCATCAAAGTCCCAATCGGCCAACTGATAGATCTTCAAGTGATTTTCATCAAGTCCAAAGATCGAATCAGTATCATCAGTTGATTGGGTAAAATTGTTGGAATAGTTTGTAAAGGCACCAGAAGTAGGACAATCAATATCCCAAACGATTGGAATACCTGCCCAGTTAATAGCCGTAAAGCCACCATCAAGTTCCATGTCAGTAGCATAACGACGTTGACCTGTTAGTGTCCGACCAATTCTACGGAACTGCGTTGGTGTAGTAAGCATGATTGTCGTTTCTGCTTCGTTCTCTGATTGAGCACTTAGCAATGAATCGTCAATCAAGTTTGGCCCAACGTCACTAGCTCCATTCATGTCTACTGGAGTTGATCCGTCAGAATTGTCTCCATAAACTGCCGCCGCCCATTCAGGATTTGCACCACGGTCAATACCCTGAAGAGATCCAGTAGCACTAACGATTTTTGAAAGACCGTCAATCTCATTGTTGAGACTTCCAAATCTGACATACGTATCCGTAGACACACTGGCAATTTCTGTTCCTGCGGCAGGGTTTTCTATGGTAATTTCAGCACCATTAGCACCCTTGGCCCCTACTGAGGCAACAGTATAACCAGTAGATATGTTGTGAACATTAGCGTCATAAGTTCCAGTAGAAGCATCAATAGATTGAAATATCATTCCTTTTTTAAAGTAATGACCATTTTGAACTACAAATGTATTACTATCAACCGAATCATCTGCAACCTTTATACCAATAGTACCTGATCCATCGCCCCAAAACTGACGGTTAATGTCATTCTTTAGATCACGACGAATACCATCCATTTCAGCACTCATAGCCTTTACCCAAGCACCTCTGTCATTTTTAGAAGCTTGCATAACTGGATGAGTTACTTGTATTGTTCCATAATTGAAAGCATATCCAATCGTGGACTCTACAAATGTCTGGTTTTGTGGTGTTGGTAATGTTGGCCCACCGTCTGCATCAGCTCTAGCACCAATCGCATTTGAACCACGAATGTTGATAGGTAGCCTTGCGTGACGACCTGATACATCTGTTTTTCCTGCATCTCGCTCTAAACGAGACATCAATACCCTACGCTCGTTTACCGTGCTAACAAGACGAGGAAGATAAAATTCTTTAAGAGCCGCATTAAAACTACCTGCTGTTGCGGTATATTCCTGCGTTTGTGCTCCTAAGAAGGCTGAATCTGCCATTTCTTTCTACTTTCTGTTTCCTCCAAGCATTTTGTTGACCGCATTGTCTCCTGCGTCTAAAAACCTTTTAACCGTAGTTTCAAAGCCATCACCACGAAGATCCATACTTTTATTTTTAGGATCTCTAATAGCTTTTTGTATAGACTCTATTGAAGACGTTGCTCCTTCAGCATGTTGCTGTGGAGGTGCATTATTTTGCATGTTTTGTTTGTTTGCTACATACTGAGACTGTTGTTGATGTCCCTGATGTAGCCTCTCGTTGTTAATATCACGAAACAGTTTTTTGGCGTGATCTATGTTAAAGTTTTGTCCGTAAACACGTTGCCCTCTAGCTGCGACCGCATCCTTCATTAAGTTTCGTGTGTAATCGTCTTGAACTCCTGCCTGATTAGCCAGATCGTTCATTGAAGTATCATACTCGCTCAAAACTTTTTCATTTGCAGACTGAGCCGCAAATTGAGATACTTGAGCAAGTTGTTGTTTTAAGGGTGCAATTTCGCCATTAACCTTTTCATCTATTTGGTGTTCAGCGATCTTGCCAGCCGTATCAATCATCCACTTAACTGCTTTAGGATCAACATCTGGATTAGCCTCTAGTAATTGTTTCTCTAAAGATTCCTGAGTAGGTGTTCCTTGTTCAGCTTGTGGCTGTTGAGCAATAGCTTGCTGTCTAGTTACAGCTAATGCCCCTTTTAATTGATCCACCTGTGCTTGCAATTCGGCAGTTTTATCAAGTTGTCCATCTGTCTGTGGCTCAACTTGCTCTTGCAATCCTTGCTGACTAGCCTCTGGTGTAGCTTGAGGCATTCCTACTGTTTGACGATACAGATCATCAAATACTGCATCATCTACTTCCTGTGGCTGTACGATTTCTTCAGGAGTTGCCTGTGGTTGTCCTTCAGGCTCCTGTTGGTTGACAGCTTCAGTCATAACACATCCTTTCTATTGTTGCGTAGGAACTGTTTGTCCTCCTACACCAGTTTGGGCTAATTGGTCAGCTACCTGCTCAGGAGCACCTTTGGCCGCTTGAGCTTGCTGTTGCATAGCCATTTGTTGTTGTTGCATAAATTGCTGATGTATTTGTGCTCGTTGACGTATTAACTCTTTTACGTCATCTGAAAGATTTTCAAAATCACTTGTTAGCATATAATCTTTATAGACTTGAAACTGTATAGAATGATTGTCTACAGATTCGGGAGGAGGCGGTGCTTCTCCTTCTTTCATTTTTTCTAAATATCTACGTGCTTTTTTAGCATCTAATGTATATTCAGAATCAAAGCCTTTAATATCTAATAACTCTAATATTTTTCCACGCACCATAGGGTTGCGAGTATCACCAAGTAAACCCATCTGAGCGGCATTCATTACTTTTTGCCTTTGGGCTGATTGGGAATAATCCATCCCAATAGACACTCGGACAGTCATATCGGACGCTTGACGCAAATCTGCACCAGTTAAAAAATAAGATTCTAATTCTTTGTTGTCTCCTAAAATTCGGACGACTCGACTCTCTTTCCAATGTTGGTTGGCAAGTTTAAGCTTCTTATGTTCGTGTTCAGAAAGCCCTGCTCTCCACATTTTTACCAGTGGGCCGAATCGCCTAAATGCCTGTTCTTGCATAGCTTCGATAGCCGCTCCTGTTTCAGGACCAGGTGGTACGTTGCCTTGCAATACTTCTTTAGCCCCAGAAACAAGTTCCATGTCCATCTTTACTTGTTCACGTTCTTGCATTACCTGATTAGGTAAAGGAACACCTTGCATTCGTTCTGGCTTAAAACCACCTGAAGTAGAAGGAGTCCATCTAATCATAAGCCCAGACCTACCGTCTACTTTATTTACGCCAGACCCTTCAGGAACAAGCCATTGATTTGAAATCATTTGCTTGCGATTTTGAACAACATGAGAGTCAATAGCGTTTAGTCTTTTCTGCATTGGAATCAAATCATTTAAAAGAGAAATACCCCAAAACCCATCGGGGACACTTCTGTATTTTAAATGAGTGTAAGGAAGTTTTCCGTCACCACAATCGTCCAATGGGCCTTGGTGTAGAATTTTCCCATTAGCAACAATAAGCAACATTCCATTTTTCCATCTTCTGTCTGGAACATGACGAAACCATTTTACTAAAGCATGGTCATCCATACTTTCTTGGTCTTGTCCAAAGTTCATATTTAAAGCTTGGGCATACAAACCGCCATAAGAATCAAACTCTAAAGCTTCAGGCATAACATCTTTTGCTTTAGATCCAAACAATTCTTTAATATTATCAATAGCCATTGCTTCAGTTTCAATAGCGTAACGCACACGCTTCATGTCTGTAGCAGGTTCAGGGTAAAAGTTTAAAGGAGATATTAAATTTTCTTGAATATTTCCAATAGAATACTCATCATACTCCCCTGTCTCTTCTTCAACATCAAGCATTACCTCTTTACCCATATCGTCTAATTGATATGCTTTTCCTGAAATCATAGGCCCACGACATTCAGGACATGCAGAATATTGTAAAATAGCAGGTTCTATTCTACCACAATTAGTGCATTCAAGAGTGCTTTGTTCTATTGGTTTTTTACCTAATTTTTTCTTAGGAATACGCATTTTATCGCCTTTATTAGCATTCCATGTTGTGCTAATAAAACAGTTTCCTGCAACCGCTAGCCATAAAGCGGCAGGGATAATAATGTTTTGCTCTGTTCCTAATCGTCCAAACTCTGAATGTAAAACTCTGGTAGCCGCTCTAGCCGCATCTACGTCAGGCTGATCTTGCGTTGCAGGATCTACTATGGGCAGTAAATCACCAGAAGTAAAAATATCTAATATTCGATCTACGTGATCTATGGTAAGATTTGTCATAGGAGTCGGAACCCACTCATCAAGAGAGTGTTTTACAAACTTCCTATTATGAGGAAGAAAACGAACCCATTGGTCTGAACTGTAAAAATGTATAGCTTCTTTTACTTGTTGTTCAAAGCTAGACCTATGTGCTGAAAGGTAGCTCCATGTATTTTCTACAAAATTAAGGACATCTTCTTTTGATGTCGGCTTTGTTTTTGTAGCCGAAACAGGAGCAGACTGTATGCCTTCTTGAGAATAATTCATTACCACTTAACCTTATCGGCCCAATATGCGGCTGACATAGGACCTTTCTTAATATTCTTAGAGTGTCTTGCTTTAAAGCTAGCACGTTTCTTTTTCATTCTATCTGACTCACCTGCTTTAGGTTTCCCTGCGGTACTAGCTCCTTGTTCGCCAAATCGTATTGTCTTAACTTGGCCTTTACTTTTAGCTACAACCACATGAGACTTCTTGGGATGATTGGGTGTTCTTTTAGGCTTATTGTACCCAGAAACCCCTACTCTTGTAAGTCTGCTGTCTTTTTTTTGTGCCATAAAGATAATCTCCCACTTTCATCATGAAACAAAAAACCCCTACTGTCAAGGCTTTTTTTCTTGACAATAAGGGTTAAATGCGTGAAAAACATAGGTTTACATTGCTATACCTTAAGGATAAACTTTATTATAAGAAAATAAAAAATTTTATCTCACGTAGAAAAAATATCTCCCATAAGCCCCATTAACGGCCCTAAAGCAGGATCATCGCTTGGTTTAATAGTATTTAACTCTAAACTATCTGAGTTTTGTGCGTTGTTAATTAGCACTATAACTTGAGACAAGAACAGGTTCCAATCTTCTTTATTTACCATATAAGTGTTACTGTAAGGGAAATGCCACGCCTTGCCTGATTCAAGTTTTTCTGAAACTATAGCATTAAACCCAGAAGGCAATAAGTCTTTTAATAGTTTTTGAGGATCAATTTTTTGCACTTCATTGTTTACAGAAGGCGGTTGTTCTACTTCCCTAAACTCTGCTTTTATTGTTTGTTTTATCTTTTTTTTAGGGGAATTACCTTTTGCTTGTTTTTCTGCCATAGAGTCAGTAATAACTCTTCCGTTTTCTAATGTAACAGAAGACTCACCTTTTGCTCCTGCTCTTACGCCTATAGTATGACTAGTCTCTACCATTACGAACCTTCCACATCATGGGTAGAAGCCATAGCAGATCTTAAAACACTAAGATCTCTTGGTTCAAAGTTTTCTATTTCAGAGCCTAATTGAGCATAACGAATAGTAGCCGCAAGCTCTTGATGGTTTTTCATAAGTTCTGCTCTTTCAATTCTTTCGCAATTAAGTTGTCTTAAAAGAGCCATAATAACTAAAGCCAATGTTCCTATTGCTACATACTCCATAATATCCTCCTATACGAGTGATTCCGAAGTAGATGAATATGAGTGTTCTTTTATTTCTTTCGATCTTATTTGATTTACGTGCCGATCAATTAGTCCCACATCCGTATCCTCTACGTCTTCATCGTCTAAACTACGCCCTTCCCACAACGGTTCTAAATCTAATTCTGAACTTGCCATACGCTCACAAGCTATACGCATCATCTCGCAGGTAATAACCCAACACATTACAAGGTCATCGTGACCGCCTGGAATTGCTGAGTATTTAAGGTTTTGTAATACGAATATTTCAAACTGAGAAACAAGCTCTTTAGACTTTGTTATAGCGTCTCCGTCCTGCATCATATGCCGAGCTTGTGCTACTAACTTATGCCTGTTGCGAATATTAATATTAATGCCAAGGTTTTCAGTAAAGCGATCATAAGTTTTTCCATCGTCTTTGATCTCTTTGTATATATTAGGATATTCAAGCTTTGCTAATAGCCTATTTGCACCACCATCTTTATTTGACTCTATACCAATTAACGCATAGTTATACCAAGCCCCAAGCATATAAGCATGTTCAGCAAAAGCAAAAGGCTCTATTTTGCCTTGTATCTCGGCAACTTGAACGCCGTTAGTGCAATCTATAACCTGTAAAACACTATCGTCACCATGAGCCAACCCTTCAGCAGGGTCGCCTCCAATAGCGTAAACATGGTCTTTGTTAGGTTTGTACCATATCCTCAACTGCATAGTCACCTTCTGATAATTCTATAAACTCTACTTCACCGTCTATAAACTGCAACTCCCCATCATACTTAGGATCTTGCGTTAAGTATCGCATTTTCCGAATAAGCTTTGTTGGAAAAGCTAATTTAACACCCATAGGGACAAATTGTCCATAGACACGAGCATCA
>VMHT01001166.1_pt1 | contig 21905 bp, 17 predicted proteins | sample 4693611 | NCBI WGS metagenome assembly VMHT01 (sample SAMN12280063, study PRJNA550983) | marine metagenome | isolation source: seawater sampled from same location over 5 years 0.02-0.2 micron viral filtrate | place: USA: collected off the coast of southern California halfway between the port... ...
AAGCGCAGCCTCAGATTTGTCCCATACACTATCCTCTCCAACTCTTTTTTCTGGTCTATCAGAATACTTCAATATTACATTTTCAAATCCAAGTGCTTTATAAATTTCTAAAATTAAATTTGTAACGCTTAAAGACTCTTCTGTTATTTGATCTTCTGTACAAAAAATGTGTGCATCATCCTGGGTAAAGGCTCTAACTCTTAAGAGTCCATGCAATGCGCCTGAGGGTTCATATCTATGAACTTTTCCAAATTCCGATAGTTTTAATGGTAAATCTCTATAACTTTTTAAACCTTGATTAAAAACTTGAACACAGCCAGGACAGTTCATTGGTTTTACCGCAAAAGTTTTTTCATCAGGTGTTTCTGAGGTAAACATATGTTCGCCAAATTTTTCCCAATGACCAGATTTTTCCCACAAGGTTTTATCTAAAAGTTCTGGAGTATTAATTTCTTTATAGCCAGCTAACCGTTGCTTCATTCTCATATATTCAACTAATCTTTGAAAAAGTATCCAGCCTTTCTCGTGCCAGAATACCGAACCTGGGCTTTCCTCTCTAAAATGAAATAAATCCATTTCTTTCCCTAACTTTCTGTGGTCTCTTTTTTCAGCTTCTTCTAACCTGTGTAAATAATCTTCTAAATCCTTTTTTGAACTCCAACATGTTCCATAAATTCTTTGTAACATTTCGTTACTAGAATCTCCTCTCCAATAAGCTCCAGAAACTTTTGTTAATTTAAAGGCTTTACCTATTTTACTTGATGACGCCAAATGTGGCCCTCTACAAAGATCGTGCCATGTGTTTCCGTGATGATAAACAGAAAGTTCTTCATTTTTTGGGATGCTTTCTATTATCTCTGCTTTATATTTTTCACCTATTTTTTTAAAGTGAGTAATTGCTTTATCTCTTTCCCAAACCTCCCGTCTAGTTTTTACATCTTTGTCAATTATTTCTGACATTTTAATTTCAATCTTTTTTAAATCCTCGCTTGTGAAAGGTTCTTTTCTGGCAAAATCATAGTAAAATCCATTTTCAATAACAGGTCCAATAGTAACTTGTGTTCCAGGAAATAATTCCTGAACTGACATAGCCATTATGTGCGCAGCATCATGTCTAATAACTTCTAAACCTTCTTGATCTTTTGCGGTAATTATCTTCACTTTAGAGTCAGATGTAATTTGATGGCTTAAATCTTTTAACTCACCATCAACTTCCATAATGAGAGCGGCTTTTTCTAATGACTTGCTAATTATTTTTGTTAGTTCGAACCCATTTATAGATTTTTTAAAATCTATTTTTTTTCCGTCTAATAGTTGAATTTGAGGCATTAATTTTTTAATAATTTTTTATATTCATTTAAATTTGTGTCACACATAGTTTCTACATCAAATTTTTTAGTTATATTTTTTCTACCTTCATTTCCCATTGATTTCAATTCCTCTTGAGCTAATTGAATAACAGTATTTAAACTTTTCGCAAGTTCTCTGGGATCATCAAACTTATATAGAAAACCAGATTTTTTGTTGAGAATAGTTTCTTTTGAACCTCCTATGTTGCTTGCTATAATTGGTTTTCCCATTGACTGGGCCTCGACTGATACACGACCAAAAGCCTCTGGTTCAATCGATGCAGAAACAACTACATCAGCCAAAGAATATGCTAGAGGCATTTCTTTACAATGATTTATGAATTTAATCTTTTTGTTTAAGTTATATCTTTCGACTAAATTTATAAGTTTTTTTCTATAAACAGTTCGACCTTGATCAGACCCGAGCATTATAGCCTCAAAATTTGTAAAATTATAATCTTCAATCAATATGTTTAAAGACTCGATAAAATTTTCCTGTCCTTTCCAGTAAGTAAGTCTTCCTGGCATTAAAATTATAAATTTATTAGAAGTTAGTTCCCAATCTTTTTTAAGTTTTTCCTGTTTAAGTATCGAAATATTTTTTTGATTGTAATAATCAACATTAATACCTCTATAAATTACTCTTAATTTTTTCCCCTTTTGAAGGTATTCGCTATAGTTTTCATTTATGTGATTAAAAATAAAATTAGAACCAGCTATCGTTAGCTTAGATTTCAGCATAACACTATTATAAAATTTCTTAAACTTACTTTTGTAATTATAAGTTCCATGAAAAGTTGTAACAAATTTCCTACAAGTTAAAAAGCACGCTAGGTAGCAAGACCATGCAGGAGCTCGACTTCTCGCATGCACGATACTAATTTTAAAGAAAATTATAAAAAGGGATAATACTAAAGTGTTAAATATTATTAGTATTGGATTTTTGGAATGAACAGGTAGTCTAAATATTTTAACTTTTTTTTTGTTAACAAATTTTAACAACTCACCGCCTGACGTTGCAATAAACGAACCACATTCTTTTTCTGCTAGGTAATGTGCAATATCATAGCAACCTGTTTCGGCACCTCCATAACCGAGCTTAGGTATTACTTGAAGAACATTTATTTTTGTACTCATGCTAATTGATATATAATAACAAATAAAAATACTTATATGAAAAAATTTAAATATTTAAAAATTTCAAATACAAAAAAGCTTAGATTTATAGACAATTATTATAAAAACAAACTTTATATAGTTTTTCTTCCGGGCTTTATGTCTGATATTGATGGAAAAAAGCCTCAAGCTTTTAAAAAATATGCTGAAAAAAAAAAATTAGGTTTTTTAGCTATTGAATATTCTGGACATGGTAAATCGTCTGGCAAGTTCACAGAGGGAAATATAAGTGAATGGTCTAATGATGCAAGAAATTCAATAAAAAAAATTGTTAAGAAAAATAAATTTATTCTTGTTGGTTCAAGCATGGGTGCATGGATTTCTTTAATTCAGTTTAAATATTTTAAAGATCAAATTTTAGGTTTTGTTGGCATAGGCTCAGCTCCCGAATTTCTTGAAAGGCTAATGTGGAAAAAGTTTCCAAAAAAAAATAAAAATGAAATTATCACTAAAGGATTAAGTGTTATTAAGAATGGAAAATACGAGTATCCTATTACCGCTCAACTAATTAAAGATGGAAGAAAAAATAAAGTCTTTTCAAAAAAAATAAGATCAAAAATTAAAGTGACTATGATTCATGGCAGTAAAGATGAGGTTGTTCCTGTATCTTTTTCAAGAAAAGTTCTTTCTGTATTCTTGGGTGCCGAAAAAAAAATTCTAGTAATTAAAAATGGAGACCATAGTTTATCTAACAAAAGCCCATTAAAAAAAATAATTAGAGAATTAAATTTTATTGTTAAAGATGTGGTTTAAACCATTCACGTATGTTGAATATCTTAGTTTATAATTAAAAAATTCTTTCATTTTTTTATTATCGACTTTCTTTGAATCTTTGTAGAAATTTTTTAACATTTCACCTTCAATTTCATTAATTTTTATTTTTTTAAATTTATTAATACCTAAAAGTTTAGCTCCATACATAGCAACCTCGATAGCTGATGCAGGTTGATCATCAGAAATATTATAGATTTCATTTTTTTTAAAATTATTTAAAGAAACACATAATATTTCTGCTATATCTTCAATGTGCACTCTTGAAAAAAAATGACTATTTTTGTCTACGATTTTAGCATCTCCTGTTTTTAATCTGTTCAAAATATTATAGTGATTTGAGTAAATTCCAGATAATCTAAAAATTTGAAATGGTAAATCATGTTTTTTGGATAATTCAATCCATGCTTTTTCTGCTTTCAATCTTTCAATTCCATTTATAGAAGTTGGTTTAGTTTCACTGGTTTCATCTACCCACTTTCCTTGGTGATTGCCGTAAACACTGGTAGCAGAAAGATAGGTAATCCATTTAGTTTTTTTTCTTTTCAAAATTTCACTAAAATTTTTTATCACAACATCTTTGCCGTTAATTGGTGGAATTGATACCAAAATATGATCTGACGCTTCCAAATTTTTTATTAATTCATTATCAAAATTCTTTTCGTTAAATTGAAATTTTTTATATCTGACATTCTGAATATTTATATCATGTGTTTTTTTTCTTGATGTTGCAGAAAATTTGAAAGGGACTTTATAAGAATTAAGTTTATTAACAAATTCTCTAGCAACTTGGCCAAAACCAAAAAAGAAAAAAGTTTTAGTTTTTTTCATCTTTCAGACCCAGCAAATTAATTGACCGCTTTGCGTTTGAATGGATCTTTTTATATCAAAATTGGTTTCTCTAATCGCATGTTTTACTCCTTCTTGATTTATGAAATTATAATCATCAAATAAAAGTATCGCATTAGGAGTTAATCTTGGTTTAATAAATTTTATAGCCTCTACAGTTGGTTTAAATAAATCAAAATCAAAATGAACAAATGAAAATTTTTTATTACTCAAAATTTCTAAGTATTTCTTTTCTATATTATCTGGCCAATGACACGTTATAATTTTGAGAGATGATTTTTTATGAGTTAATTCATTGTTAATTTTATTTTCAAGAAGAGTTTCGTCAAAATCTTTAAATCTAGTTTTTTTTGTAAACGGTTTGTAGAAACCTTTATAATGTGGGTCGTAATCAGTTACATTTTCTTTAATATTTTTTGAAAATTTGCCGAAACTATCAAGTGCAAATATATTGGTATTAGGTTTTACAAATTTGCTAATTGTGCTTAATGTTCCGCCTCGATCTACACCGAACTCAATTACATTAGTTTCCTGATTCTGAAAAACTGAATTATAAATTTCAATCAGCTGATAAACTGTAAAATTTCTTTCTTTATCTTGAGAGGAATTTCGTCTAATTTTTTTCCAATTTGATAAAAACTCCTCTGGATAATCAATTTCGACACTTAAAAAATATTTTCTCAAAAACCAATAAAAGTCTGAAATGATCATAACTATCTTCATTTGAATATTTTCAGAAAAAAGTCTTCCAATTAATGATCTAACTTGTTTAAACATTTATTTTAATTTCTAGCATAAATTTCCCAGTGTTTAAATTTTTTAAAAAACTTATAATTAGTGGTAATGTATTTATTTACCAATTCTAATCTTTGATTTTCTTTGTCATGATATATATCTAAATCAGATTTATAAATAATAAAAGAAGGTTTTTTATCTATTATATCCTGAACCATGTTTTTTTGAATCACTTTAGGACTGGCTGTGTACTTTAAATAATATCTTGAACAAGTTGGTTTTTTTAAAAAATAAGGTATGGCAGTCTCATTAGTAAAAATTGTTACACATTTATCTTTTTCTATAAGCTTGTTATAATAGACTATCAAATTGATGTACTCCTTACTTAAAAAATTACTATCTTCACTTTTGATCAATTTATTAACTGAATGTTTGAAATTAAAAATATTTTTAAAATTTTTACTTTCATGCTTTTTTTCTAAATTACTGACTGTAAAAAATATGACCAATAAAAGTAAATTAAGTGTATATTTTTTTTTTGAAGTATTTAACAAATTATTAAAAAAATTAACCTTTAAAATTAGGTAAATTACTAGAGAGAAAAATGGAATGTAAACGAAGGATTGGGCTATCCTTATATGTGTACTATCGGATCTGCTTAATCCATACTTAAAGAAAACAATACTTACTAAATATAAAAAAATGATTGAAATTATAAAAATTAAGTTTTTTTTATTTAAGTTTCTTATTAACATTATAATCATAAAGCCAGTAAGAAGAAAAATTAATAACGCCCTTGTTGATCTTGCGTCATTAGACAAAAAAGGTGTTGGAAAAATTAAACCATGTATATATTCTAGTGTTGAAATTATAAGAAAATTATTTTTCCAAAATTCACCCATTTCATCGTTTGGAAATATTAAATAAATCAAAAGCCAGCTTATTATAATTGAAACTGAGATTAAAAAGATATTTTTGAATTCACGTCTATAAACAAAAAATATTATTAATATTAAACTTAAAACATTAATATAAATGCCAATGTCAATATACCATAGCATGGACAAACCTGAAAATAAGCCAAGTATAAAAAGATTAAAAGATTTTTTTTTATTTTCTGTTAAAAATTTTAATAAAATATAAATGAATAATAATAATAAAAAACTTCGCAAAATAAATACTGAGTCACCGTATCCAGTAAAAGCAAGAAGTATTAATGAAAGAGTTAAAAAATAAGTTATTTTTATTTCATCATTTAAAGATGTAATTAAGCTCATTTTTTTAGCAATAAATAATAAAAGAATTTTGTTGCCTAATATGAAAACTAATTGCAAAAATCTAGTCGATCCTATGCTTTCTATATTAAAAAATTTCCAAATATAATACGGATGAAAATTGCCAAAAAACCCTCTTCCGATATAAGAAGACAACCAAAATTCATCCTTGAATTTCAGGTTTTGTGAGGCTGTTAGCCAAAGTCCTTCGTGAAAAATATCAATATCAAAAATATACTTCGAAAAATCTAAATAAAAAAATTCTAAAAGTACGATTATAAGAAGTAAATAAAAAAAGAAATCTAAATTTTCATTTTTTTGATCATTCTTTAATAGTTTAAAGGTTAAAAGAAAATTACAATTTTTGAAAAAATTTCTTTCTTTTATTTGAAAAAAAAAAATTAAACTTAAAAAAGGTAATAATAAAAAAAATATAAATCTTAAGGTGTCATTTAGTGGATTATGTAAATTTTTTAAATAACTATCACCTATAATGTCTATTTTTGAATTAAAGGGAACTTTTATTAAATCCCAAAGTAATACAGCTACAATTACTGAAACGGTAAAAATTAATGAAGGTAATATATTTTTTTTCAGAAAATTAAGATACTTTTTTGTTAGCTATTTTGAGTGTGATGGGATTTTCTAGTTTATCAAGCATTTCAATCGGGCATATTTGTTTAAAATTTTTTAATTCTGACTCAAAATTACTTAAAATATGCTTAGCTATCATTGAATTAGTTTCTTTTAAAAATTCATTTATTTTTTCTTTTAAAAATAATTTCCAAAAATCTGTTTCAACCTGCTGCCAAATAATTGAAGCTGGATTCGCAAAGTTCTCGAATTTATCTTCTTTGTCATACACAAATGCCATTCCTCCTGTCATACCTGCTCCAAAATTATCTCCTACGACTCCTAATATTATTGCAGTTCCTCCAGTCATATATTCGCATCCATGAGCACCACAACCTTCAACAACTGATAAACTGCCTGAATTTCTTACGGCAAACCTCTCTCCAGCCTGCCCAGAAGCAAATAATTTTCCTGAAGTAGCTCCATATAAAACTGTATTTCCTATAATTGTATTTTCGTTTGATATAAGTTTATTTTTTTTAGATGGATAAACAACAATTATTCCACCTGAAAGTCCTTTTCCAACATAATCATTACAATCCCCCTCTACTGTCAACTTAAGGCCTTTGGTTAAAAATGCTCCAAGTGACTGCCCTGCTGAACCAATCAGATTTATATTAATTGTATTATCGGATAACTTATTGTTTCCATATGTTTTGTAAACATAGTGAGATAATCGAGTTCCTACAGATCTTGATGTATTCTCAATTTCGTAGTGAAAGTTATTTATTAAATCAGTATTAATTTTTTTTTTAATATCTGACCAAATTTTTTCATCAAGAGTATCTGGAACTTTATTAATATGTTTATCTTTACAATATCTTAAGTTTTCACCAGGATCAGCTTGCACAAGTAAAGGATTTAAATCTAAATCATCCAGATTTGAAGCTCCTTTATTTACTTGAGATAATAGATCTGTTCTACCAATTATTTCATTTACTGATCTAAAGCCAAGTGAAGCGAGTATCTCCCTTACCTCGGTTGCAGCAAATTTAAATAAGTTAACTACTTTTTCTGGAGTGCCCGTAAATTTTTCCCTAAGAAATTTATCCTGACTACAAACTCCAACTGGGCAAGTATTAGAATGACACTGTCTAACCATAATACATCCCATGGCAACTAGTGAAGATGTTCCCATTCCATATTCTTCAGCACCCATCATCGCAGCCATCACTACATCTCGTCCAGTTTTTATTCCTCCATCTGTTCTTAATGTTACGTTATGCCTTAAATTATTGAGTGTAAGAATTTGATTTGCTTCTGTCAGTCCCATTTCCCATGGTATACCAGCGTATTTGATGCTTGTTTGAGGGCTAGCTCCAGTTCCTCCGGAGTGTCCAGAAATTAAAATGATATCAGCTTTAGCTTTGGCTACACCTGCAGCAATAGTGCCGATTCCCGTTGATGCTACCAATTTAACCCCGACTCTTGCGCCAGGATTAATTTGTTTTAAATCATAAATTAATTGAGCTAAGTCTTCGATAGAATAAATGTCGTGATGCGGTGGAGGTGAAATTAAAGTAACGCCAGGTGTGGAGTGTCTTAATTTTGCTATTTCATTTGTAACTTTAAATCCTGGTAATTGACCGCCCTCTCCTGGTTTAGCGCCTTGAGCCATTTTAATTTCTATCTCGTTAGCATTATTTAAGTAATCAACAGTAACACCAAATCTTGCTGATGCTATTTGCTTAACTCTTGAATTGGCGCTATCGCCATTTGGAAGAGTTTTAAATCTTTTTGCGTCTTCACCTCCCTCTCCACTACAAGAAGCACCTTTAATTCTGTTCATTCCTGTAGCTAAGGTTTCATGAGCTTCAGCTGATAAAGCGCCATGAGACATACTTCCACTTCCAAAACGTTTAAGTATATCTTCAATAGGTTCAACCTCATTTATATCTATCGGTTTTCTTTTTTTCTTAAATTCTATCAAATCTCTAATATTAATTGGTGGCAAATTATGTATTCCTGTTGAATATTTTTTATATTGTTCGTAAGAGCCACTACCAACAGCAGTTTGTAACAAATGAATAAGTTTACCTTGATATTGATGATCTTCACCACTTTTCCTATACCTATAAAGCTCACCAATAGGTAAAGAAAAAATATTTTTAGCATTAAATTTTTCGTGAAGTTTTTTAATTTTTTTTTCAATTCCTATAATACCTATACCTGAAATTCTGGAAGACATGCCTGTGAAATAATCTGAAACTATCGCTCTACTTAGTCCTACAGCCTCAAAATTACAACCACCTCTATAAGAGCTTATTACTGAAATTCCCATTTTAGAAATAATTTTTAAAAGCCCTGCATCTATTGATTTCTTAAATTTAATTATACAGCTTTGAAAATCAGATTTACCGAATAATTTTTTTTCAAATCTTTGATAAATACTATCTATTGCTAAATAAGGATTTACAGTAGTGGCACCTACTCCTATTAGAACTGCAAATGAATGGGTGTCTAATGCATCAGAGCACTCTACGTTTAAAGAACAGTAGCCTCTCAATCCAAGTTTAACTAAATGAGAATGAACTGCGCCAACAGTCAAGATGCTTGGAATACTGGCTTTTAGATTAGAAATATTTTTGTCTGATAAAATTAAGCATGTACTTCCTTCTCTTACAGCAGTTTCTGACTCTTCTCGTATAGTTTCAATTCTATCTTTTAAAGATGATTTAATATCAAAAGTACAATCAATAACCTTTACTTTTGTAGAAAAAAACTTTTTAAATTTCTTAAGCTGTGAGTTTGTGAGAATTGGACTATCAAGTACATATATGTTTTCTTCTGTTAAATTATCAAAATCTAAAATATTTCCTAAATTTCCGAATCTAGTTTTTAAACTCATCACTTTATTTTCTCTTAAAGAGTCTATTGGAGGATTGGTAACTTGACTGAAGTTTTGTCTAAAGTAATGTGAAACTGGCCTATAATGACTTGATAAAACTGCCACGGGAGTATCGTCACCCATTGATCCTGAGGCTTCTTTTCCTTCTTCCGCCATAGGATGAAGAATTAATTCTAAATCTTCAATACTTAGACCAGATAAATATTGTCTTTTTCTTAAATCTTCTTTTATAAAATTTGGTTTTTCACTTTCATTTGATATTTTCTTATTAAGATCAATGATTTGCTTATTATATTTTTTATAATCTTTTGCTAAAAGATCTTTGATTTCTTTATCTTTGAATAATTTTCCTCTTTTTAAATCTATTGCTATAATTTGTCCTGGACCAAGTTTTCCTTTTTCTACAATCTTATCTTCAGGAATTTTTATCATTCCAGACTCTGAGCCGACAAAAAATAAATCATCAGAAGTGATTGAATATCTTAAAGGCCTTAACCCGTTTCTGTCTGATGATGCCAATACCCATTTAGCATCTGTTGCACATATTGCAGCTGGCCCATCCCAAGGTTCTATCGTGCTATTTAAAAAATTAAATAAATCTTGATGATTTTTAGGAACTGTCTTGCTTCTTTTTGACCAGGCATCCGGTATCATCATTAATTTTATTAGTGGAGCTAGTTTTCCTGAATGGGTAAGCAATTCAAAAACATTATCGAGAGCTCCTGAGTCTGAGGTGCTTCTTATAACCGGTTTAAGATTTTTTACATTTTTAAATAAAGAGCTTGACATATCCTGTTCATGAATTTTCATCCAATTTATGTTTCCTTTGACAGTATTAATCTCTCCATTATGTGCTAATGTTCTAAAGGGTTGAGCTAAATCCCAACTCGGAAATGTATTGGTTGAATATCTTTGATGAAATATTGCAAATCGAGAAGTTAACTTTTCATCATTTAGGTCTGGATAAAACTCAGATAGCATTTCAGCTAAAAACATACCTTTGTAAACTATAGATCTAGAGCTAAAGGAGCATATATAAAAATCTTCCAATTGACTCTCTCTTGCAACTTTTTCAATTTTCTTTCTTGTCTCAAAAAGATCTCTCTCGAGATCATTAGTCTTTAGATTTTCGTTCTTTTTAAACATAACCTGAGCAATTTCTGGCCTATTTTGATCAGCTGTTTTTCCTAATACACTTGGATTAATAGGTACCTGTCTCCATCCATAAATATTATAATTTTCTTCCAGGAGTGATGACTCGATGATTTCTCTACATTTTTCCTGTTTGGAGTAATCTGTTCTTGGGAGAAATATCATCCCAACACATATTCTTTTGTCGTTATCTGGAGAGTGAGCAGTTGCTAATATTTTTTCTTTAAAAAAATCTGGAGCTATTTCAATTTGAATGCCTGCACCATCTCCTGACTTACCATCAGCATCAACTGCACCCCTATGCCAAATAGCTTTTAATGCTTGAATTCCATAATCAACTATTCTTCTAGATTTTTTTCCATTTGTTGAGGCAATTAACCCTACTCCACAGGCATCATGCTCCATTTCTTTGAAGTAGTTAAAGCTACTTTCTAAAATTTTTTTATTTTTGTTATAATTATTCATTTAAATCAAGCTGCTGCTTCAGATACTTTTTTATCAGCTTTAAATTGTAAATATTTTTCAATTTCAGTTGCAGCATCTCTACCGTCTCTAATGGCCCAAACTACTAATGACGCTCCTCTTACAATATCTCCAGCAGCAAAAACTCCATCTAAATTTGTTTGCATTGTTTTTAAATCAATTTTAATTGTTCCCCATTGTGAAATAGCTAATTCTTTCGCATTAAATAATTTTGGAATATTCTCTGGGTCAAAACCTAAAGATTTAATTACAAGATCAGCTGGAATTTTATATTGCGAACCAAATTCTATTTCGGGTCTTCGTCTACCTGAGGAATCTGGCTCACCTAATTTCATTTTATTAACTTCGACATCAGTAATTTTTTTGTTTCCAATAAAACTTTTAGGGCTTGTAAGCCATATAAATTCTACTCCTTCTTCGATTGCATTGCCAACTTCTCTTGAGGAGCCAGGCATGTTTTCTCTATCTCGTCTATACAAACATTTAACTGACTTTGCCTTTTGTCTAATCGATGTTCTCACGCAATCCATTGCTGTATCTCCACCTCCAATAACAACCACATTTTTTCCTTCCGCGTTAAGTGTACCGTCGTCAAATAGTTTTACTTTATCTCCTAAGCCTTTTCTATTTGAAGCTGTTAAAAATTCCATCGCTGGAAAAATATTTTGTAAATTATGTCCAGGTATATCTATCTCTCTAGCTTTATAAACTCCTGTAGCAATTAGAATAGCATCGTGCTTTTCTCTTAATTCATTCAGAGTTTTATTCTTACCTACATCAAAATTTTGAACAAATTTAATTCCATTTTCTTTTAATAATTTTGTTCTTCTCTCAACTACGAATTTTTCTAATTTAAAATTTGGTATTCCATAAATTAATAGACCGCCAGGTCTATCGTATCTGTCATAAATTGTGACTTGATAACCAGATTTCCTAAGCTCTTCTGCACAAGCCATTCCTGCTGGCCCGGAGCCAATTATACCAACTGATTGTTTTAATTCTTTTTTTATCTTAAATGGTTTAACCCAACCTTTTTCCCAGGCTGTGTCTGTTATATACTTTTCAATAGAGCCAATAGTTACTGTCCCATGTCCGGATTTTTCAATAACGCAATTTCCTTCACACAGTCTATCCTGAGGACAAATCCTCCCACATACCTCCGGCATGTTATTTGTGCTTTGGGAAATTTCATAAGCCTCTTTAAGTCTTCCTTCCGCAGTTAATTTTAACCAATCAGGTATATTATTACTTAGCGGGCAATGTATTTGACAAAACGGAACTCCGCACTGAGAACATCTGCTTGATTGGTCTTTGGCTTTGTCTGTAATAAAATCATTATAAATTTCATTAAAATCTATTTTTCTTTTAGTAGTACTTCTTTTAACAGGCGTTTCCTGTTTTAAATCTACGAATTGAAGCATTTTTTTTGTCATAATTTTGCTAAAATAGTTAAGAAAAAATATAATTAATAGTAAAATAAGGTCAATATTATTTACCTATATTCCATATTAACTATATTTTTAATGTTATTATTTGCATACCTGATATGCATTTTGAAATGTCATTAAAAAAACATCCTTCAATTTTAAAAATTTAACAAATGATAGAGATTTTTCTTTTATCTTTAGTTCAGGGAATTACTGAATTTCTACCTATAAGCTCTTCGTCTCATCTTATAATTTTTTCTAATTACACTAATTTTGAAAATCAAAGTCTTTCAATTGATGTTAGCTTACATATTGGTTCTTTTTTAGCTGTAGTAACATATTTTTATAAAGACATAAGAAAGTTTTTAAAAAATAAAGAAATTTTTTTTAAGATTTTAATAGCATCTTTACCTGTAATGTTTGTTGGTTTTTTTTTAATACAATCAAATTTAATAGAAAAAATTAGGAATATTGAAGTGATTGGCTGGACAACTTTAATATTTGGAGTCCTACTTTATATAAGCGACAAATATAAATTAGAAAAAAATATTGATGTTGATTTAAATTATAAATCTGCAATTTTTATTGGCTTATTTCAAATACTCTCTTTAATACCCGGAGTAAGTAGATCTGGTATTTCGATCACAGCTGCAAGATTTTTGAATTTCAAAAGATTTGATGCGGCAAAGATATCTTTTTTACTTTCAATTCCAACTCTTGGTGCTGTATCTTTATTTGGACTTAAAAATTTATTCACTATGCAAGATGCCAATCTTTCAGAATTAAATATAATTTCAATTTTTTTATCTTTTATATTTTCTTTTGTGACAATTAATTATTTTTTAAAATATATTAAAAAATTTAGTTTAAACATTTTTGTAGTTTATAGAATATCAGTCGGCATTATTCTTCTTCTTATTACATATCTATAAAATAATTGTTAGCCCAATCAGAATTAATAAAATAATCAAAAAAAACAAAGGAACAGTTTTTTGTAAAGATAAATTAAATAAAATTTTCATTTTTTTAGATTTAATAAGTTTTTTTCTATAAAGCAATATATTAGTGTAAATAAATATTTTGAGCCGAGTTCTTTTATCTTAAATTTAGACTTTCCTTTTTTTCTTCCCATCCAATTGATTGGGATTATTTTATACTTGTATTTCCTAGAAATTATTTTTAGAGGTATTTCCAAAAAAATATTAAAACTTTCTGAAATAAGAGGTCTAATTTCTAACAAAGATTTTTTTTTATAGATTTTGAAAGCATTGGTATAATCATTATATTTATTCCAAAATATCAATCCAACAAAAAAATTAAATATCCTATTTAAAATTAATTTCTGAAAAGGATAATCTATTACTTTTGACTCTTTTAAAAACCTCGATCCTAAAATTGCGTCATAATTTTCTATATTCATCAGATTATTATATTTTATAAGATCTTTTATGTCATCAGATTGGTCAGCCATCATAATTGCTATATTATTTCCCAAAGACTCTTTAATACCAAGATTAATAGCTCCACCTAATCCCTTTACTTGGTTATCTAAAACTCTAAAATTTTTTTTTTGCTCAAATATAATTTTGGCATTTTTTAAAGTATTATCTATACTAAAATCATTAATAATTAAGACTTCATAATTAATGCTAATTAAATTTTTAGAAAAATAGTCTATAAAGTCTCTTAAATTATCAGACTCATTTCTGACTGGCACTATTATTGAAAGCATAAGTTAGTTTATTTTTAATTATTATTAAGATATTTATTTAAAAATGAAAATACTTATTACAGGTGGTTGCGGATTTGTAGGTTCAAATATTGCCATTTATTTGAAAAAAAATTTAAAAAATATCGAAATATCAAGCATAGATAATCTATCTAGAAAAGGATCTTTTCTAAATGAAAAAAGACTAAAAAAATTTAAAATAAAAAACTTTAAGTTAAATATTGAAAAATTTCACTCACTCGGCTCATTGCCGAAGTTCAACATAATAATTGATTGTTGCGCAGAGCCAGCGATTGAAGCTTCAAAAAAAGAACCTGATAGGGTTTTCAATACGAACCTGGTTGGGACTTTTAATATTTTAAAAAAATGCATCAAGGATAAATCAAATATAATTTTTTTGTCCTCAAGTAGAGTATATTCCATAAGTAAACTAAAGGGCTTAATTAAAAAATTTAACATAAAACAACCACTTAAGATAAAAAATAAAATTGATGAAAATTTTGAAACTACTTCTGCTAGTTCACTTTATGGTTTTACCAAATTAGCATCGGAAAAATTAATAAAAGAAATGTTTTTTAAAAGTAAGCTAAAATACATTATCAATAGATTTGGTGTTATTTCTGGACCTTGGCAATTCGGTAAACAGGATCAAGGCTTTGTTCCTTTATGGGTGGCGAGACATTTTTATAAAAAAGATTTATCTTACATAGGATTTGGTGGAAACGGATTTCAGGTTCGAGATATAATCCATATTGATGATGTAAGTAAAATTATTTTAATTCAAATTAAAAAATTAAAAAAAATAAATAATAATACTTTTAATATAGGTGGAGGTATTAAAAATACTATTTCACTTAAAAATTTAACTGATAGATGTGAAAAGTTAACAAAAAATAAGATAAAAATAAAAAAAATCTCAAAAACTTCTATATTTGATATACCTTATTTTGTAACAGACAATTCAAAGATTAAAAAGTATTATAAATGGCAACCATCAAAAAATATCAATCAAATTCTTCAAGATATTTTGATATGGTTATCTCAAAATAAAAAATTAAGAAATTATTTTAAATGAAAATTGCTCTCATAACAGGATCATGCGGATTAGTCGGTTCAGAGTCTTCTATTTTTTTTTCAAAAAAAGGATTTAAAATTATAGGTATCGACAATAATACTAGAAAATTTTTTTTTGGTAAAGATGGGGATATTTCTTGGATAAAAAATAAACTTAAAAAAAAATTAAAAAATTATAATCATGTCAATATTGATATTAGAAATTATATATCTTTGAAAAAAATTTTTATAAAATATAAAAAAAACATTAAACTTATTATTCATGCTGCAGCGCAACCTTCACATGATTGGGCTAAAAATCAACCATTTATAGATTTTGATATTAATGCAAAGGGTACATTAAATTTATTAGAGCTTACTAAATCATATTGTCCTGAGGCACCTTTTATTTTTATGTCTACAAATAAAGTATACGGCGATAACCCAAATCTTCTTCCGCTTATAGAAAAAAAAACAAGATGGGAAATAAAAAGCGCCCATAAATATAAATCTGGAATAGATGAAACTATGTCTATTGATAATTGCACTCATAGTTTTTTTGGGACATCTAAATCTTATGCAGATCTAATAGTTCAAGAGTATGGAAGGAATATTGGGCTTAAAACAGCTTGTTTTAGAGCTGGTTGTATTACCGGACCTAACCATTCAGGTGCTAAGCTTCATGGATTTTTGTCATATCTTGTAAAATCATCCTTACAAAGCAAGAAATATAGCTTGATCGGATATAAGGGGAAACAGGTAAGAGACAATATACATAGTCAAGATTTGGTAGCATGCTTTTGGGAATTTTATAAAAAACCTAAAAAAGGGAAAGTTTATAATGCTGGTGGCGGAAGATACTCTAATTGCTCAATCATAGAAGCATTGAATAAAGTTCAAAAAATTACTGGCATTAGAATAAAAAAAAAAATTATAAAACAAAATAGAACGGGTGATCATATTTGGTACGTTACTAATATGAAAAAATTTAAAAAAGATTACCCTGGTTGGAAACAAAAATATTCAACTGAAAAAATTATTAAGGAACTTATTGTTCAATTTTCTAATTAAAAATTTTAAAAATTTCAAACTTAAAAGTATTTGTATAGGTAATAAAATTAAACTATACCTGGGTAAAATGAAAAATATAGAAAATAAAAATATGTTTGCAAAATAATAAATGCTCAAAAATTGAAAAAAGCCCTTCTTTCTAAAGCTCATAATACCTCCAATAAATGCAAAAATCGAAATTAAAATCTTTGGTAATATATTCAGAATATTATAATAATTGGGATATGAAGAATTTAAATCAATAAACAAAAAAGAATAAATTTTTTGAAAATATAATTTGAAATATCTTGTAGGGTTATCTTTTATTATCTCAATTGCTTTTTGTTTATAAAAATCATCTAAATTAATTTCATATTTTTTATTAGTTTTTATTTTCAAAATTTTCTGACCATAATTTTTTGTAATAAAATCTGTACTACCTTCAACTTTTGACATCGGATTGTTTCCTTTTAATAGGTTAAAACCAAAAGATTTTGTTAAAACAAACGTACCATAATTGTCGAAATTTCTTTTGATATAAGGTGTCAAAATTAATGTTACTAAAATTACTGATATGAAAATTTGCTTATATTTTTTTTTCAAAAAAATAAAAAAATAAAAAATTGTGAGAAAATAAAAAATAATAAATTCTCCTCGCGTAAGCAAAAGTAGTCCTGCTGTTATTGAAAATAATACCAAATTTATTTTATCATTTTTTTCCAGAAAATTTATTAAAGAAAAAAAGTAAACAATAATTAAAAATAATTGTATTGTAACAGATGAAATTTGAACTGAAGAAAAAATATAAATTGGAAATAAAGAAAAAACTAAAGAAGTTGCTAATGACACTTTCTGATTTTCGAATTGATTCAATAATTTAAAAAAAATATAAATTGACATTAAACTAATTAAAATTTGAATAAAAATAATTAAAGAAGTTATTTCAAAAAAGTTAAACGTTATTGTTTTGATGTAATATATTAAATAGCCATATAAAGGTGGCATGAAAACGGATGGAAGTACAATATCAGTATTTTTTGCAAAATCGTGTATGGCTGTATAATTATCAATTACTACATTTATTCCAAAAATGCCGCTAAACTCCAAATTATGTACTAATTTTCCCCATTCATTATCTAGTCTGCTATCCCCATAAAAATATGCTGCAATAAGTCTTACTATAAAATTAACTATTACAATTAAAAACAAAGCTTTGCTTATATTTATATTTCTCATAAATGGTGCGCCTGCTAGGATTTGAACCCAGAACCTCCTGGTCCGTAGCCAAGCGCTCTATCCAGTTGAGCTACAGGCGCAAATTTATTATTTGGAATAAATTTTATTTTTTGAAATTTTTCCATGATATAAACAATTATCATAATTTAAAAAGAATGCATTTTATTTCAAAACTTAATTTCACAAAATCAAATTTCTTAGGCTTATTATTAGCGATAATTCCTTTTAGTTTTATTGCAGGAAATATGATCATTAATATCAACATTGCTCTTATCATTATTTCGACCTTTATCTTATATGGTAAAAATGTTTTTAAAATTAAATTTCATTTGTTGGATAAAATACTATTTTTATATTTTTTATTAATTTTATTAACTGGAATAATTAACGATTTTCAAACATCAAATAAATTATACTGGACATCTGATTTTATAATAACAACTAAATCTATTCTTTTTTTAAAATATATTCTTCTTTATTTTGTCGTAAGATTTTTAATAGAGAAAGACGTAATTAATTTAAAATTATTTTTTATAACGTGCAGCTTAAGTTCTATTTTTGTTTGTTTTGATATTTTTTATCAGTATGTTTATGGTGTAGATATATTCGGATATAAAAAAATTCCTGGATTTAGAAAATTAAGTGGGCCTTTTGGTGATGAATTTATAGCAGGTGGTTTTATACAAAGATTTTCTATATTTTCATTTTTTATTTTACCTCTTTATTTTACAAAAATTTCAAATAAATACATTAAATATATAATACCTCTTTTATTTTTAATTTTTTTCGTAGGTATAATCTTGTCAGGAAATAGAATGCCAATGTTACTTTTCTTATTTTGTATAACTCTTATTTTAGTTTTTCAAAAGCAAACAAGAAAATATTTTTTATCTTTTATAATTATATTTCCTTTAATTTTTTTTACTATTTTAAACTCTAATAGTGTTGTTAAATCTAATTTTAAAAATTTCTATGGTCAGATTTCAAATATGGTTATCCTGGTAGTATCTCGAGATTTTAATAACAACAACTCTCCTCAATATTTAAAAGAGTTTTCAACTTTTTACGATACATGGCTTTTAAACAAATATATTGGAGGGGGTATAAAAAGTTTTAGGTATTATTGTCATATGAGAAAAAATATAGAAAAAAATTCAACTTTTATTTGTAACATGCATCCACATAATTACTATTTGGAAATTTTAACTGAAACAGGCATAATTGGTTTAGTTATAATTACTTCTTTTTTTCTTGGCGTCTTATACATTAGTTTTTTTAAAAAGTACTTTACCCGGTCTTTGCTAAACAATAATAATCATATAATTCCATTTATTTTTTTATTCATTGTTGAAATTTTTCCTTTAAAAAGCACTGGTAGTTTTTTTACGACTGGAAATACAACATACTTTTTTTTAATACTTGCAATATTAATTGGGTTAACGCGTAAAGATAATTCAATTGAAAATTAGATTTAAAACGATAAATTAAGCTTAATGAAAAATATTAGTATTGTTGATGCCGCAAGAACAGCTGTTGGATCTCTAGGTAAATCCCTAAAAAATATTAAATCACATCAATTAGGTGCTAAAATTATTTCTGAAACTTTAACTAGATCAAAATTAAAAAATGATGAAATAGATGAAGTTATACTTGGTCAAGTTTTAACTGGAAGCACTGGCCAAAACCCTGCTAGACAAGCAGCAATAAATGCTGGCTTATCAAAAGAAAAACCTGCTTATATTGTCAATCAGGTTTGCGGATCAGGTTTAAGATCTGTAGCTTCTGCTTTTCAAAGTATAAAAACTGGTGATGCCAACATTGTTATAGCTGGAGGTCAGGAAAATATGTCTTTAGCTCCACATGCAATTCACTTAAGAGATGGAAAAAAATTAGGTGATGCAGAATTAATAGATACGATGATCAAAGATGGTTTATGGGATGCTTTTAATGGTTATCATATGGGTGTAACTGCAGAAAATGTTGCCGAAAAATTTCAAATTACTAGGGAGGCTCAAGATAAGTTTGCTCTTAGATCACAAGAAAAGGCTCTCGATGCTCAAAGTAAAAATAGATTTAAAGATGAAATAGTTAATTTTAAAATAAAATCAAAAAAATCTGAAATAGATTTTAATAAAGACGAACATCCTAGAGAAGGAATTACTTTAGAAGCTCTATCAAGATTAAAACCTGTTTTTAAAAAAGATGGCACTGTAACCGCTGGAAATTCTTCCGGAATTAATGATGGTGCTGCTATTGTTACTCTTATGGATAGCTCGGAAGCAGAAAAAAGGGGAATAGAGAAATTAGTCTCAGTTAAATCTTGGGCGAGTTGTGGAGTTGATCCTGCTTTAATGGGTACTGGTCCAATACCATCATCAAAAAAAGCTTTAGACTTAGCTGGTTGGTCTATTGAAGATGTCGATCTTTTTGAAATTAATGAGGCATTCGCAGCCCAAAGTCTTGCAGTTTTAAAAACTCTATCTATACCTGAAGAAAAAGTAAATGTTAACGGCGGCGCTATTGCCTTAGGTCATCCAATAGGCGCCTCTGGAACAAGAATACTTGTAACATTGATTCATGAGATGATTAAACGAGACGTTAAAAAGGGTTTAGCAACTCTTTGTATCGGTGGCGGTATGGGCATTGCAATGTGTATTGAAAGATAAAGTATTTTTTTCAATGGAGCTGCCAATAATTAATCATCCTGACTATGTAGCAAAAATTAACGATGACAATAAATTTCCTATTCAAAAATTTGGTGCCCTTGCTGAACATTTATTAAAATTAGGTGTAGTAAAAAAGTTTCATATTCCTAAAGAATGTTCAACTGAAACTATGAAAACTTCTCATTCTTTAGCGTATATAAATCATATTCGAAATAAAACCCTAGATATAAAATTACAAAAGAAAATTGGCTTTCCTATAAACGACAGTGTTGTAAGAAGATCTTTTGTTGCAACTGGTGGAACTGTTTTAGCTAGTAAACTTGCTATGGACTCAAAATTAGCATGTAACACTGCAGGTGGTAGTCATCATGCTACTTTTAACTTTGGTGCTGGATATTGTGTTTTTAATGATGTTGCGGTTGCAGCAAATTATTTAAAAAATAAAAGCTATGCAAAAAAAATACTTATTCTAGACTTAGATGTTCATCAGGGCAACGGCAATTCTGAAATATTTCAAAATGATAAAGACGTTATAACTTTTAGTATGCATTGTGCCTCTAATTATCCAGCTAAAAAATCAAGAAGCGATTTCGATATCGAACTTAAAGATTATATGGAAGATAAAGAATACCTTAATCTGTTAAATAATAATCTTAAAAAACTAAATCAAAATAAATATGATTTTGTCTTTTATATAGCAGGCGTTGATATTCATCATGAAGATAGATTGGGAAAGCTTAAAATTACTGATGAAGGTATTGATAAAAGAGATCAAATTGTAATTGAAAATTTTTATTCAAAAAATATTCCTTTATGTGGCGTTCTTGGTGGTGGTTATAACAAAAGCTTTGATAAGCTCATTGAACTTCACTCAATGTTACATAAAAATTGTGCTAAAATTATCTAGGCTCAACTCTCGATGGCTATAGGAGTTCTAGGGTCGAGAGCTGAACTTAACAATATATTAATGTCATTAATTTTTAAAAATAACTTTAAAAAATGTCGCGCTACAATTTTAACTGCGGCAGATTTTCAAAATACTTTAAAACCTCAGGATTGGCTATTGCTTCTTTATTATTTAATGGCTCGCCATGAATTATCTTTCTTACTGCAAGTTCAACAATCTTCCCACTTTTAGTCCTAGGTATTGCAGGCACTTTGATAATTAGTGATGGTACGTGTTTTGGTGAGCAATTTATTCTAATTCTTGATTTAATGGATTTTACTTTCTCGTCATTCAATTCTTGATTGTTTTTTGTTGTTACAAATAAAATAATTCTTACGTCATCTTTAAAATCTTGTCCGACAACTAAACCCTCGGTGATATAATCAATATCTTCAACCTGCTGGTATATTTCTGACGTTCCTATTCTTACTCCTCCTGGATTTAAAGTAGAGTCAGATCTTCCTCTCATTATAAAACCATTATTAGAAGTTCTCTCAATAAAATCTCCGTGATGCCAGATATTTTCAA
>VMHT01208935.1_pt1 | contig 21902 bp, 24 predicted proteins | sample 4693611 | NCBI WGS metagenome assembly VMHT01 (sample SAMN12280063, study PRJNA550983) | marine metagenome | isolation source: seawater sampled from same location over 5 years 0.02-0.2 micron viral filtrate | place: USA: collected off the coast of southern California halfway between the port... ...
ATCGGCCGGGTTGTCTGGAAAGGGGGGCGGGTGTGACCCGCCGCCCGATCACGAAGGGCGCTTGACGTAATCGTCCGAGCGCAGCGTCAGCATGTAGTCGGCAACCAGTTCGATATCTTCTTCGACCAGGTCGACATCCATCTGCATCGGGTAATTGTGCGCATCCGACAGGAAGGTCACCAGCGTCGCGCGCGTCAGGCCCGGGCTGTTGGCGATGTCGGCAAAGCCGGGGGCCTGCGGGTCGAGCGACACCGTATCGCTCGTCACGGCATGGCATTCCCCGCACACGCCGGTGATGAAATCGGGCGTGGGCGCTGCGGCGCTGGCCACTGCGCCGCCCGGCGGGGCGGGGCGATCGGGATAGGTCTGGCATGCTGCCAGCACCGCGCAGCCCGCCGCGATGGTTGCGATATGCTTCATGAATCTGCTCCTCGACCGCGGTGTTAGCACTTTGCCGCAGATGCGGCTTGTTTTCGATCAAGAAGCCGACCATTTTTGCGGATATATGGAAACCGATACCCAAAAGCCCGCCACTCCGCCCATGAAAGCCGGTATTGTCCCGGTCACGCCGCTGCAGCAGAACTGCTCGCTGATCTGGTGCACCGCGACCAACAAGGGCGCGCTGGTCGATCCCGGCGGCGATCTCGACAAACTCAAGGCGGCGGTCGCCAAGTCGGGCGTGGAACTGGAGAAGATCCTCATTACGCATGGCCATATGGACCATTGCGGCGAGGCGGGCGTTCTGGCGAAGGAACTGGGCTTGCCGATCGAGGGCCCGCACGAGGCGGACCGTTTCTGGATCAGCCGGCTCGAGGAAGACGGCGCGAGATACGGCATGCAGGCCGAGGTGTTCGAACCCGATCGCTGGCTGGTCGATGGCGACACGGTCACCGTGGGCGAACTGACGCTCGAGGTGATCCATTGCCCCGGCCATACGCCGGGCCATGTCGTGTTCTTCAACCGGCCGAGCAAGTTTGCCATCGTCGGCGACGTCTTGTTCCAGGGCAGCATCGGGCGCACTGATTTCCCGATGGGCAACCACCAAGACCTGATCGACGCGATCACGCAGAAACTGTGGCCGCTCGGCAATGACGTGACCTTCATTCCCGGTCACGGGCCGACCAGCACCTTCGGCCAGGAACGCCAGACCAACGCCTTCGTGAGCGATTACGCGTTGAGTTGATATTTGTGGGGTGCGCTATCGACCTCCGTCGATAGCTTGCGCAAGGTCGGGACGGATGTCCCGACCGTACGCCGCAAAATTTCCTTCTCTTACATCACGCCAAGCGTGATCAGCACCGCAACCACCGCGAGGCCGAGCAGCGTCAGCATCGTCACCAGCGTGCCGATCATGCGCGGCTTGGTCGCGCCTTCGCCGTCCATGCCGAAGCCGTGCGCCACGCGGCCAAGCATGTAGATCGCCGCCACCCAGGCCAGCCAGGGATCGCCCTTGCCGGTCAGTTCGATGGCCGCAATCAGCACCAGGACGAACGGTGTGTTCTCGACGAAATTGAGCTGCGCGCGCATCCGCCGCGTCAGCGGACCGCCCGCATCGTCGCCGTGGATGGTCTTGGTCGCGCCGCGCATCTGCCCGACTCGGATCGCAAGCCACAGGTTGATGATCGCCGCTGCAGCCGCCGCGGTCAGTGTAACCGGCAGGATAATGCCCATATTTCTCTCCCTCGCGTTCCCCGTGAACGCTACCCGCCTGCGTGCTAGGGCGAAGCCCGCCGCCGTGCAATCCCGCCGCGGCATGCGGAATCGGGTTGCATCGCCTGCAAATTTGGCTATTACGCGCGCCTTCACCGTCACGGTCGGGATTTTCGGGTTCACGCGCTCTTGCAGCGTGCCGGACCATCCCCTAGGGCGGCCACCGAAATTGATTGTAATTGTTTGAGGAACAGGTGCCGCCATGGCCGTCCCCAAGAGGAAAGTATCGCCCCACCGTCGCGGCAACCGCCGCTCGCATGATTCGCTCAAGGTCGAAGCTCATCACGAGTGCTCGAACTGCGGCGAACTCAAGCGGCCGCACAATCTGTGCCCGCACTGCGGATATTACAACGGCCGCGAAATCATCGCCGTCGGTCTGTAAGACCGTCAGCCAAGCCGGAGACAGCGCATGAGCCTGCCGCGTATCGCCGTCGATGCGATGGGCGGTGATGAAGGTGTGCGCGTCATGGTGGAAGGCGCCGCGCTTGCGCGTCGTCGCCACGACAAGTTCCAGTTCCTGCTGGTTGGCGACGAAACACGCATCAAGGCCGCACTCGACACGCACCCCGGCATGGCCGGGGCGTCCGAGATCCTGCATTGCACCGACGTGGTCGGCGGCGACGAGCTGCCGAGCCGCGCCTTGCGCCGCGCCAAGACCACCAGCATGGGCCTTGCGGTCAATGCGGTGAAGCAGGGCGATGCCGGCGCCGCGGTGTCGGGCGGCAACACCGGCGCGCTGATGGCGATGAGCAAGCTCGCGCTGCGCACCATGCCCGGGCTCGACCGGCCAGCGCTGGCCGCGCTGCTGCCGACGCTGACCAACGACGATGTCGTCATGCTCGACCTCGGCGCCAATCGTGAATGCGACGCGCGCAACCTCATTCAGTTCGCCATCATGGGCGCGGCCTATTCGCGCATCGTGACCGGCCGCGAACGCCCGCGCACCCGGCTGCTCAACATCGGAACCGAGGAAACCAAGGGCACCGAAGATATCCAGGCCGCCGCCGAGGCGCTGCGCGCCGCCACCGGACTGGCAATGGATTTCGAAGGCTATGTCGAAGCCGACAAGATCAACCGCGGCGAATGCGACGTGGTGGTCTGCGACGGGTTCTCGGGCAATATTGCACTGAAGGCGATCGAAGGCGCGGCGCGCTTCGTCACCGACCTGCTGCGCAATGCCTTCACCAGCTCGCTGCGCTCGAAGATCGGCTTCCTCGTCTCGCGTCCCGCGACCGACCTGCTGCGCCACCATCTCGACCCCAACAACCACAATGGCGCGGTCTTCCTCGGCCTCAACGGCGTGGTGGTGAAAAGCCACGGCAGCGCCAATGCCAAGGGCGTCGCCAATGCGGTGGAAGTCGCCGCGCGGCTGCTGGAGGACGACATCACCAACCGCATCAAGCGCGATCTGGGCGAAATCGAAGCGGCGGGCGTTACCGCGAAATGATCCGTTCGGTGATCACCGGCACGGGTTCGGCATTGCCCGCCAAATGCGTCACCAATGCCGATCTCGCCGCCAGGGTGGACACCAGCGACGAATGGATCGTCGAGCGGACCGGCATCCGCCAGCGCTATATCGCGGACGATAGCGAGACGACCTCCACTCTCGCCACCGCGGCAGCGCGCAACGCGCTCGAAGCGGCGGGCGTCGATGCGCAGGAAATCGGCCTGATCGTCCTCGCTACCGCAACTCCCGACCATACCTTCCCCGCCACCGCCACGCAGGTGCAGGCGGCGCTGGGGTGCGGCGGCGGGGTGGCCTTCGACGTGCAGGCCGTGTGCTCGGGCTTTCTCTATGCGCTGGCCACTGCCGATTCGCTGCTGCGGACCGGGATGGCGACAAAGGCGCTGGTGATCGGTTCGGAAACCTTCAGCCGCATTCTCGACTGGGACGATCGCACCACCTGCGTATTGTTCGGCGATGGCGCGGGGGCGGTCGTGCTCGAGGCGCAGGACGTCGCCGCGGACGGTCCCGGCATCCTCGCCAGCCGCCTGCATGCCGATGGGCAGCACAAGGACATGCTCTATGTCGACGGCGGGCCTTCGACCACGGGCACGGTCGGCAAATTGCGCATGAAGGGCCGCGAGGTGTTCCGCCACGCGGTCGTCAATCTCGCCAGCGTGCTCAAGGAAGTGCTCGAGGAATCGGGCACCAAAGCCGCCGATATCGACTGGGTGGTGCCGCACCAGGCCAATGCCCGCATCCTCGATGCCACCGCGCGCAAGCTCGACTTGCCGGCCGAAAAGGTCGTGGTGACAGTCGACCGGCACGCCAACACCTCGGCGGCCTCGGTCCCGCTCGCGCTCGATACCGCGATGCGCGATGGCCGGATCAAGCCCGGCGATCTGGTGATGTTCGAGGCGATGGGCGGCGGCTTCACCTGGGGCGCCTCGCTCGCGCGGATGTAAGGGCAGCCCCGTAGCCGCGGGAACCCGTTTGCCAGCGCGCTGCCAAACCTCTATATTGCTTGGTGAAGTTCGAGTTGGGGTCGCATTCCCGTTCAGGGTCGTTTCTGGGGGAAGGATAGAATGGATATGATGCGCTCCGTAGGCACGCTTACCCGGGCCGATCTGGCCGAGACGATCAACCGCAAGATGGGGCTGTCGCGCGCCGAGTCGCTCGACATGGTCGAAGCGATCCTCGGCAAGATGTGCGATGCGCTGGCCGATGGCGAGAACGTAAAGATTTCGGGCTTCGGCAGCTTCGTGCTGCGCGACAAGAAGGAACGTATCGGCCGCAACCCCAAGACCGGGGTCGAAGTGCCGATCACGCCCCGCCGGGTGATGACCTTCCGCGCCAGTCAGCTGCTCAAGGAGCGGATTGCAAACGGCTGAGGCCGGGACAAGGGTGCGCGATGGCTGAATTCGACGACGGCAAGGAAGAGGGCGCGCTGCGCACCATCGGCGAAGTTGCCCGCGCGACCGGGATCAAGGCGCATGTGCTGCGTTACTGGGAACAGCAGTTCCCCATGCTCAAGCCGCTCACCCGCAGCGGCGGCCGGCGGTACTACCGCCCCGAAGACGTGGCGCTGGTCGAACGCATCGACGCGCTGGTCAATCGCCACGGCTACACGCTGAAAGGCGCCAAGGCGGCGCTCAAGGGCGCTCCCGATCCGCAGGCAGCCGCGCAGGCTGCCGATCCGCGCACCGCTCCGGTCGATGGCGACCTGGTCGCACGCCTCAAGTCCATCCGCGCCGACCTGGCGGCTGCGCTGGCAGCCTGAACCCGGCTCAGTCGCTGGGGATCAGCGTCAGTTCGGTCTGGCGCCCGTCGAGGAAGCGCACCGTCTCGCCATCGAAGAACGCGTCTTCCTCCGAACGGAAATCGACCACCTGTCCGCCCCATTCGGGCACCGCGTTGTAGGACGTCAGTTCGATCGACCACGCGGTGTCGGGCTGGAGGATGTACTCGCCGCGCGGATCGCCGTCCTGATTGTCCCAGAACCCGATCGGCGTGCCCGCGCCGTGGCCGTGCAGCCCGATGGGGTGCGAATAGATCGAGGGATCGAGCCCCTCCGCAATCGCCCTGCGCCGCGCGCGGGCGAGGATTTCGTTGCCGCTCGTTCCTGCCGCGAAGCTGCCGATCAGCGCGTCCTGCACGCGGTTGGTGGCTGCCAGCCCGGCGCGGAGGCCCGCGGGCGCCTTGCTCTCGCCCGGCTTGAGGACATAGGCGAGATGCTGCGTATCGGTGTTGAGCCGCAGGTAGGTGATGCCGAAATCGGTCCACAGCAGGTCGCCCGGGAGGATCACCGTATCGCCGCGGAGCATCCCTTCGGCGCCCTCGCGCTGGATGCCGACCGAGGGGTGGAACCACGGCGTCAGGCCGTGCGCGGCGAGCGTGTCGCGATACCACCACTGGACATCGGCGGCCGTGGTTTCCCCCGGCGTGATGACCGCGCGCGAGAAAGCCTGCGCGATCAGCGCATGCGCGATTCGCACGACCCCGGGGTAAAGCGCGATCTCGGCGGGTGTGCGCGTTTCGAGCCAGCGGGTCGCCAGCTGCTCGCCCGACACGATCCGCTCGCGGTGCTCGGGCGCGAGCGCCTCCTTCATCATCCGGTACTGGCTCAGCGTCATCCCGTCGCCGAAGGCTGACAGATCGGACGTGTTGATCGCGATGTTCGCCGGATCGCGCTGCGCGATGATGTCCGCCACCGCCTGCCACTGGTCGGGCTGCTGCTCGGGATCCCAAGCTGCCTCGAACAGGTCGCCAAGCCCATAACGGCTGACGGTCAGCCGCTCGATTTCCTGCCCTTCGCCGGGATCGTGGAAGATCAGGATCGTCCGCCGCCGCGCATGCATGCTTTGCGCATCCAGCATCGTCGCAATGACCGGCTCCTCGAAATATTCGCGCGCCATCAGCACCCACATGGCGATGCCCTGTTCGCGCATGATTGCGGGAACGACCGTCTCCAGCCGCTGTGCCAGCACCGCGTCGATCACCTCGGCGCGCGCGCGCATGGAAAGCAGCGGCGGCATGGCGGGGGCCGCCTGTTCGGTTTCGCTCATGCCGATCTGCGTCGGCGCGGCGGACGCGGCAGCGAGCGCGGCGGGGCTGTGGGCGGCGCAGCCCAGCAGCAGGGCGGCAAGTGGCAGACGCAGCGACATCATCGAATTCTCCCCCCGTGGCAGCGCGGCTATTCGGCCGCGAGCAGTTCTTCGGCCGCGCCCAGATCGACGCTGACCAGCCGGCTGACGCCCTTCTCGATCATGGTCACACCGAAAAGCCGGTGCATCCGGCTCATCGTCACCGCATTGTGCGTCACGATCAGATAGCGGGTCTGCGTCTCGCGCGTCATCGCGTCGAGCAGATCGCAGAAGCGGTCGATATTGGCATCGTCCAGTGGCGCATCGACCTCGTCGAGCACGCAGATCGGCGCCGGATTGGTCAGGAACAGCGCGAAGATCAGCGCGGTCGCGGTCAGCGCCTGTTCGCCGCCCGACAGCAGCGTGAGCGATTGCAGCTTCTTGCCCGGCGGCTGCGCGAAGATCTCGAGGCCCGCTTCGAGCGGATCGTCGCTGTCGATCAGCGCGAGATGCGCTTCACCGCCTTCGAACAGCCGCATGAACAAGCGCTTGAAGTGGTCGTTGACCTGTTCGAACGCGGCGCGCAGGCGTTCGCGCCCCTCGCGGTTGAGATTGCCGATCGACCCGCGCAGCCGGCTGACCGCCTCGCGCAGTTCCTCCTGCTCGGCGGCATTGCTGCCATGCTCGCTCTCGATCCGTTCGAGTTCTTCCGCGGCCACCAGATTGACCGGTCCGATCCGCTCGCGGCTGGCGGTGAGCCGGTCCATTTCCTCGCTCTCCGCCTCCGCTGCAGCAATCGCTTCCTCGTCGAATTCATAGCGCTGCGGCAGCAGCGGGGGCGGGCACTGGAAACGCTCTCCCGACACGCGCGCCATCTCGATCCGGCGGCTATCCTGGTTCTCGGCGCGCTCGGCCAGGCCGGCGCGGCTTTCGCGCGCCCTGGCCAGCGCTTCATTGGCTGCGGAAAAGTCCTTGTCGGCCTGCTGCGCCTGCGCGCTGGCGGCGCTGACCGCCTGTTCGGCTTCCGACAGCGCGAGCGTCAATCGCTCGCGGACCTGGTCGCCCTGTTCGATCTCGCGCATCAGCCCTTCGGGCTTGGCCGCGGTTACCGCGCGTTCCTGCTGTATTTCCTCGGCGCGGATTTCCATGTCGGACAGCCGCCGCGCCGCATCGCCGCTGCGCGCCTGCCAATTGGCCATGTCGCTGCGCTGCGCTGCGGCGCGCTCGCGTGCGACCGCCAGCGCCTGGTCGTGGCTGGCCAGTTCGGCGGCACGCGCCTGCAAGGTCGCCCGCGCCGCCTCGTTCTTTGCGCGCGCGGCTTCGAGCGCGGCGCGCCCCGCTGCGGGATCGGGCAGCGCGTCGCGCCGCGCCTGCGCGGCATCGAGTTCGGCGGTAGCCGCGGCGATCAGCTCGCCCTGTTCGTTTTCGCTGCGTGCGAGTTCCTCGAGCCGCGCGGCCAGCCGTTCGCGCGCCGCCTCGGCCTGGTCGAGCGTGCGCAGCGCCTGGCGTTCGGCATCCGCAGCGCCCGCCAGCTCGCGTTCGCGCGCGACAAGATCGCGCTGCAACCGCGCCAGTTCCTCGCCCGCGGTGTCGAGCGCGGCCTGTGCGCCGTCTGCAGCTTCGCGCAGCGCGGGCAGGCGCGCATCGAGCTCGGCAAAGCGGTTTTCCGCCTCCAGCCGCGCGGCTTCGGCCGAACCTTCGCCGCGCACCACCAGCCCGTCCCAGCGGCGCAATTGCCCGTCGGTGGTGACCAGCGCATGGCCCGGCGCGAGCGCGCGGCCGTCATCCTCGTCGGCAACCTGGACCAGCGCCAGCAGCGCGCGCAATTCCTGCGGCGCGCTCTCGACATGCGCGGACAGGCTGCCGTCGACGGGCGCGGGTGGTTCGGCCCCGGTCCAGTAGCGCCCCTCGGCATCGCCATCGGGCGCACCGAGCAATGCCTTGCCATCGCGCCCCAGCGCCGCTGCCACCGCGCGTTCATAGCCCTTGGCCGCGCGCACGCCGTCGATTGCCTGCTGGCGCCCGCTGCGCTTGGCCGCGGCGCGTTCGCGTGCATCGCGGTCGCGCTTCAGCGCTTCCCATTCGCGCTGGACGCCCGACAGTTCGGCGCGGGCCTCGGCCAGCTGCGACGATGCCGTATCGCGGGCCGCCTGCAGTTCCGCCTTGCGCGCCTGCATCGTCTCGATCGTGCCGCGCAGGTCGCCGAGGCGCGTGCCTGCTTCTTCCGCTGCCGCCCGCGCCGCGGCGACATCGGCATCGGGATCCTCGCCCGCCAGCGCGGCGCGTTGCTCGGCCATGCGCCGAGCCTCTGCCTCGACCCGGTCGAGCCGCGTGCGCGCCTGCGCGATCGCAGCTTCGGCGACGCGCCATTCGGCCTCCACCCCGGCATTGTCGGCAGTCGCGCGCGCCAGCGCGAGTTCGGCGGCGCGGCTGTCGCGCTCAGCCTGTTCGCGTCCGCGTTCCAGCGCCGGGCGGCGCTCCTCGTCGGCGGCCAGCGCCTGTTCGCTTTCGGCGAGTTCGCGTTCGAGCCGCGACAGCGCCTCGGCGGCGTCCCGCGTCAAGCGGTCGGCATCGCCGCGGTCGGCCTCGAGCCGCGCCTTCTGGCGGTCGAGATCGGCCAGCCGCTGTTCGGCGGCCTCGAGCTGGCTGGTCAGCGCGGCCATGCGGTGGCCATGCGCGCTGGCATCGTCGCGGCGATCGGCCTGTTCCTCGCGCGCTTCGGCCAGCGCTTCCGCTGCGCTGCGCTGCGCCTTCTGCGCTTCGTCGGCGGCCGTCTGCGCCTCGTTCACGCGCGCTTCCGCATCGGCGGCAGCGGCCTTGGCCTGTTCGGCTGCCGCGGCGGCATCGCGCCAGCGCGCGAAGACCAGCCGGGCCTCGGCGGTCTTTATCTCGTCGGACAGTTTCCGGTAGCGCTCGGCCTGCTTCGCCTGCCGGCGGAGCGAGGCGATCTGGCTGTCGAGCCCGGCCATGATGTCCTCGAGCCGTTCGAGATTGGTCTCGGTCTGGCGCAGCTTGCTTTCCGCATCGCGGCGGCGGACGTGCAGCCCGGCGATCCCCGCGGCTTCCTCGAGCATCTGGCGGCGTTCGGTCGGCTTGGCGGCGATCACCTGCGCGATCTTGCCCTGGCTGACCAGCGCGGGGCTGTGCGCCCCGGTGGCGGCATCGGCGAAGATCAGCGCCACGTCCTTGGCGCGCACATCGCGTCCGTTGAGGCGATAGGCGCTGCCCGCGCCGCGCTCGATCCGGCGGACGACTTCCATCTCGTCGCCGTCATCGTCCGCGCCGTGCAGCACCACTTCGGCGAAATCGCGCTGCGGGCGGCTCTGCGTACCCGCGAAGATGACGTCTTCCATCCCGCCCGAGCGCATCGACTTGGGCGAGTTTTCGCCCATCACCCAGCGGATCGCCTCAAGCAGGTTGGACTTGCCGCAGCCATTGGGGCCGACGACCCCCGTCAGCCCCGGTTCGATATGCAAGGTGGCAGGTTCGACGAAGCTCTTGAAGCCGCTCAGCCGGAGCTTCGAGATCTTCATCCGCGCCTATGCCCCCCGCGTGCCGGACTTACCTGGCGCCGGCACGCTGGAGAATGGGTTCCAGTGCGCCCCAGGTGTTGGCATCGACCTTGTTGCCATTGAGTTCGAAGGTCGGGGTGCCGGTGATGTCGAATTCGCTGCTGTAGCGCTGCGTGTAATTGGCCATGTCCTCGACCGCGCCGACATCGGCCAGGCACTGGCGGCCCTGGTCTTCGCTGATCCCGCGCGCGGCGAAGAAATCGAGATAGCCCATCTGTTCGGCGGCGACCACGAAACGCTCTTCCATCGGGCGCTGCATCGCGGCCTCGAAGGCCGCCTGGTTGGCCTGGATCGGCTGCATGATGGTTTCGTAATTGGCCCAGACCTGGTCCGACAGCGGGATCACCGCTTCGACGGGACCGCATTGCGTCATGCGCTGCAGCAGCAGGTCGAGCGGGCCGTGCACGGCGAACTGGCGCAATTCGAAGCTGACCACGCCGCTATCGACATATTCGAGCAGCGGTTCGCCGCCTTCCATCGAGAAGCGCGCGCAGGTGGGGCAGGTAAGCGAGCCGTATTCGACCAGCTTGAGCGGGGCGTCGGGATTGCCGACCAGCGTGCCGCCTTCTTCGGTCATCACCGCGGTGGTGCGCCATTCGCTGCCCGCGGGCGCGGGAATGGCGGCGATTGCGTCGCCTTGGATTTCGCCGCTCTGCTCGGCGCCCGATCCGCAGGCGGCAAGCGCCAGGGCGAGCGGGGCGGCAAGGGCGAAGCGCAGGGTCTTGGTCATCGGTTTCCTCGTGTCTGGATGGCGAAGGCTAGGCCGGAGGGCGGGGGCAGGGGAAGCCGCCGCGCGGCGTATCCACAGGGCTTTCCCCCGAAAAGGCGGTTCATTCGCCCGCTAGAGCGCGTCGGCGAGCTGGGGTTCGAGCGCGGACCAGTCATGCGTTCCCTCGAGCAGTTCGCCGTCGAGCACGAAGCTGGGCGTGCCGGTGATGCCGTAGCGTTCGGCATCGGCGGCCGAGCGGTCGGCCAGCGCGCTGGCCTTGGCTTCGTCGGTCAGGCATTGGTCGATCTCGGCACGTTCGTAGCCGCGCGTCTCCATGATGTCGTAGAAATCGAGATCGCTAGCGATCGCCTGGAAGCGCGCCGACAGGCTGCCGAACTGCCAGCGCGACCGCTGCGCCTGCGTGGTCTTGCGCGCCTTCTCGATCCATTCGTCATAGCGATACATGATCGCTTCGTGATTGCCGCCGAACCTCTTGGGATCGCCGCAATGCGTCAGCAGCGTTGCGGTAAGGTCGATCGGGTCGCGGATCAGGTGCCGGATTTCGTAGCTGAAGCGGCCGGTCGGAACCAGCGTCAGCTTGATCGCGCCATCGCCCTCGCGCGCGAAAGTGGCGCAGTGCGAGCAGGTGTAGCTCATGAATTCGACCAGCCTGGTTTTCGCTTCGGGATTGCCGAAGCGGTGCCCGCCATCGGTTTCGTCGAGCATTCCGGCCCAGTTGCCGCCGGGCAGCATCGGCCGGTCCTGCGCGCTGGCGGAAAGCGCCAGCGTTCCCGCGCCGGCCAGTGCCAGCGCAGCGATCATCGCGGTTTTCGTCTTCACCTGTTGTCGTTCCCATCCTCTTGCGATTCGAGGCTGCGCGCGAGCGATTCGAGCACGGTGCGCAGTTCCGGATCGCCGATATCGCGCAGACTGTCGCCCAATTCCATCGGAATGGGCTTGAGCGACGGCGGCGCCTTGGGCTTTTCCCTGTCGGGCGGCGGCTTAACCTCACCTTGCCGCAGCTTGATGCGGGCCACCGCGCGGTAGCCGAAGAAGCGGTTCACGCGGTCGATGATCTCGGGGATGACCTGCTGCACCAGCGGCGCATGTGCGGGTTTGACCACCAGGTGCATGATCCCTTCGGACTTCTCGCCGGGGGGAAAGCGGATCATTTCGGGGGTACAGGTCCGCGCATGCACGGTGCCGACGATTTCGGGCCACCGGCTGACGATCGAGCTCTGCACGAAACCGAAGCGGCGGAACGCGCTGCGGCCGATCTGCGGCATCAGGTCGCTGATCGGCTTGGCGCTGCCGCCGCGCGGGCGGCTGTACTGCTTCGCCGCGGGCTGCTTGCCGCCCGATCTCGCGCCGCGCGGGGGCTTTGCGCCGCCCTTGGTCTTGTCGCTTTCCATGATGGCGATGCTCATGCCATAGGCGCGCCGTGGCCGCCACCGTCTCCGAAACTTTGCTTGCCTGGTACGATCGCCATGCGCGCGACCTGCCGTGGCGCGCACGGCCCGGCGCGGCGCCGCCCGATCCCTATCGCGTGTGGCTGTCCGAAGTGATGCTGCAGCAGACCACGGTGGCGGCGGTGAAGCCCTATTTCGCAGCCTTCACCGCGCGCTGGCCCGATGTCGAGGCGCTGGCCGCCGCGCCCGAGGATGACGTCATGGCGGCGTGGGCGGGGCTGGGCTATTACTCGCGGGCGCGCAATCTGGTGAAATGCGCGCGCGCCGTGGCGGAACGCGGCGGGTTTCCCGCGACCGAGGCGGACTTGCGCGAATTGCCGGGGCTGGGCGCCTACACCGCTGCGGCGGTGGCGGCGATCGCCTTCGGTCAGCGCGCGGTGGTGGTCGATGCCAATGTCGAGCGGGTCGTCGCCCGGCTGTTCGCGATCGAGGACCCGCTGCCCGGCGCGCGCAAGGCGATCCGCAGCGCCGCGGACAGCATCACCCCCGATCGGCGCGCGGGCGATTTCGCGCAGGCGATGATGGATCTGGGTGCGACCGTCTGCACCGCGCGCGATCCCAGGTGCCTGCTGTGCCCGCTGGCGCAAGCGTGCGCGGCGCGCGCAGCGGGCGATCCCGCACGCCTCCCGGTCAAGGCGCCGCGCAAGGCCAAGCCGCTGCGCCAAGGCCGCGCCTGGTGGATCGAGCGCGACGGGGCGGTGTGGCTGGTTCGCCGCGCGGGCACGGGGATGCTGGGCGGGATGCGCGCGCTGCCCGACGACGGCTGGAGCGCACAGGGCGACGGAACGGCCGAGCCGCCGCTGGCGGGGGCATGGGAGAATGCGGGCGTGGTGCGGCATGTCTTCACCCATGCCGCGCTCGAACTGTCAGTGCTGGTGCAGCGCGACGCGCCGCAGCCCGCGGGTCCGGGCGAATGGTGGCCGCTCGATCGGATCGAGGAGGCCGGGTTGCCGACGCTGTTCGCGAAGGCCGCGCGGCTGGTGCGCGCGTCCTAGATCAGCCCGCCGCCGATGCTCAGCCGGATTGCGGCGATCAGCAGCACGACGAGGCAGAAATTGCGTCCGCCATTGGTCGAGGACAGCTGGCCGACGACCACGCCGAGGACGATCAGCGGCAGCGCCAGCCAGTTCGCCCAGCCGAGCAGCGGGATGGTCGCGGGGATGACGATGACGAGCGAGAGCAGTCCGAGGAGGATCGAAAGGAGGTTCAGCATGTGTCGTATATGGATAGGACACTGCCCGAATGCAACCGTTTCAATTCGCAATTGACGCTCCGCCGCCGGTCCCGCAGAACCCCGTCAAAGAGCTTCCGGAGAGACGTCAATGGCCTATCGCGAATTCGACACCCCCAACCTGTCCCGCCGCGCGCTGCTGCGCGGGGGTGCCTGGCTGACCGCGGGGGCTGCGCTCGCCGGTGCGCCGCTGGGCCGGGTGGCGATGGCGCAGGCGCAGGCGGGTACCGCCAGCTGGCCCGCGGTCACCGCGCTGGCGGACAAATACGTGTCCGAACGAAAGGTCGCCAACATGGTCGCCACGCTGGGCTGGGGCCGGCAGGACCCGCTCACCATCGCCCGCGGCACGCTGGCGCTGGGCGGGGCGGCGCAGGCCGATGCCGACAGCCTCTACCGCATCTATTCGATGACCAAGCCGATCACCGGCATGGCCGCGATGATGCTGATCGACGAGGGCCGGCTCGGGCTCGACCAGCCGATCGCCGAATTGCTGCCCGCCTACGCCGACATGCAGGTGCAGAAGACCTATGATGGCTCGGTCACCGATGTGGTCCCCGCCGAACGGCCGATCACCGTCCGACAGCTGCTCACGCACACCGCGGGGCTCGGCTATGGCATCGTCCAGAAGGGCCCGATTACCGAGGCCTATGCCGAGCAGGGCCTGATCCCGGGCCAGGTCAGCCGCATGCCGATCCCCGGGCTTGGCCGTGCCAAGGCGGTCGAGGGGCTCGATGTCTTTGCCGACCGGCTGGCCGAGCTGCCGCTGGTGCTGCAGCCGGGGACCAAGTGGAGCTATTCGGTCAGCCTCGACCTGCTCGGCCGCGTGATCGAGGTCGCCTCGGGCATGGCCTTCGACGAATTCCTGCGCACGCGGATCTTCGAACCCACGGGGATGACCAGCACCTGGTTCACCGTGCCCGACAGCGAGATCGGCCGCTTCACCACCAATTACGGCATAATGAACGGCACGCCGCTGCCGGTCGACCCGGCCAAGGCCTCGATCTATCTCGACCCGCCGCCGTTCCCCTTCGGCGGGGCGGGGCTGGTCTCCAGCCCGCGCGACTACGACCGCTTCCTCCAGATGCTGCTCGGCTACGGCGTGATCGAGGGCAGGCGCGTGATGGGCGAACTCGCGGTCCGCGTGGGCACGTCCAACCTGCTGCCCGAAACCGCCACCACCGAAGGCACCTGGGTCGAAGGCCAGGGCTTTGGCGCGGGCGGCCGCGTGAGCGACGGGTCCTATGGCTGGGGCGGCGCGGCAGGCACGATCGCCTTCGTCAATTACAAGGCGGGGCTGCGTGCCAATTTGATGACGCAGTTCATGCCGTCGGACAGCTACCCCATCCACGAAGGCTTCCCCGAAGCGGTGACCGCCGATCTGGCCGCGATGCAGGGGGCGAAGGCGTAAACCGTGCTGTCGTTTACCGGGTCGCGGCTCGACCGCGCCGATCACGTCCGCGCCGACCCCGAACGGCTGGCGGGATACATGAACTGGAAGGCGCGGGTGCTCGCGCTCGACGGGCTGATCCCCGCGCTCGACGATAGCAACCGGCTGGTCTGGGGCACGCTGGCCGACGTGCCCGAAGATGCCGAGCTGTGCTTCCTCGGGCTGGACGAGGGCAAGGCCTGCTTCGCCGCGGTTCCGCCGCGCGGCGACGCCACCCCGCGCATGGCGAACCCGCAGCTGTGGTCGCTGATGGCGACGCTGCCGCCCGATGACCTGGCGCTGTATGGCGGTGCGCGCAGCCTGACCGACTGGCATGCGCGGCACCGGTTCTGTGCGCAGTGCGGCGGCGATACCAAGCTTGCCAAGGGCGGCTGGCAGCGCAATTGCACCGCCTGCGAAGCGAGCCATTTCCCGCGCACCGACCCGGTCACGATCATGCTGGTCGAACACGAAGGCCGGCTGATGCTGGGCCGCGGGCTCGGCTGGCCCGAAGGGCGCTTCTCCGCGCTGGCGGGCTTTGTCGAACCGGGCGAAAGCATCGAGGAAGCCGTCGCGCGCGAAGTGCTGGAAGAAGCCGGCGTGCGGGTGCGCGACGTGACCTATGTCGCCAGCCAGCCGTGGCCGTTCCCCAGCCAGCTGATGATCGGCTGCCACAGCCATACCGATAGCGACGAACTGACGATCGACGAGACCGAGATGGCCGAAGTCGAATTCTTCACTCGCACGCAGGTGCAGGCGGCGATGGCGGGCGATGGGCCCTTCGTCGCCCCGCCGCCGCACGCGATCGCGCATCACCTCATGCAATGGTGGATCGAGCAATGAGCGAAACAAGAACCCTGCGGATCGATATCTGGTCCGATGTCATGTGCCCTTGGTGCCTCGTCGGCTGGGGCAGCCTGCAGAAGGGCCTCGCGCAGCTCGAGGGCGAGATCGAGGCCGATATCCGCTGGCACGCTTTCGAACTCAATCCCGACATGGCCCCCGAAGGCGAGGAACGCACCGCGCATATCGCGCGCAAGTACGGCACCACGACCGAACAGTCGAAAGCGGTGCAGGGGCGCATGCGCGAGGCCGCGGAAAACGCCGGCGTCTCGCTCGATTACGAGGGCGGCGACCCCGAACCCACGGGCATGATGTGGAACACTTTCGCGGCGCACAAGCTGCTGACCTGGGCGGGCGAGGAACATGGCCCGCAGCGCCAGACCGCGCTCAAGCTCGCGCTGTTCCGCGCGCACTTCAACCACCGCCGCGCGCTGGGCGATGACGCAGTGCTGCTCGACATCGCCGAGGAAGAGGGTTTCGACCGCACCGCTGCGCTCGCGGTTCTCGCCAGCGAGGAGCTGGCGCACAAGGTCCGCGCGGAAGAACGCGCGGCGTGGGACCTCAACATCACCGGCGTGCCCGCCATGGTGGTGGAGAACAAGTTCATGATCCCCGGCGCGCAGCCGGCCGAAGCCTATGCCGACGCGCTGCGCCGCGTGGCGGAGAAAACCGCGGCCTGAACGCAAACGCCCCGCCGGGAAGGGCGGGGCGCTGCATTATCGGTCATGGGCGAGGAATCAGCCGCGGGAGTCCTGCATGGCGGCCAGCGTCTTGTCGCCCTTCTGCGCATCCTGCGCGGGATTGTCCGAACCCGTTTCGGGTTCGCGATTGTCGGGATCGGTCGCGCTGTTCAGCTCGCCGCGTTTGCCGACCTGGCGGTTCACTTCGCCGCCGGAGGAACCCTGCTGCGACGGGGTCGCATTCTCGGTCATCTCGGCGATCAGTTCGTTGTCGGGGTGAAGCGATTGGCGTTCGGGCATAAGTTGTTTCTCCTTTGCCCTACCAACGGACTGCCCCGCCCGGATGTTCCATTCCGCGCCGCCGCGTGCGGTCAGATCAAGCCGAGCCGTTCGAGCTTGCCCGCCAGCTTACCCGGCAGCGCATCGCCGATATCCTCGCCGGGGGCGAGGTCGCGCGGGGGTTCGCCCTTGAGATAGCGCCAGCCCTGGTGCGCGCGCTTGGGGCGCGGATGGACGCGGACAAGCTCGGGCTTGAGGTCGATCGACCAGCGCCCGTCGCTGGTCTCGCTGAACCCGAGGATCTCGCTGCGTGCCACGATGCTGTGCTGGTGGATCCAGTAGAGCGACCCGCCGATGCATTCTTCCCACTTGGTCGGGCGATAGCGCGTGGTCAGATTGGGGCTGCGCCGCGCGGCGTACCAGTTCTCGATATCGCCATAGGTCTGCGCACCGAAAGCGATCTTGGTCAGGTTGAGCGGCATGGCGTGGATGTAGCGCTTCGCCCCCATATCTCAACCGCGATCCGGAGCCGGTCCTCAATCTCAATCGTCGCCCCGGACGTGATCCGGGGCTGGTGCTTCCTTTTCGCAAGGGCGCGCGGGGGCCAAGGCAGTCCCGACCCCGGATCAAGTCCGGGGTGACGGGATGAAGGGCGGCAAACTCACTGCTTTCCTACACCGATCCGCCACTGGCAGGATCGGGCCATGCGCGCATCTCCAACCCTCCAGCTCCCGCAATTCCGCGGTTTCGCAGCGTAGCGACCACCCGCGGCGGTTTTCGCCCTGGACCGTGTAACAGGCGGTCCATGTGTAGGCTTGCTAGCCCACCGCGCCGCTGGCCACGGCCAGTCCGAGGAAGGCGAAGAAGCCCATCGAATCGGTGATCATCGTCACGAACACGCTGCTGGCCACCGCCGGGTCCTGGTCGAGCCGTTCGAAGGCAACCGGCACCATGACCCCGGCAAAACCCGCGGTGACGACGTTGATCACCATCGCCAGCGCGATCACCGCGCCCAGCGTGGGGGTGAAGATCACCCCCGTCGCCAGCCCCACCAGCACCGCGATGGTCATGCTGTTGAGCACTGCCACGCGCATCTCGCGCAGCAGGATGCGCCGCGTGTTGCTGCGCGTCAGCTGGTTGGTGGCAATCGCGCGGACGGTCACCGCCATGGTCTGCGTGCCGGCATTGCCGCCAATGCTGGCGACGATCGGCATCAGCACCGCCAGCGCGACCAGCTTTTCGATCGCCGCGCCGAACAGCGCGATGATCACCGAGGCGACCAGCGCGGTGCCCAGATTGGCGACCAGCCAGCGCACGCGCGCCGAATAGGCTTCGCGGATCGGCTCGTTGATGTCGCCTTCGCCCGCGCCGCTCATCAGCAGCGCGTCCTCGCCCGCTTCCTCGGAGATGATGTGGACCACGTCGTCCACCGTCATCTGGCCGACCAGCCGGTCGTTCTCGTCGATCACCGCGGCGCTGATGAGGTTGTACTTCTGGAACATCAGCCCGACCTCTTCCTGGTCGAGCAGGACGGGGATAAGCGTCTGGTCGCGCTTCATCACGTCGGCCAGCGGGATCGTGCGCGGCGCGCGCAGCACCCAGCTCAGCGCGCAGGTGCCGACCGGGTGGTGCTTCTCGTCGACCACGAAGATCTCGTAGAAATCGTCGGGCAGGTCGCGCCCGTCGCGCAGGAAATCGATCAAATCGCCCACGGTCAGGTACTCGGGCACGGCCACGAAATCGCGGCTCATCAGACGGCCGGCGGTTTCCTCGGGATAGGAGAGCGCGGACTGGATCGCGATCCGGTCCTCCATCTCGACTTCGGCCAGGATCGCGCGCTGGTTGGCCTCGTCGAGATCCTCGATCAGCTGGACCGCATCGTCGGTTTCGAGCTGGTCGACGATCTGCGCCACCGCTTCGGGCGGCAGCGCTTCCATCATGTCTTCGCGGACGTAGTCGTTGAGTTCGGCGACCACTTCCGAGGTCATCAGGTCGGTGATCGCCGCGGCCAGCTGGTAGCGCTGTTCGCGCTCGAACAGTTCGAGCAGGTCGGCGATGTCGGCGGGGTGGAGCGGTTCGACCAGCTCGTACACCGCCTTGGTGTCGCCGTCCTCCAGCGCCTGCTCGACGGCTTCGACATACTCCTTCTTGAGCGTGTTTTCCTCGTCCATCCGCTCGTCGTCGATGCGGTCGTCGGGGCGCGCTTCGTCGGCCGACTCGCGCGCCAGCAGGAAACCGTCATCGTCGAGGGGGCGGTCGCTTTCGCTCATGGCAGCGGTCTAGGCAGACCCGGGGGGAATGCAAGCGGCCGGTGCCATTCGACTGGTGACTCTCGGCCCACAATCCCTATGTAGGCCGCCAATCACTCACAGGAGACACGATCCATGGCCGACAAGCTGACTTTGACCCTCGACACCGGCGACGGCGAAAACAAGGATGTAGTGATCAAGCTGCGCCCCGATCTCGCGCCCGGCCATGTCGAACGCATTACCACGCTGGCCGGAGAAGGCTTCTACGACGGGGTGGTCTTCCACCGCGTGATCCCCGGCTTCATGGCGCAGGGCGGCGATCCGACCGGCACCGGCATGAGCGGCAGCGACAAGCCCGACCTCAAGGCCGAATTCAACAGCGAACCGCACACCCGCGGGACCTGCTCGATGGCCCGCACGCAGGTACCCGACAGCGCCAATTCGCAGTTCTTCATCTGCTTCGACGATGCCGAATTCCTTGATGGCCAGTACACCGTCTGGGGCCAGGTCGAGAGCGGCATGGAACACGTCGACGCGCTGCCCAAGGGCGAACCGCCCGCAAACCCGGGCAAGATCGTCAAGGCGGCTGTCGGGTAAACTTCGCCGGGATCGAAAACGGGAAGGGCGGCCACGAGCCGCCCTTTTCGTTGAAAGGGCTGGTCCCATCGGGTAAAGGCGCGCCACTCATGAAACCGACCACCACCCCTCCCAAGACCTACCGGGTCAAGAGCTTCGGCTGCCAGATGAACGTCTATGACGGCGAACGCATGGCCGAGATGCTCGACGCGCAGGGCATCACGCCCGCGCCCGAGGGCGAGGACGCCGATCTGGTGGTGCTCAACACCTGTCACATCCGCGAGAAGGCGGCGGAGAAGATCTATTCGGACATCGGCCGCCTGACCAAGGGCAAGACGCAGACCAAGCCGCCGATGATTGCGGTCGCGGGCTGCGTCGCGCAGGCCGAGGGCGAGGAGATCATGAAACGCTCGCCCGCGGTGAGCATGGTCGTCGGCCCGCAGGCCTACCACCGCCTGCCCGAAATGCTGGGCCGCGCGGTGCAGGGCGAACGCGCGACCGATACCGACATGCCCGCGATCGCCAAGTTCGCCGCGCTGCCCGAGCGCCGGCGGATCGGCCCGACCGCCTTCCTCACCGTGCAGGAAGGCTGCGACAAGTTCTGCACCTATTGCGTGGTGCCCTATACCCGCGGCGCGGAAATCTCGCGTCCTTACAGCGATCTGGTGACCGAAGCGCGCAAGCTGGTCGAAGCCGGCGCGAAGGAAATTACGCTGCTCGGCCAGAACGTCTCCGCGTGGAGCGGCGAGAACGGCAGGGGCCACACAGTCGGTCTCGCGGGGCTGATCCGCGACATCGCGGCGATCGATGGCCTCGCGCGCATCCGCTACACCACCAGCCACCCGGCCGACATGGACGACGACCTGATCGCGGCGCATGGCGACACGCCCAAACTCATGCCGTTCCTCCACCTGCCGGTGCAGGCGGGCAGCGACCGTGTGCTGAAAGCCATGAACCGCAGCCACAGCGTAGAGAGCTATCTCAAGCTGCTCGACCGCTTCCGCGCCGCGCGGCCCGATCTCGCACTGTCGGGCGACTTCATCGTCGGCTTCCCCGGCGAGACCGATGCCGAGTTCGAGGAAACGCTGCAGCTGGTCGGCGAGGTTGCCTATGCGCAGGCGTTCAGCTTCAAATATAGCCCGCGCCCCGGCACCCCGGCCGCGACGATGGACGGGCAGGTCGCGAAAGAGGTCATGGACGAGCGTCTGCAGCGGCTCCAGGCCGCGCTCAACCGCGACCAGCTGGCGTTCAACCAGAACACCGTCGGCCGCACCTGCGAGGTGCTGGTCGAACGCAAGGGCAAGCTGCCCGGCCAGTGGCTCGGCAAGACGCCGTGGCTGCAGAGCGCGTGGTTCGAAGGCGACGTGCAGATCGGCGACCTCGTGCAGGTCGAACTGGTCGAGGCGGGCCCCAACTCGCTTGCCGGGATGCTGCGCGAAACCGTCGCCGCCTGATTACAGCGGGATGACTATCCACCGTCCCGCGCCGGGGACCAGCTTGCGCGTCATGCGTTGAAGCCTAAACTCCGACTCGCATTTGAAAGGAGCCTATGGCCCGCAAACCCATACAGAAGGACGCCCAGGCCTTCTCCCCGCCGCCTTCGCCGCAGCGCGAGGTGCGCCGCGCGCAAATCGATATCAGCTTCGAGAACCAGAGCTTGCTGGCCGCCCTGTTCGGCCAGTTCGATGCCAATCTGGTACAGGTCGAGAACCGCCTCGGCGTGTTCATGTCGGCGCGCGGCAACCAGCTGCATATCGAAGGACCCGAAGATAGCGTGGCGCGCGCGCGCGATGTGCTCACCGCTATGTATGACAGGCTGGCGGTGGGGCAGGATCTCGACGCCGGGGCAATCGAAGCGCTGATCACCATGTCGGACGAACCCACTCTCGACGGGATCGTCGATGCCGATGCGGGCAATGGCAAGGGCGGTCCGCCGATCATGATCCGGACGCGGCGCAAGACCATCGTTCCGCGCAGCGCGATGCAGGCAACCTACATGCGCAGCCTGGTGCGCGACGACATCATCTTCGCGCTGGGTCCGGCGGGAACGGGCAAGACCTACCTCGCGGTGGCGCAGGCGGTGGCGCAGCTGATCACCGGCAGCGTGCAGCGCCTGATCCTTTCGCGTCCGGCGGTGGAAGCGGGCGAAAAGCTGGGCTTCCTACCCGGTGACATGAAGGAAAAGGTCGATCCCTACCTGCGCCCGTTGTATGACGCGCTCTACGATTGCATGCCGCCCGAACAGGTCGAGCGGCGGCTGGCCTCGGGCGAAATCGAGATCGCGCCGATCGCCTTCATGCGCGGCCGCACGCTGGCGGATGCCTTCGTCATCCTCGACGAAGCGCAGAACACCACGCGCGAGCAGATGAAGATGTTCCTCACCCGCTTCGGCCAGAACAGCCGGATGGTAATCTGCGGCGATCCGCGGCAGGTCGACATTCCCGGCGGCGACGGGATGAGCGGGCTGGCCGATGCGGTCGGCAAGCTGGAGGGCGTCGATGGTTTCGGCACCATCCGCTTCACCGCCGCCGACGTGGTCCGCCACCCGATCGTCGGGCGCATCGTCGAGGCCTACGAGGGGCCGAACGCATAATGACAAAAACCATTCTGTCGTCACCCCCGCGCAGGCGG
>VMHT01096453.1_pt1 | contig 21890 bp, 33 predicted proteins | sample 4693611 | NCBI WGS metagenome assembly VMHT01 (sample SAMN12280063, study PRJNA550983) | marine metagenome | isolation source: seawater sampled from same location over 5 years 0.02-0.2 micron viral filtrate | place: USA: collected off the coast of southern California halfway between the port... ...
AATTCCTTTATCAACATTTAAAGAAAAATGGATTAGAAGAGTAAATAGAGTTAAATCAACAGAAAAAATATTTATTTGGTCTTCTTCTGAATTATTTAATGCTCATGGTAATTGGGAAAGAAAACAAATTATTGATAGATTTAAATCACTCCCAGATAGAAGTATTTTTCTTACTGAACGAAAAGAAGAAGCATTTGAAGATGATTTACATATAGTTAAATATATTCCTAAATGGGAAGGAAATTCTCAATATAAAAGAGATTCATCTGGAGGAATGTTATGGAATGATCAATTAGCTAATGCACAGATTATTCACGATATAATTATTTCAAAATTTATATAATGAATTTAAGACCTTTAACTGAAGGTGATTTACCTTTTTTATTAGAAATTAGAAATGATGATTCCACAAGATGTAATTTAGAAAATAATTCTAAATTTACTTTAAAAGAATCTCTAGAATGGTTTAGGCAAAATAAACCTAAATGGTATATTATAGAGGCATATAAAGTAGTAACAGAACAAAAATTAATCCAAATGGATTCTGTAGGCTATTTTAGAACTAATGGTGGTGAAGTTGGTTGTGATATACACCCTAATTTTAGAAGACGTGGTTATGCAAAACAGGCTTATGAAACTTATCTTGAAGATAAAGAATATGCTTCATTATGGGTTTTTGAGGATAATTTTGCAAAAGAATTATATAAAAAATTAGGTTTTTACTATACCCAAAAAAGTAAAATAATTAGAGAAAGAAAATATTTACAAATGGAATGGATATCAATTGAATCAATGACTTATGGATAATAAAGTTTGTTTTATTACTAGTTTTTGGTTAGGGGAAAGACGTATGGAATCTCCGGCATATAAAGAAGATAGATTATATTTTTTAAAAAAACAAATTGAACTTCTTCAAACAAAAAAACACACCCTATCCAAGATCATATTTAATTTTAATATAACCCCAGAACACTACTCTTATTTATCTGAAATAATTTCTATAACTCCTAAACAAATTCAAGGTACAGAAGTAGAAATTAATATTAGAGAAAATATAGGTATTAGTTATGGAGCTTGGTCTGATTGTTTTTCTAAACATAAAAGTGATTATGATTACTATGTTTTTAATGAAGATGATTATTTCTTTGTTCAAGATAATTGGGATACTTATTTAGTTAATAAACATAATTCATATAATGATTGCGGTTATCTTTGTATGTTTGTTAGAGAACCTCATGAATGGAATAATTACAGAAAAATTGCTGGAAGTAGTGTAGGTATTGCTTCAAGTAAAACTTTAATGAAAATTTACTCTAAATATGGCAAACTCCCTAGCTTAGATAAAAAAGTAGATCATGCTTTAGAAGAATATAAAGTAGGTCAAGATATACAAAACCAATTTGGATTTGCTTTTCTAGAAGTAGGTTTAAATTTATATGATGTAAGAGATGATTATGCTATTTTATTTGAAAAAGGATCACCTTTAGACCCAAATTGCAATCAATGGAAAATGTTTGATTGGAATCCTGAGTATCTATCTGTATGTAGTATTTATTTTACTAATTTTTTTGGATGGTTTATTTCTCATGATTTAGAATTCTTACAACACCATCAAATAACTACTTACGAAGAAGCTATGTACTATTATAATAATAAATTAACGTACTTTAAAGATAAGTATGAAGGAGATAGTACTAGAATTGAATGGATAAAAAGAGAAATAAATGTGTAATTTATTTGGTTACCGTAAAAAAATTTCGTATATTTACGACTTAAACAATTAGATTTGGCTAAGAAGAAAAAACTGCCTAAAATAGTTAAAGAAATAAGAAATAATCCCCCCGAACCAGTTAATTTTGCGTTTGAGAAGAATATTTCTTATTCACAATTATCTATGTATACTCAATGTCCTAAAAAATGGGCATTACAATATAGAGATGGTCATAAAGTCCGTGAACAAAGTATTCATATGACATTTGGTACTGCATTACACGAAACACTTCAAATGTATCTTGATGTAATGTATGAAAAAAGTGCTGCTGAGGCTGATAGAATTGATTTAGTAGATGATTTTGAAGAGCGTTTAAGAAATTGCTATGCTGAGGCTTATCAAACAAATAATAAAGAACATTTTTCATCTCCAGAACAACTTAGAGAATTTTTTGATGATGGTGTTGCTATTATAGAATATATTAAAAAAAATAGAGGTAAATACTTTTCTAAGCGGGGATGGTCATTAGTTGGTTGTGAAGTTCCCATTGTAATAGCCCCAAATCCGCGTTTATCACGCGTTAAATACATGGGTTATTTAGATGTTGTGTTATACCATGAAGATACAGAAAAATTCGTTATAATCGATATAAAAACCTCAACCAAAGGTTGGGGACCTAGAGAAAGAAAAGATAAATCTAAACAATATCAGTTAGTTTTATATAAAAAATTCTTTGCTCAACAATATAATATTCCTATTAGTAATATTGATATTGAATTCTTTATTGTAAGACGTAAATTATGGGAATCTCAAGATTTTGCTATTAAACGCGTCCAACAATTCAGACCTCCCTCAGGGAAAACTTCAATAAATAGAGCAACTGAAAGTCTAAATAAATTTTTAGATAATTGTTTCACCCAAGAAGGCTATAATCAAAAACCAATGCCTTGTAAAATAAATAATAATTGTAAATGGTGTCCTTATTACAAAACTCACTTATGTAGTGCGACTTTTGAAGGATAATTATATACGTATATTCAAATATAAATTAAATATGTTATGGCTAATAAAGATATGACACTAACAAGTGTTAAAATCAAAAAGGATTTGTTTGAATCTTTTAAAATCGAGTGTGTTCGAAGAAAATTTTCGTTCCAAAAACTTGCTGATCGAGCTATTCATTTGTATCTTACAGATGAAGATTTTAGAAAACAACTTACAAACCACAACGATTTAGAACTTTAACAAATGAAAGAAGGTTATTTACCAAAAGATCAACGGAAAAATATTTTGTTGATCACAGACGATATTCGTCTCCCATCAGGTGTGGGGCATATAGGAAAAGAAATTGTAATTCAAACTGCACACCATTATAATTGGGTAAATTTAGGCTCAGCAATCAACCACCCTGATATGGGTAAAAAGTTTGATTTAAGTCAAGAAACTAATAAAGAAATAGGTATTGAAGATGCTTCCTGTTTTATTATTCCATTTAATGGGTATGGTAATCCTGATGTTTTAAGACACGTAATTAAAGAAGAAAAAATTGATGCTGTTTTTATAATTACAGACCCACGTTACTTTGATTGGTTATTTGCAATTGAAAATGAAATTAGGAAAAAAACTCCTATTATTTATTTAAATATTTGGGATGATTTACCTGCCCCAATGTATAATAAAGCATTTTACGAATCTTGTGATGCATTATTAGGGATTTCAAAGCAAACAGTTAATATCAATAAAATGGTATTAGGAGAAAAAGCAAAAAATAAAATTATTGATTATATCCCCCATGGTTTAAATCCTAAATTATTCTTTCCTTTAGATAAAACTTCTGAAGAATTTATAAAATTTAAAAATGAGGCTACTAAAGGTAAAGAAAAAGATTTTATTTTATTCTTTAATTCAAGAAATATTCGTCGTAAATCAATTCCGGATGCTTTATTAGCTTGGAAATACTTCCTTGATACTTTACCTAAAGAAAAAGCAGACAAATGTTTATTTATTCTTCATACTGAAGTTATGAGTGAACATGGAACAGATTTACAAGCGGTTCATAATTACATTTTTGGAGAAGATAATACTACTGTTCAATTTTCTACTCAAAAATTGTCTACTCAACAAATGAATTATTTTTATAACCTAGCTGATGCTCAGATTTTATTATCATCTGCTGAAGGTTGGGGATTATCATTAACAGAAGCTTTATTAACTGGTACCCCAATTATTGCTAATGTTACTGGTGGGATGCAAGATCAAATGAGATTTGAAGATGAGGATGGAAATTGGATTGATTTTGATTCTGATTTCCCATCTAACCATACAGGTAAATATACAAAATGTGGTAATTGGGCATTTCCAGTATACCCAAGTAATCTTTCCTTAGTAGGTTCACCTCAAACTCCATATATTTGGGATGATAGGTGTAATCCCTTAGATGCTGTAACTCATCTTACTTCATTATATAATATGACTCGTGAAGAAAGAGAAAAACTAGGAAAAGAAGGTTATAATTGGGCTCATAGTGAAGAAGCTGGGTTTACTTCTCCTAAAATGGCAGAAAGAGTAATGGATAGCGTTGATAAGTTATTTAAGAGTTGGAAACCTCGTCCAAATTATGAATTTATTAATGCTAATGAAACTAAAGAAGATAGAGTACCCCATAAATTGTTATACTAAATTAAAGAATACATATTAAGAATGAAAAAACCACTATTCATTATATCCTCCCCTTTTGACACATACTCTGGTTATGGAGCTCGTAGTCGTGATTTAATTAAATCTATTATTAAGAGTGATAAATATGATGTTAAATTACTTTCTCAAAGATGGGGTACTACTCCTTTTGGATTTTGTGAAGATCATTCACAATGGAAATTTTTATTAGATTATATTGCACCTTTAGAATGGCAGCAAGGTAAAATGCCTAAACCTGATGTTTGGTCTCAAATTACAGTACCTAATGAATTCCAACCTGTTGGAAAATTTAATATAGGTTTTACTGCTGGGATGGAAACTACAGCAGTAGATCCTACTTGGGTTGAAGGTATGGAAAGGATGGATCTAAATTTTGTATCCTCAGAACACTCTAAAAAAGTATTTTTAGATTCTCAGTTTGATAAAATTCACGAAAAAACTAAACAAAAAGTAGGTGTAGTTAAAATAACAAAACCACTTGAAGTATTATTTGAAGGAGCTGATTTATCTACTTATTTCCCATTAACAGATAAACAAATTTACACTAAGCAAGCTACCCCTCTAATTTCAGATATAAATGAAATCCCAGAATCTTATGCTTACCTTTCAGTAGGACATTGGATGCAAGGTAATATGGGTGAAGATAGAAAAAATATAGGATTATTAATTAAAGCTTTTTACGAAACTTTTAAAAATAAGAAAACCAAACCAGCATTAATTTTAAAAACTTCAAGTGCCGGGGCATCTTATATGGATAGAAACCAAATCCTTAAAAAAATTGCCCAATTAAAAAAATCAGTTGCATCTAAAAATCTCCCCAACATATATTTGTTACATGGTGAACTTTCAGATGTTGAAATGAATTTACTTTATAATCACCCTAAAGTAAAAACTATGGTTAGCTTAACTAAAGGTGAAGGTTTTGGGCGTCCTTTACTTGAGTTTAGTTTAAGTAAAAAACCAATTATTGTAAGTGGATACAGTGGTCATATGGATTTTTTAAATCCTGAATTTAATGTTATGTTAAAAGGATCATTAACTAATGTTCATAAAAGTGCAGCTGTACCCAATATGATTCTTGAAGATTCTAAATGGTTCTCTCCAGCACACCCAGAAATTGGTAAAGCATTTATAGACACATTTGAAAATTATAAAAAATGTCAAGAATTAGGTAAACGTCAAGCTCATTTAAGTAAAACAAAATTTAGTTGGGAAGCAATGCATACCAAATTTGATGAATTATTAAGTAAATATCTTGATAAATTACCTAAAGAAGTTCCTTTAAATATGCCTAAGATGAACTTACCAAAATTAAAATTACCTAAAAAGAAATAACTATGCATGATAATCTAATAATTTGTGATAGATGTGGTAGTGATGCCTGCTATGTACAAGAAGTAAATAATGAAATTAAAAACTATATGTGTTATGGTTGTGGTTTTATTACTAATTCTTTAATGACAAAAGATTCAAAATTCTTAAAAGAACAAATGGAAACTTTACCTGAGTTATATAAAGAACTTTTAGGTGAAGATGAAGATACAGGATTAGTTTGGATGCCTAATACTATTAATATTAAAGAAAAAGGAATGGTATTTGCTGATGGTCCAAATGGAGAAAATTGGAGATGGGCAGCTGTAAAAGCTACTTTAATGGATAAAAAAGAATCTGAAAAATTTAAAGCTAAAGGTAAAGATTTTAAATGGAAGATGGATATGGAGACTATTAAACATTTTGACGAAAATGATTTTATAGGAGCTATGGATTATATTGGAGTGTTTGAAAAATCATGAAAATTTCTTTTGCAATTACAGTTTGTAATGAATCAAATGAGATTCAAAAACTACTTCCCTTTTTAATTGAAAATAAAAGAGAAGAAGATGAAATTGTAATATTGTATGATTCTAAAAACGGATCTAAAGCAGTAGAAGATTATTTAAGAGCCAACTCAGTAGGTACATATGCTGATTTTATTTGGCATCCCTATAAATTTGATGGACATTTTGCTAATATGAAAAATCATCTTACAAGTCTATGTGATGGTGATTACATTTATCAGATTGATGCTGATGAAATGGTAAATGAGTATATTTTGGCCGCTATACCTCAACTTTTAGAAGCTAATGATGTAGATGTACTTAGAGTACCTAGAATTAATACAGTTTCAGGTTTAACTCAAGAACATATTAATAAATGGGGTTGGATGGTTAATAATAAGGGTTGGGTAAATTTCCCGGATTATCAATGGAGAATATACAGAAATAACGCAGAAATAAAATGGGTAAACAAAGTACATGAAATATTAACTGGATACAAAACTCATGCGGATTTACCTCCAATCCAAGAATGGTGTTTATTACATCCTAAAGATATAAAACGACAAGAAAAACAAAATTCGTACTACGAAACACTCTAATGAAACTAAAAGACTATTATCAGATGTATCTTACATTACATCAGAATAAAAATTGTATTAGATTACATTTTATAGGACAATGGACTACTTTAATCAGTATATTTTTAATATTTTATCATTGGTTATGGTATTTAATACCAATAATACCTTTTATAATTTATCCATTTGCTTGGACTGGCCATTATTTATTTGAAAAAAATGAACCAGCAGCATTTAAAGACCCAATTAAAGCAAAACTTTCAGATTGGATAATGTTTTGGGATATATTAAGAGGTAAAATTAAAATATTATGAGAATATTAGTTACAGGAGGGGCTGGTTTTATTGGGACTAATTTAATAAAAAGATTATTAAATGAAGGTCATAAAGTCCATTCTTTAGATGATTATTCTACTGGGAGTAAAAAAAACCACCAAAGAGGATGTAGATATATTATAGGTAAAGTTGAAGAAAAAAGATCCCAATCAAATTTACCTCAAAATTATGATTTAATTTACCACCTTGCTGGGTTATCTAGAATACAACCATCATTTAATAATCCTACAGCTACATTTTCAGCTAATACAATAGGTACACAAGAAATGTGTGAATTTGCAAGAACTACTAATGCAAAATTAGTATATGCTGGTTCTTCATCTAAACATCATGACCCATATCAATCTCCTTATGCAGCATACAAATACCTTGGTGAAGAAGTTTGTAAAATGTATAGAAAAACATATGGAATGGATATTGAAATTGTAAGATTTTATAATGTTTATGGTCCTAAAGAGGTAATTGATGGTGACTGGGCTGCAGTTATTGGAATTTGGAGAAGACAAATAAGAGATAATGAACCTATTACAATTGTAGGTGATGGAGAACAACGAAGAGATTTTACTCATGTAGACGATATTGTAGATGGTTTATGGAGAGTAGGAATGAAATCAATTAAACATGAAGACGCTTGGGAATTAGGCACAGGTTGTAACTATTCTCTTAATGAAGTATATCAAATGTTTAAAAATAAATTTAATGCTAAATGCACCTACATTCCAGATCAATCAGGTAACTACAGAAAAACACTTAGGGAAAACAATGATGCTATTGAAAGATTAGATTGGCAACCTCAAGATAAATTATTAAATTACATTAACAATTTAGAAAAGTTATGAGAGATATAATTGAAAGAAGAAGAAAACCAATGAAAAAGGTTGGAGTATTAGGTAATGGGTTTGTAGGTGAATCACAAGCATTTGCTTTTAGCCCTACAGCTGAAGTTAGAATATTTGATGTTGATCCTTTAAAAAGCATGCATACTTTAGAAGAGGTACATGATTGTGATTTTATTTTTGTTTGTGTGCCTACACCAATGAAAAAAGATGGTTCACAGGATAGTTATTACATTGAAAATGTTTTTAATCATGCTAAAAAAGGACCTATTTATATAATTAAATCTACTGTTTTACCTGGTACAACAGTAAAATTACAAGAACAATATCCACATCTTAATATTATATTTTGTCCCGAGTTTTTAACTCAAAGAACTGCTAAATTAGATACATTAACTCAAGCTCGAATTATTTTTGGAGGAGAAGAAAGTTTAACTCAAAAAGTAGAAAAGTTATTTGCTGAACGTTTTATGAATCGCCATTATATTCATACAGATGCAACTACTGCTGAATTAACTAAATACATGAATAATTCTTTCTTTGCTACTAAAGTATCTATTATGAATGAATTTAAACGTATAAGTGATGCTTTAGGTACTAATTGGGATGATGCTTTATATGGTTTTGTTTGTGATAGTAGAATTGGAGACAGTCATTTACACGTTCCAGGACCTGATGGTAAATTAGGATATGGTGGTGTTTGTTTTCCTAAAGATGTAAATGCTTTAATTACATTAGGTAAAGAATTAGGTACACCAATGCATACTTTAGAAGCAGGTTGGAAAACTAATCTTGAAGTTAGACCTGAACGTGATTGGGAAAAAATGAAAGGTAAAGCTGTAAGTGAGTAATGAGTAATTTTATACATGAAACTGCTATTATAGATAAAGAAGTTACTATAGGTAATAATACTAAAGTTTGGGCTTTTTCACATATTAGTAAAGGAGCTAAGATAGGTAATAATTGTGTTATTGGGGAAGGAGTTCATATAGGAATAGGAGTAATTATAGGTGATAATTGTAAAATACAAAATCATAGTTTATTATATGAAGGTGTAACTTTAGAAGATAATGTATTTTTAGGACCTAACACTATAACAACTAATGATATTTACCCTAAAGCTAAAGGAGAATGGACTAGAGAAAACTTTAGACCTACTTTATTTAAAAAAGGTTGTGCAATTGGAGCTAATTCAACTATACTTTGTGGTATTACTGTAGGTAAGGATGTTCTAATAGGAGCAGGTTCTGTAGTTACTAAATCTATCCCTTCAGGTAAGATAGCTTATGGTAATCCTGCTCAAGTAAAAAAAGATAATAAATGAAAATAAGTTTTTTAGCAGATATAGATTATGCTAATGTTCTTACTGAATATGCCCATTTATTAAATGAGTCCCCAGATATAGAATGTAAATCCATATGTTTAAAAAAACATATATTTGGGTATGACCTCCAACATGATTATGATGTATTAAATTGCAACCCAACTCAAATTAAAGAAGTTATTGACTATATTAAAGATAGTGACTATATAATTTTTGGAGAAGAAAATAGCCATTTAGGAACTACTTATTGGATGTTAGATCAATTCAAAACATTAATTGGTTTAGATATTATTGAATTAGATTCTAAAATATTAGTTTGGCATGCAGGTTCTAATTATAGAAATAATGCAAGTTATTATAACTCACATCCCCAAAAACATAAACTCCATAAATCTTTATATGGGATAGATCTATTTAGGTTATCAAATAAAGAAGAAAATGATGCTCCTATTCATATTTATCAAAACTTTAATTTTGATTACGATAAATACATTTCAGATTTTGAAATTAAATTAAATAAAAGACCTTGGACTATATTACATATACCTTCAAATGCTAATACTAAAGGCACTCAACAAATTACAGAATCAATATTAGCTTTAGATTTAGATCCTAATGAATTTGAATTTAAAGTTCTTCAAAATTTAACACATCCTCAAGTTATTGAAGAAAAAAGAAAATCAATATTTTATATAGATCAATTTAATTCTAATATAGGAGGATATGGAGTATCTACTTTAGAAAGTGTAATTACTGGTAATCTTACTTTTAGTACAATAAATAACATAAATGATTCAATCCTATATTTAACTGGAAGAAATGAAATACCTTTAGTTTCCCTTGGAGTTACACAACAAGAGTTGTATCATGATCTAGTAACTTATATAAAAGGTCTAACCCCTGATTTACTTTTAGAATATATGATGGGTATAGGACAGTGGATGGAAGAATTTTATTCTCCAAAAGCTATAACCAGTCAATTTATAGATACTATATGTTAAGACTTATAAAACCTTACATTCGCTATAGAGATGTCAGACGACAATTTAAAGAAGTCTTTAGAACTGGGATGTTTACTAAAGGAAAATACGTAGATCAGTTTAAAAATGATTTAAGAGAGTATTTAAAATGTAGTAATGTTTCCCTTACTACATCAGCTACAACGGCATTAGCTTTGTGTTTAGAAATCCTTAAAATAAAACCAGATGATGAAATTATAGTTTCAGATTTTTCTTTTCCTGCTACGGCTAATGTAGTTGAAAATATTGGGGCAATACCAATTTTTGCTGATGTAGATTTGAAAACCTACAACATGATGCCTAAAGATTTAGAGAAAAAAATCACTTCTAAAACAAAAGCTGTTATATTTGTAGATGCTTTAGGTAATCCCTCAAATATACATGAAATTAGTGCTATCTGTCAAAAACATAATATTCCTCTTATTGAAGATGCTGCCTGTGCCTTAGGTAGTAGTGAATATGGAATAAAAAATGGAAATATAGCAGATTTAACTTGTTTTAGTTTTCATCCACGTAAGTTACTTACAACAGGTGAAGGTGGAGCTGTCACTACTAATAATCCTTCATATGCTGATGAAATTGAAGTTAAACTTAATCATGGAGCTATTTTTAAAGAAGATAGATTTCAATTTATTACTTCTGGGTTTAATTATAGAATGAATGAAATGCAAGCTATAATGGGTATTGAAGGTTTAAAAAAATTAGATAAAAACATACAAATCAGAAATAAAATTAAATCCAAATACACAGAAGCTTTATCCGAATTAGGCTTTATTCCTCACTTAACTACCCACCCTTCATTCCATAATGTACAATCAGTTGTATTTACAGTTCCTTCAAAAATAAATCGTAATGAACTAATTCAATATTTAAAAACTAAGGGTATAGAATCTACTATAGGTACTTATTGTTTAAGTAATACTTCTTATTATAAATCAAAATATAATAATGTACAACCTAATTCTAAATTCTTAGAAGAAAATACTATAACTTTACCTTGTTATAAAGGAGTTAATACTAGAAAAATCATAAAAACAATTTCTAAATATGTCTTTACTAAAACTTATTTTTAATAAATTCTATAATAAACTTTACTATGATAAAAAAATAAATCATAATAGAAGTTTATCTTTAGGGGATTACATGAATGATAGATGGGAACGAGCCAAAAAAGAAGGATTTGGTGAAGGTACTTCTGTATATGATAATGTATTAATTTTAGGTGACGTAAAAGTAGGGAAAAATTGTTGGATAGGTCCTAATGTTGTATTAGATGGAAGTGGTGGTTTAGAAATAGGAGATTATGTTCATGTTTCAGCTGGTGCTCAAATCTATACTCACCATACAGTAAAATTTGCTACTTCATCAGGGAAAAAACCAATAGAAAAAAAACCTACAAAGATAGGTAATGGAGTTTATATAGGTCCTAATAGTATAATTCAAATGGGTTGTACTATAGGTAATAAAGCAATAATTGGAGCTTTAACATTTGTTAATAAAAACATTAGACCAGGTGTTAAGTATATAAATAAAAGGAAATGAAAAATAGACCTAAAATAAAAAATAGTACAATCTTAGTTACAGGTGGAGCTGGGTTTATAGGTAGTCATTTAGTTGATAGATTAATTACAGAAAAAGCAAAACAAGTAATTGTAGTAGATAATATGTTTCTTGGGAATGAAGAAAATTTAGAACACGCTTTTAAAAAAGGAGTTATTCTTTATAAAGATGATTGTGAAATTTATACTTCTTTAGAATATATATTTGATAAGCATGATATTGATATAGTTTTTAATTGTGCGACTAAACCAATTAATTATACATTTATGAATCCTTCTAATGGATTTCATTGTAATACAAATATTATTATTAATCTTTTAGAATTACAACGTAAAAATAAATTCAAAACCTTAGTTCATTTTTCCACATCAGAAGTATTTGGAAGTGCTGTTTATGAACCTATGGATGAAGATCATCCTTTAAACCCAAAAACAACATATGCTGCTGGAAAAGTGGGTGCTGATAAGGCATTAGAATCTTGGGTTGATAGTTTTGGATTAGATGCTTTTATAGTTAGACCATTTAACAATTATGGTCCTAGACAAAATGCAAAACCACCACTAGCTGCTGTAATTCCTGTTACTCTATTTAATATAGTTAACAATCAACCACCAGAAATTTGGGGTGATGGATTGCAAAGTAGAGATTTTATTTACGTACATGATACTATAGATGCTATTATAAAAGTTTATGATAAATTATCTCCTAAAGAGTCAGTAAATATATCTACAGATGGTCAAATTACTATTAAAGAAGTTGTAGAAGATATTCGCACTATTATGAAAGGAATGGATTATAAAGTAAAGGATCTAATTTACAAACCAGCTAGAAAAGCTGATGTAGAATGTCATATAGCTAGTAATAAAAAAATTAAATCACTTATTAATTATCAACTTACTGATTTCCTACAGGGTTTGTGTGAAACTGTTAGTTGGTACCAAAGAACATTAAAATAATGCCTGTAGTAATTAGAAATATTTTTGAAGAGTATGTTAAAGATCGTTTTGATCTAGATGATTGTATAGCAGTTAATAATGGGAGTAGTGCTATAATTGCCCCTTTATGGTCTATGGATTTAAAAGCTGATGATGAAGTTATAACAACTCCATTTACATTTATTTCTACTGTAACGTCTATTATTGTAGCAGGTGCAAAACCTGTATTTGTAGATATTAATGAAGAAGATTATTTAATTAATGCTGATTTAATTGAAGCAGCTATTACATCTAAAACAAAAGCTATTATGCCTGTCCATTTATATGGTCAAGTATGTGAAATGGATAAAATTAACCAAATTGCTAAAAAACATAATTTAGTAGTAATTGAAGATACATCACAATCATTTGGAGCAGAACAAAATGGTAAATTAGCAGGAATGCTTTCAGATGTAGGTACTTTTTCATTTCAAAAAACAAAAAATATAAATACTTTTGAAGGTGGAATGATTTGTGTTCCTAAAAATTCTAAATTAGATGCTTCTAAAATTAGAGCAATTTGTAATCAAGGTCAAACTAGTAAATATCATCATGAATATTTAGGTTTTAATTTTAGATTAGCAGAACCCCTATGCTTAATGGCTTACAGTCAAATGAAACTTCATATGACAGGAATTAAATCAGAACTAGGGCTTAGAGGTCCTAAAGATGGTCATTATCCTTATGTAGTTTATGATCAGCCAGCAATTAAAAGATTAGGAATAACTGGAGATTGCCCTATAGCAGAAGCTAAAGCTAAATTTATTAATGAAAACTATTTTAAACCCAAAAAAGTATGAACAAAAAGAGAGAACTAATGGAAGATATTCTGGCTGTTAATACAGTAATAGAAGAAGTTTGGAATTATCACCCATCAAATCCTAATAAATTAGATATTGAAGAAGAATATGATAAACTTATGGAAATTAAATCTGATCTTCAAAAAGAATTAGTTGAATTTGAAAAATCACAAACAGATGAAGTATAAAGTAGGAATTATTGGTTGTGGGGGTATATTTCCAAGACATATAGAAGCAATAGAAGCTAATGAAGAATTTGAACTAATCTCAGTTTGTGATATACAACCTACATTAGCTAAAAGTTTAGGTAAAAGATATAATGTATCATATTATACTGATTACCAAGAAATGATTAAAAACGAAGATGTTAATTTCATTGTTATTGCTACTCCTAATGTTTTACATAAAGAACAAGCAGAATTTTCTTTATCTAACAAATGTGATGTATTAATTGAAAAACCTGTAGCATTTAATATTAAAGATGTAAAGGATATTCAAAAACATGCTAAAAAAAATCAACAAACTGCTTATTGTGTATTACAAGTTAGATTAAACCCAACAGTACATTTATTAAAAGAAGTACTTGAAAATAAATTATTAGGGGAAATTAGAGGTTTTAGTTTTACTCAAAGATGGCAACGTCCACTTGAATACTTCTCAGGATGGAGAGGTGAACCAGAAGTAGGTGGAGGTATTTTATATGAAACTGGGATTCATTATTTAGATATATTACAACATTTACTTGGAGCCCCTAAAGAAGTACTTGCTACTAAATTATATACTACTAAACATAAAGATGGAGTAATTGAAGATACAGTATATTCCTTAGTTGATTATGGTGAATTTGGTGGTACTATTGAATCTACAATAGCTACAGAACCACATAATATTGAAAGTTCTATTTCATTATTAGGATCAAATGGTTATATAAAAATAGGAGGTAAAGCTTTAAATATAATTGAATCTGCTAATTTTTTAAGTTATGGGTTTAAACAAGAATATGATAGAATTAGTAAAAAATATGATCAAGTAAACCAACCTAATTCATATGGTTCTTATCAAGGTTCATGTCCTAATCATCCTGATGTTTATAAAAATTTAAAAGATTTTAATTTGGATCAAACATATAATGTTATTACATTAATTGAAGGCATTTACAATAAAGCCGGAGTGGTATATGGAAAATAAATTATTAATTTTTATAGTTGCATATCAAAGGCAATCTTACACACAAGGTACTATTGAACTACTTAATAAAGTAAGACCTGAAGGTAGTACTGTTATAGTTTGTGATAATGGTTCTACTGATGGAACTAGAGAATGGTTAGAAGAAAACCAAGAAAAATATGATTTAGGCCTTATCTTCCCAGAAGAAAATCTAAGAGTAGGTGGAGCTTGGATGTTGCTTACAGAATATTTCCAACCAGAAGATTTTACTCATATTTTATTATTAGATAATGATGGTTGGTTTTCTCCATCAAAACCTGATTGGTTTGATCAATGTCTAGAAATATTTAATTCTGATCCTAAAATTGCATCATTAGGTTTACAACGTGAAAGAAAACCTGGATTTTTTTCAATGGAAAAAACATTTGATCCATATTTTGACTCTAGAGAACCATTTAATGATTTAGAAATTTATGATACAATTTTCTTTGCTGCTTTTAGATTAGATAAATTTGATTTATGGCATGAAGCATTTTCTAATTGGCCTCATACTTTTGTTGGAGATAAACTAAACACCCATTACATATCTTCAGGTTACCGTTCAGTTAAAATAACTCCTGGATTTGTAGTAGATATATCTGAATATAATTTTAATAACCCAGACCATGCAGAGTATAATAAATGGTTTTATGAAAGGGAAAGAGACGCAGATGAGTTTAAACGAAGAACTGATATGCATTCTACTACAGGAGAAGATGAACAATTCGTTATTGACAATTTTGGGCAAAAATATATTAAATTTTTATCATGATACACATTTATCAAAGACATTGTAACTTCTCCTCTAATTCAGTAGGAAAAAGTAGACCAGAATGGTTTTCACGTGAAAAATGTTTTCAAAATCTAATTAAAACTATAAGTAAGCATAAAAAAGATGTAAAACTTACTATTATGTTTGATGGTGAACCTGATAAGGATCATTTTATCAACAAATATAATAATAGATATAATGATATAGTTAAATTAAAAGGAGGTGATGACGCTAAAAGTTTTCTTAATGTAGTTAATCACGTAGCAAAACAAGATATCCCAGAAGATGATATTATATATTTTTTAGAAGATGATTATATACATACTTCTAATTGGGTAAAAATAATGTTAGAAGGGTTTAATCAAATGAATGTTGATTATCTTACATTATATGATCATTCTGATAAGTATTTTCTACCTATGTATGAAAATCTTCAAAGTACAATTTTAGTAACTGAAAGTACTCACTGGAGAACTACTCCTTCAACTACAAATACTTATGCTTGCAAATTTGCTACATTTAAAAAACATTTAGACATTCATAGAGAATATTGTGATTTAGATCGTGGCTTTACAGATGATCATAATAAATTTACTCGTTTATGGCAGGAAGGTAGTAATTTAGTTTCTAGTATTCCTGGTTGTTTAACTCACGTAGAAACCGAATATTTAAGTCCGGTAATTGATTGGAGCAAGGTATGAGTTTTAGTGTAATTATTCCTACTTATAAGGAACCAGAATATCTAGATTTATGCCTTAAATCAGCATTTGAAGGTCAAGTCAATGATAACGAAATTATTGTTGTTATAGATGGTTTTCTAGAATTAAACCAACCAGTTTTAGATAAGTATCCTGATGTTGTAGTCTTAGATTTGGGTGATAATCAAGGTTTGCCTATAGCAACGAATTGGGGTGTTTACAACGCAACACATGACTTTATTTTAGTAGTTAATGATGACAACGTATTCCCGCGTAATTGGGACGAAAAATTGTTACCGTTTAGACAACAAGGTGTAGTAGTATCTCCTAATCAAATTGAACCTGAACCTTCAATGTTCTCTCAATTTATAATTAAAGATTTAGGAAAATTACCTGAAGAATTTAATTTAGAAGCATATTGGGAATTTGAAGACACACAATATAAACAAGCTGAATTAAATGGTTCTACATTACCTTTTATGATGAGTAAGTATGATTATTTAGCTGTTGGTGGTTGGGATATTATGTACCCTTCTCCTCATGTAGTTGATTGGGATTTCTTTTTAAAATGTGAATATCATAATTTTATTATGAAAAGAGCCTATGTTAATTTTTATCATTTTGCAGGTGCCGCAACTCGTAAAACACCTGAACAAGATGCTGAATCTACTCTTAAGGAACAATTAGCACATCAATTTTTTGCTACTAAATGGGGAGAACATGCAGCTCATAATCCTGTAGATAATTCTAAATTATTAAATAAATTTTTACTAAATGGCTAAATACTTTTTTTACGTAAAAAACGATCAAAAACAAGAACCTATTAGTATAATTTATTCTTCTAGTAGACTAAAAGCTGCAAAATTATTTGCCAAAAGGAAAAAAATGAAATTAAAACAATTTTTAAGTATTTTTTCTATTTCTAAATGATGAAAAATGAAAATATATTAAAACCCTTACGAGAACTTGTAGGTGATAATGTGACTATTAAGGAATCTCCTAAATCTGAAGCGGAACGAGAAGAATTATTATTTATAGATACTATTAGCACTTTAGATAAAACCTTTGTTTCTGATAATAAATTACATGAAGACTATGGAATTGATTTATTAGGTTTTACTCAAAATTATTATCATGCAATAGAAAATTTAATTGTTATGTTAGTTGGGTATGATAAAGCTGATATTATTTGGTGGTGGATTTGTGAACGTTTTGCTGAAGATGGAGAACTTTTAGGTATAGGAACTGAAGATGGGAAAGTTCATATGATAAAAACACCAAAACAGTTATATAAATTCCTTAAAAATCTATAATATGTATCCTCAAAGATTAATAAATGTCGAAGATACCTCAAAATATGAAGATGATCCCATGTATTTCATGTGGGGAGGATATGCCTGAATTAAGAGTTACAATGTATGGTTATAAAGTCTGTGTTAATTGTAGTAACGCTAAACCAAAAAAAGCATTAAACGTGCAATTTGGAGAAGGAGATCATACATTTAACGAGACTATAATTTTAGATGACTAAATGCCCAGTGCAAAACCATTAAGTAAAGAACAAATTTTAGCTGCTATGTCTCAAACATTGAGTAATAAAGCAGCAGCCCGTTACTTGCATGTATCTTATATTCATTATAAAAAGTGGGCTAAAACTTATGATGCTACTGAAGAAGGTTATCCTAACTTATTTGAACAACATAAAAACCAAGCTGGTAAGGGTATACCTAAATTCTTAAGAGCAGGTGGACCTGAACCTGCTTTACTTGATATAATTGAAGGTAGAATAGATGCCTCATCATTCACCCCTGATAAATTAAAGTATAGATTAATAACTGAAGGTTACTTAAAAGAAGAATGTTCAGTATGTAATTTTCATGAACGTAGAGTAAGTGACTATAAAATACCATTATTACTTAATTTTAAAGATAATAATAAAAATAACTATCGTAAAGAAAATATAGAATTACTTTGTTATAATCATTATTTTTTACAAGTTGGAGATATATTTAGTGACAAACAGATTAAAGGTATTGAAGATCATGTTCCTACTTATCAAAGTGATGTTGAATGGGAAATGGACGATTACCAGAAACAACAACTAGAGAAATTAGGATTAGGTGATTCTAAAGATGATGATGATGATCCTTATAGTCTAGTATCAAGAAAATAAATATTATGTACACTTATAAAGCAACAGTAGATAGAGTAGTTGATGGCGATACAGTAGATGCCTTAGTTGATTTAGGATTTGATACTTTAAAAAAAGTAAGAATTAGAATGCATGGGATGGATGCTTGGGAGTCAAGAACTAGAGATAAAGAAGAAAAAGTTAAAGGTTTAGCTGCTAAAGCTCGTTTAATTGAATTATTAGAAAGTTATGACAATAAGTTTATTTTAGTTTCTCATGGAGTAGGTAAATATGGTAGGTGTTTAGGAGAAATATTTCTTTCAAATTTTAATCTAACAGAAAACATAAGTGTTAACAACACATTAATTTCAGAAGGACACGCTAAAGAGTATCACGGAGGTAAAAGATGAAAAAAAGAATTCCATTACTTAAAAAAAAGAAACATAATAAAATTGTGAATGATTACGATCGAACAAAATCTAAACATTTAGAGAGACTAGCTGATAAAATGTTAGAAGATCAAGATAAATTAGACAAGTTACGTGAAAAAAATAGTGATGGTAAATTCTTAGATTTGTTCTAAATTTGGAATCCTAATAAATTATTCGTACATTTAGGGTATAATTAATAATAACATTTACTCTAATGGTAAAAAGGATTAAAGTTAAAAATGTAGAAGATTTTGAATCGTTATTGCAAAATAAAGATATTAAAATATCTAAAGCTATTGCTTCCACAGCAATAAAAAATCTTCATAACAAAAAACGCTTTATCCCAGTATTAGAAGTTCATTTAGAAGAATCAGGTGATATATTTGATATTACTTTAGATAAAAAAGATATTCTTCAAACTTTAAAACAAAATTTAGAAATTCATGAATATCATGAAGAATATGAAGGATGTGCCTTAATAGCATCTGCAATTAAAGAAGTTGAATTAAAAACAAAAAAATGAAAAAGGTTTTAATATTCGGATTTATGCCCTTATTTATGGGTATGAATAATACCCAAGAATTAGAAGTATGTTATGAAGAAACTACTATTGAAATTAAACCTAAAATTATTCATTCTCCTGTTATTCAAGATAATCTTATTAGAGCTCTTATTATGGTTGAGTCTAGTGGGAATGATTCTGCTATTGGAGATAGACATCTTATAGGAAATGAAGCTATAGGTGCATTACAAATTAGACCTATAATGGTTAGAGAAGTTAATAGGATTTTAAAAATTCAAGGTAAAACAAACCGATTTAATTTAAAAGATAGGTTTGATCGTCAACAATCCATACGTATGTTTATGGTTTGGAAAAATTTCCATCATAAAGATAGTAATAATGAAGTTATTGCTCGTAATTGGAATGGTGGTCCTAAAGGTTATAAAATAAAAAGAACTGAAAAGTATTGGAATAAAATAGAAAAACAATTAAACTATGAGTAAATCATCAGCTAAAGCAACATATGAAGCCTTCACTGAATGGCATGCATGGGCTAAAACACAACATCCTTCATACCGTGCTAAAAAGAAAAAGAAGCAGGAACCTAAATTTGTTTCTTACGGGAAAAAATGATAATCAAACCAATGGATGTAATCCTTATGTTAGATTCAGAAGATATGTTATTAATGGATACTGTTGATTTACATAAATTATGTATACTAGCTACTTTAGATTTACAAGTTGAAAAAGAATCATATGCCAAAAATACTAGTTATAGGAGAAATATGTGCTGATAAATTCATTTATTGCGATATAAAACGTTTATCACCAGAAGCCCCGGTTCCAATTTTAAACCCAATTAGAACCACAAAAAACCCAGGAATGGCTGGTAATACTCTAGCTAATATCAAAGCCCTTATACCAGATAGCTATACTATGTCTATAGGGCAAGTTGAAGCTATTACTAAAACACGTTATGTAGAGCAGAAAACAAATCATATGTTCTTACGAGTTGATGAGGGGGAAGAAAAAATAACACCATTTGAATGGTCATTAGATATTGATGTTTTAATTGGTAAAGCTGATATTGTAATAGTTAGTGATTATAATAAGGGATTTTTAAGAAATGCTGATTTAAAGGAAATTGCTCGTAAATCAACTTTATCTATTCTAGATAGTAAACGTAAGTTAACTAATGATATTATCGAAGGATTTACCTTTATTAAATTAAATGAATCCGAACGTTTAACTAATCCGGATTTAACTACAGATAATATTATTACTACATTAGGTAAAAAAGGTGCTGAATATCAAAATATGTTATTTGAATCACCAGATCCTCAAGATACAATAGATGTTTCGGGGGCAGGTGATACATTTATAGCTTCTTTTATAGCTAAATATTATCAAACAAAAGATATTCGTCTCGCAATGAAATTTGCTAATCAAATGTCAGCTGAAGTAGTATCTAAAAGAGGAGTTGTAACACCAGAAAAAAACCTATGAAAGATAAAATTTTAATTACTGGAACTGATGGATTTATAGGAAGAAATCTATATAAAAAATTAAAATCTAAGTATGAAATTTTTAGATTTGAAAAAGACAGTTTAAAAGGTGACTGGAAATCTCTTTTAAAATCTATATTTGATGAAGGAATCATAGGTGTATTTCATGTTGGAGCATGTTCTGATACGTTAGAACAAGATGTAAATTATATGATGCTCCTTAATTACGAAGTTACTAAATTTATAGTAGACTTATGTCGTGAAAAAAATATTAGATTAATATATTCCTCATCAGCAGCCAACTATGGTATTAATGGTGAATATCCATCTAATTTATATGGGTGGAGTAAATATGCTGGTGAAGGATATGTTGTATCTAATAATGGTATAGCTTTAAGATATTTTAATGTTTATGGACCTGGTGAAGAAGATAAAGGTAAAATGGCTTCTGTTGCCTATCAAATGTATAAACGTAATCAAAATGGAGAAGAAATTAAATTATTTCCATTAAAACCATCTCGTGATTTTGTTTATATAAAAGATGTAATTACAGCTAATATTCATGCTTTTGATAATTTTTATAAATTATTGTTATGGAATAAGGCTTATGAAGTAGGTAGTGGTGAAGCTAGAACTTTTGAAGATAAAATGGCTATTATGGATATCCCTTTTACATACCATCCAGAAAGCATGATTCCTGAAGGTTATCAATATTATACTTGTAGTGATAGTGAAAAATTTCTAGATAAATGGAAACCTAAATATGATTTAGAAAGAGGGTTAAAAGACTATATTAAATATTTAGAAAAAAATCATGAATAAAAGAGCAGTAGTTACTGGTGGGGCTGGTTTTATTGGTTCACATCTAGTAAATAAACTATTAGACTCTGGATGGTTTGTAACTATTTTAGATGACTTAAGTACAGGTAAACTAGAAAATATACCTTCAAATATTAAATGTACATTTGTAAAAGTAGATTTAACTACTGATGTA
>VMHT01222197.1_pt1 | contig 21878 bp, 17 predicted proteins | sample 4693611 | NCBI WGS metagenome assembly VMHT01 (sample SAMN12280063, study PRJNA550983) | marine metagenome | isolation source: seawater sampled from same location over 5 years 0.02-0.2 micron viral filtrate | place: USA: collected off the coast of southern California halfway between the port... ...
AGCACCAACATCTACTATCTTCTTGCCACCAATGATGTCAAGTTGGTCAACGGCTAATACGAAAAAAGCCGCCAAGTCGCCCTCAGTAGCATACTGTTCTAATTCAACAGCATGCTGCGGGTGCGGAGATAGCTTTGACAATTCAATTGCCAAGTGCTTAGGTCGCAAGGCATCACCAGCCTGGTGGCCTATACTGTTGATTCTGCTGATTATTCATCCTAGCGGCAGCATCTGACTGTTGTCGCATGGCCTCAAGTCTTGCGTAAGCTTCATTTTGAGCGTGTGCTTGTTGCTGCTGCATTTGCATTCTCAGCAGTCTAATCTGTTCGGCTTCCGCACGAAGTCTAGCAAGCAATTGTTCACTGGGCTGTCCAGTGCCACAGAATCGGCAGAACCTAACACCATCGTGGTGTTGATTGCCGCAGTTGATACAGAAGCCCATGATTATCCCTATCCGCCGTTATATTTGAGTCATCCGTTATCATTGCATTGCCGTTAATTGGAGGAAAACCGGCCAGGTTTCGAAGCCGGTTGCCATTGCACGTTCGCTAATGTCTTCCCATCGAGGGTCATCCATCATATCCGATGGTTCAACACCAGCCGCCATCAATTCAGTAACCAGTGCCCTAAATTCGATTTCTACATCCGACATTTCGACAGTATCTTCCTCTTCCTCAATGACTGGAATCTCAACATTTTCAGTGGGTAGTGGAGCTTGTGTCATTTCGACTTCAGCTACTATAGGAATTTCTTCTACCTTGGTGGTTGGCAACTGAACGTTAACCACTTCATCTGCTTGAGTGGTGATTTCTTCCATCATCTGGTCTGAAAAGTTATCTAAAACCGCATCAAGTGTTGCTTCTTCTGCTGTTTTTATCTGTGGTGGTAATGCCTCAATAGGTGCTTCTTGCTCAGTAATTTTTGATTTCTTGACCAATCTTCCAACACCCAATACCTCGGCTTGTTGTCTAGCCAATTCCGCAGCCTGACGTCTTGGAAGAGAAACAAAACATTTGCCAGGAATCGATTTTGGTGGGAATGGGAGGTAATATTTCTCCAATTTATTCACCTCAGGGTGCCTAAAGCACAGAATGTTCATCGATTCAAATGCTCTTTGGGCAGGGAGGCCCATTGAAAATGGCACAGGCATGACTTCAATTGTCCCTCTAAGCCACTTTTCTTGACCAATCAAATGCTGCATCCATTGGCCTAAATCGAGGCTTGCGATATCAACAAATTGGAATGATGCTGAGCGTGGATCAAAACCTTGGTCTTCCAGTAGTTTTGCCTCATCTCTTGGACGGTGAAAAACCGTCATTACCGGTTGTCCATGTTCAACCATGTCACCGTGTAATTCCATCATTTTACGATGTTTTCGAGGAAACATGAGTAAGATTATCATCCGAGCAGCCTTTTCGTCCCAGATTTCATCCCATCTAGATACTGCTTCAACATAAAGTTGGCCGATGGTCATGTCTGGTATCATTGCCGTGATTCCCATTGCGCACCAGTATTACGCAATGCGAACAATACTTTAGGCATACCGTCTAGATATTACGATAATTTATTCATCACAAATTCGGCTAAGTACACCACACCGCCGGCAGCACCTCGTATGGTATTATGAGAATATGCACTAAACGAGACAGTATTTTCATCAATAACGATATCACCAACTATAACTGCCATTCCAGTTTTCAAATCAGTTAGTAAATCTGGATTGCTTTCGAATGTTATCCCATCACTCCATAGATGTTGCTTTACGTCAATATGTTCAACGATGTGAATAGCAGTTATCGGACTACTTGGAAGAGATTTATTTGTGGTTATTGATTCTAGACACTGGTGAACTTGTTTGATGGCAAGTTTCCTGTCTAGTTCAATTTCGACAAAAACTTGGTGCCCATCCCTCCGGGAAACCCTCTTGCATTTGATATCAATCTCAAAGTCTGCAGATGCTATACTACCTGAATTTTCATCGCCAAGCACATAGAGCAATTCTGCACCAGTTTTTTCGGCTTCACCATCGATTTCAGGGTTAACATTTCCAGCGAGCGCAGCCTCATCAAACAGTAATTTCCAGCCTGCACCGGACAAAGCCTGTTCACTGCGCATCTTGACAGACTTTATTTCTGCGATTTCATTGATCGCTGAAACCGGCAAGGCGAGCGGAATTAATGTACAATTAGTGGCACAATAGTGCATTGATGTAGAGAAATGTTGCGGGTTAACTTCTGGGATTATCATTGGTACGCCTACTGTTCTTCGATATGAACTGGCGTTGGAAAACACCATGATTCCAGCTTCAACTAGCCTTTTTTCAACTTCATATGCTATATCTGACGGTAATGCAGAAAATGCAATTTTGATACCTAATCGCTGAATTTTTTCAATTAAGTTGGGTGCATTTGTATCCAAAACCGTTAGGTCGGATAATTCCGGCCGGCCGCCTTCCAGCCTCCATTCGAGGGCTGATAGCTTTCTTCCAACAGTTGCTGAACTTCCTGCAACCGCAGTCATTTCAAACAGTGGGTGATTGTGTAAGCGCTGTTGCAGTCTTTGACCGACCAATCCACTAGCACCAAGAATCAGGCACTTTTGTCGGGTCATGATGCTAGGTCAAAGTCATTAAATTTGATTCCTTGCTTAATCCATGTCGAAGTTTCCTTTACCTGTTATTGATTCCACTGGATTAGGAAATATCCGCCGAAGCAGTAATTTTTTGAAAATAATCCATCCATCAACAATTGAACCTAGTTTCGCTTCACCAATTCTCGCTCGATAATTTATTGGTATGGACTTGATATTGATTCCCTCTTTAACACATGAGGCATACATTTCTGCCTCTATTTCGAATCTCATTGAATTTAATTTCAATCTGGCAATTGCTGATTTGGTAAAGCCCCAATACCCGGTGCATAGGTCGTTACTAGATATCCCATACAATGCAGATGCGATCCAAGTTAGCATATGATTGCCAAAATAATTCATTCTTGTCATCGCACCAGGCTCTATTGTACCATGTAATCTATCACCAATAACCACGTCATCTGAATCAAGATGTTTAACAAAAGTTGGGATTTCTGTTGGGTCGTATGTTCCATCTGCATCTAACATTACTAACGCATCTTTGTTACGGGCAATGAATTGGTTAAATCCAGTTCTCATTGCTGCACCCTTGCCATAACCAGCTTGCTTGATTATCTCGCATTCATATTGTCCAGCAATTTCAAGCGACAGATCTTTACTTCCTCCATCGATGACCCAGATCTCGGTGTTCCAACCCATTTGGCTCAATTTGGCCTTAGGAATTAGTGGTAAAATTTCTCGCAGTCCATACTCCTCATCTAATGTGGGAAGCATCACAACAAGATTCTTCATTGGTATGGTCACCATCTCACCGGTTTTGATGCCTTCGATAGAATCACAGGTCAAACATCAATTTCTATCCAATGTAGCCTAATACCCGTGGTATCTATTATTCTGTCTCCACGGCCAGAAAGCCCAGAGGGGTTAAGCCAATTACTTGATGAGGTAGAATCCTGCCAAGAAATCTCCATGGGTATTGTGTTGAATGTATCGTTTAATGTGAAACAATGACTGTGCCAACCAGAATCAGTATTTTCTACAGTTGAAGATTGAGTATTAATTACGATTGTGAACTCATCCAAGTTGCCCACTGCTTCAAAGAACATGCACGCCTTTGAACCAACAAATGCTGTTCTAATTAAGTCAAACCTAATTTGGGAATTTTCACCCTCCTCAATAAAGGCTCGAGAGTTAGGATTCATTCCTTCTAAAGCAGCATATCGATGGTCACGCCAAGGTGCAGGGCGCATCTCACAATTTTCTTTGCAAGATGTATCATTAACAGGGGCTAATGTTGATTGTTGTGAATTACCAGTGGGATTAAATTGCCACAATCTGCTACCATCAAAGTCCTCAATTATACTCCAGTACCTTGATTCAGCAAGCCGCCAACCAATTGTACCAATCGGGGAACTTATTGCATAGTTAATCCCTAACTCAGTAATCCGGGTGATGTTGTCATGCTTTATTGCCGAGGTTGCCAAGGGGTGAATCGTTGAATCAATCTTTAGCAAACCCAAGGAGGGAATGCTTGTACTTTGGTAATCACTTGGTAAATCATAAATGTGTCCCCAATGATTGTTCTCTGTGTAAATAATGCTATCTTCGGGCAGATTTTCTAATGCCGTTCTAATTTTCAAGTCACCGTCAGTGACAGGTCTTAATTCATCATGATTAGCGATGTTAAGTGCAATAATATTAGCCAATACAACTCCTACAAGTACTGCGGAACTAAGAACTTTCGAGATTCTTTGATTTGTTGCAGGATCCCAGTTTACTGATAGTAATCCCCGCTCAGAATCTAGTGAATTCAATCCTGTTGACGGACTCAGCCATAATGCACCTAATGCGGCTAAGGGTATGTGGAATGCGTGTAAACCCATTGAATACAATGTGTAGGAAAGCAGAGACAAAACCGGTATGTCTTGCAAGCCTTCGATAAGATGGATAGAGGTTAAGACCCAAAGCAAGGCAATCCATGATACTAACAACCTTCCCTCAACAGTTTTCCTTAATTTCCATGCTGCCGTAATGGCAAAGGCGAGCAGTAAACCGTTGAACGTGAGTAAAGGACGGCCGCCTTGCCAACCATATTCAGCAAATACCGCAGCATCCAACATTCTTGGTGCGAGGAAGATAATCGAAATTGTGGCGGCAAAGGTTATTATTATTGAACAGGCAAGTAGTAACCTCTGAAGATTTTCCCCGTATTCCTCTTTTAGGCTGAGGCCAATGATAACATGTGCAATCATTAACATGCCAAGATATATTATGCCAGTAGGGTGAATTAGTGCAACACATGAAACTGCAAGTATGAATCCTCTCGTATGGTGAGCGCCTCTGCTGGAGGAGGGACGCAATAATACGAGGAGACCAACTACAATGCCTAATTGACTGGCAACAGTTGGGTAGCCCGAATCATAGGCTTTAGCAAACAATCCGAAACCTAGGGCTGCCGTAACAAAAAATTGTCCACCAGCACCATGATGGTCCATTGCTCCTGCAGCACCAATAATCAAGATGGCTAACGAGTAATGTCCAAGTTGAAATACGGCTTGCCCAGAATCTATTCCTATTGTATCACTCAACCATCCCGCAAGTGCAGGAAATGCGGGTGGATAAGTCCATGAGCCCTCATTCACTCCATTAAGCAACATATTGCCATGTTCACTAATCTGGCCTGCTAAAACCGCAAATCCAATCCAATCTACGCCAAATGGTAACTTTTGAAAAACTGGTAACAGAACAATTCCAATACACAAAACTACACCTACAGTAAATCCCAATTTACCTCTATGGGATTGAAACCATTGTTGGGCTGCAACCTCATCAGTGATATCTTGGTCATCACTTTCCATAACCATGCCATGCATTGCTGCCTCTAATTTCTGCCATTGAGTTAGGCCTTTTTCTTCGTTGATCCGACGCTTTAAATGAGCGATAGCCAATGTATTCAACAGCAAAATAACTGCTGAGGTAAATCCCCATGTCCATAAACCAGATAATACAACTAGTCCACAAACACCGTAAACAAGTAATAGGCCTAATGCCGGACTAAGCATGGCTTTGCGCCATTTATCTGCTGTGCCATCTAGGACTTTGCAAAGCGCATAACCGGGTATGATGCTAATAGCCAACAACACAGTAGTGGCCACAAACATACGGCGTCCTAAGGCATTAGGGTCTTGACTTTTCGGCCAATAATCAATAATATCCTTCGATTAGGATTGCCATGGCAGAAACTGGAATACAGTTCCACCCTGTAGTCAAGTTGCCCAGTGAATACTGGGTTTTTGACTTTACAAAGGGCGTTAAATCAGACTGGCAATGTCCTTTAGATTACCAGATTGGTAGGTATGATGAACATCGCCCTGGAATGTACACCAGCGAGATATTTTCAGGTGAGCGAGACTTACATGTTGGATTAGATATCGGGGCTCCTGTAGATACTCAGGTTTTCTGTTTTGGAGACGGTGTAGTGTTTAGCAAAGGAATCAATCCAGAGGAAGGATCCTACGGACCTACCATAATTACCCAACATGAATTACCACTTCCAGCCTCAGTAGGGTCACAAGAGCTGGGTGATATTCGCAAATTTTGGGTTTTACACGGTCACTTATCAACCAAATCACTGGATATGGTAGAAGTCGGTGAAAGCGTATCGCAAGGCCAATTGATTGCAACAATTGGAGACGAGGATGAGAACGGTGGTTGGCCACCTCATATTCACCTTCAAATTTCACTGACTAAACCAGTCGTTAATGACATGCCAGGCGTGGTCAAATTATCTGATAGAGACGAGGCATTAGCCACTTATTTAGACCCTAGATTAATCCTCGGTCAAATTTACTGATTAGTTTTGGTCTGCTAGGAACTTCTTCAAGGAATTGATAGGCCCAATCGAGGATGGATCTTTTCCGTGAACCAATGCAAGTGCAATAGATGTCCAATCCATGATTATGCATAGATGAAGTAGAGCTTCGAGTAATGATTCACCTTCTCCATGAATTCTCCAAGCGAGTTCACTAGGTGTATGAGCAATCATCCACTCTAATCGCTTGACAACTCTCGAATGCATGCCGTTCCAGGTCAAGAATAGAACTACTTGTTCTCCAACACTGAAGTCTGCATCATCTCCTACACCGCCCCAGGCTACACTTTCATTATGATTCATCTCTGGATAGATTCCAATTCTGGCAAATCTTGCAGAATTTTCGTTCAGTTGATTCTTAAATCGATTTAGCGCTGGCATTAATTCCGTAGGTCCTAGTAAAGCAATAGGTTGAGTTGCTAGAAATGCAATCAATTCGATGAAATCAGTATCCTGATTAGAAGTAAAGTCATAATCATCGACAATAGATTGTAAACGGGCAAGCATTGCTTCATTATCCTCATCATCTGGTAAAATCCCAATTCCCCTGAATAGAGCCAGTTGTCTGGCGAAAATGTGTCCAAATGCAGACCTAGGTGGCTGGCCGCCAATTGAGGGTATGAAATAACAGTTGTAGTGGAGTTCTGCGAGTCCAGAAAGTATACCACCAGTCGATATTACAATTACTGTAGCACCGGCTTTTAGGACAATTTCTGTTGCATCAATTGCCTCTTCTGTATTCCCGCTGTGGGATGTAGAAATGACCAACCATTTCTCGTCCCACCAAGATGGTATAACATAATCACGCTGAACCACCACAGGTATTTTTCCCTTAAGATTACACAAAGCTGAGAGGAAATCGCCACCGGCTGCTGATCCTCCCATGCCCAGTGCCAAAACACCTTTCCATTCAGTGTTGCCAATTTCTTCCATCCAATGATAGCGTTCTAGGGTGACATCACTGAAACCCCGGCGAATATCCTCAACAAATGCCCGGGTGAATCCAATCATATCCTCACTATCGAGGGCTGTTGCCAACTCACCAAGATTGATATCTGCCATCGTTTGGTGGTGTGGCTCATCCTTTTTACTCTATACTACTATTTTCATCAATTGCCATGGAATGCAGTGCAATCCACTCCCCGTCAATACGTGCAATTCTAATCGAGATTCTACCATTATGGTCCCATGGTAATCTAACGGATGCCATAGCCCAAGTATTCGGGTCTAAGAATTCCCCAACTGAAGAATCTTGATTGATTAAATCAACTACAATATGCTCTGACATTCTAGATTTGACTTGTGAAGATTCGAGGTCCCGCCAAGATGCGCCAGTTCTTTCTTGTCGATCTACACGTTCCAATATCGCCCCATCTTTGGTCCATGATGAAGGTCTCCAGTGATTATCTCGCCATTTGACCACATCACCTAATTCATAACCAGGTTTTCGATAAAGGAGAGTCAATCTAGTAACATCAACTCCGTCCTTACGGCCAACAGTAGAATTTGTTTCAACAACTTGTCCTCCATACTCTTTTGTAAGGTGCCTACCCCACGACCTTGCAAGTCCTTTACTGCCCATTACCACGTCATATCCTCCAGTTACCGGACCTTCATTGGTTATGAAGAACATAGGATCGTCGGATAGTGATTCTTTGACAGTATCAAGAGTAGCACGAAGATTTTGAAATTCTTCTTCACTTAATTTTCTACCAGTTGAGCGAAGTTGAACAGTTGCTTCGTAGTAATTGCCTGCTCTGCGAGTACAGGTTAAGCAAACTCCATTGGCCATTCTTGCACGCATCGTGTGCTCTTCTTGAAACAGTAACGATTCTATCACACCTTCTAATTGAAGATAGATTAGCGTGTGCCGGTCAGAAACGGTTCTTGTCTCAACACCAATGGCAATATCCTCTGCATCAACATGGAATTTTAGATTTCTTTGAATCAACTCATCCCAGATTTCGTCTTCGGAAATGTTAACCCACTTGCCTTGAATTTCAACAATGCCACATCTTGCACACCTTACCCAGGGAACATTCTCAGGTACTTCTGCTAGTTTGATACGCTTGCGCAAGCATGATTCACACATTCGGTCGCCAAATAACGGCGGTGATGAGCCACAAACAAGACAAAATTCTGAACCTAGTTCTGACATGCCTTCACCAACCAGCCGTAGATACATCTTGGTTTCAATTTGTGCCAAGTTTATTCTTCACCAGTATCATTTGATTCAGCTACCGAATCGATTGGGATTGACTCAACATTGAGGCTTTCTTCCATCGCAATTATTCTCTGTTCCAATGTTCTACTTCGGGATACAATCGTCCATGTCCAAATAGCAATCGCAAAAATCATGCCTAGGTAGGCAATCGATAGGTATGTTTTGTCATCCATTTACTCACCGTCCAATCTCTTTTGCAACCTTTCCAATCGTTGCTCAAATTTGGTAATTTCCATTGAAGTAATGATATGGCCAACAATCAAGATGGTAAATGAAAGTGCTCCAATCATTAGGACTAAAGCCATATCTCCAGATATCGAACTACCTTCTTCACCTGCAATAACAGGGCCAGGATGCCGAATAACCCATATTCTAGTTGCCACATAGGTCAGAGGGACGAGCACAAAACCATACAACCCGAAGGTTGAGAATGTATCTCTGCTCTCAACGCCATCAGGTTGACTCTGCCGGCCAAGAACCAGGAATAAAGCAAGTAGAGTAAGTAAGCCGAATGTATTGAGGCGCCAGTCTTCCCAGTCCCACGGAGTGCCCCATTCTGCAGCCCCCCATACACATCCAGACCACACGGCCATCAACCCACATGCCAATCCAGCCTCTGAACCAGCGACATGGAGTTTCCATCCAAGGGGACTACGCCTAAACATCCACAACGCTGAACCAGCAAATAATACTGCAAATGCAATGAATGCTGCCCATGCCGCTGGGACATGCCAATAGAATATTCGTTGAGCTTCAGGCGATTCAAAGGCATTGATATTCACGCTAGGTGCCCAATTAAAAGCAAGGTAAAGAGTGGCCATCAATCCAATGAATCCAACTGCAAGTAGTAACTCTCCTACCTTTACTCGCATGTTGTTGGCTCGAAAACCTCCTTATTGAAGTTGAAGGTTATAATTTTGCACAATAATCGACAATAAGTCCCCATGGCAGTATCAGGATAGGGGTTAGCAACCTAATAAAAACAGCATTGCTGCGGGCCAGTCTAATCGTGCTCATCTGCAAGAATCGAACCGCAAAGGAGGTGAACAGAGTAATAAATCCTCCAGCCAAAACTATCCTAAAATCAACGGATTGAATGAAAATTTGCATAGCAATAGTAGTAATTATGAAACCGCTCAAGAGGCTCTCAAGGTATGAGTTTGGTACATTATTACTTTGTGCTCGCCACCAATCTATCGATCTTTGTTCATTTAGTATTTTGAACACTGGGTCCCCAATTAACCCCATGGTAAATGCCGGGGCGAGTGTGAAACCCATCAACAGTGTATGATTGTCGGATAGTGTTAATGGGTCGACAATAGACAATAACCCACCCATCACAAGTAGTGCTGCTAGCCAATTCCTTTGGACTGATACTAGGGTGTTGAGGTTTAGTTTCCAGCCAATTTTAGTTTTTAGCATAGGATAGTTCTTCTCTGTTGATTTAACCTGCCAAATTTCGCTAAAATCAGGCTCTTGCTTACTCCTTCGACTCATATCATGCAGAGAAGTGGCGCATTCTTGTAGCCTCTTGTCGTGCGAAGCAATTACTATTCCGTGACCTAAATTTCTTAACATGTGAATGTGTTCTACTAATTGTTCGACAGATGCGTCATCCAGTCCAGAATCTGGTTCATCTAGTAAAATTAGGGTATTTTTTTGGTTTATCATTCCCGTAATAAGTCCACTAATTACTGCCACTTTTCTTTGCTGCCCTCCAGATAGGTAAGCAATTTTGTCGTTTCGACGATTGGCTAACTGATAACTGTCGATGATTGATTTACAGTCTAATGATTTGCCGGATAAAGCAATCACATTGTCTAATTGCTGCTGAACTGTTTGGCTTGGAACAAGGCAATTTTTTTGTAAGGTAAGGCCAAATGGACTTGGAGGATTCGCCCTTCTTCCTTCGCCATCACAGACTACTTTTCCGTGATGTTTTACCGAACCTTTCTCGAGCGTCAGCAAGCGTGCAGCAGTCTCAATTACTGTTGATTTGCCAATGCCATTTTCACCGTGTAATACCACGCATTCTCCAGCATTAACCGTAATTGAAAAATCTTGTAAAACAACACCCATGCCACGCCGAACAGTTATGTTGTTCAACTCGAGGATAGGCTCTGCCATGGTTGTGCGATTGGCTAAACAGCAATGAATGCTACCTTTTTACTACATTTCTCCACTAGTTCAAAAATGGTAACCTCTAACCAATGTCATGGCGGCCCAATATGCGCAGTTTAGCGTCGTTGAAAGTTGCCTGTTTATTGTGTGGCTAATCGCAGTTTTTTGGCCAATGTTTTACTCATATCGCCACAAGACGTCATTCGCTCTGTCAATGACAGTTGGACTATTGTTGGGTTATTTGGTGCAAGTCATTTGGTCTTTATTTTACAATTTTGATTTGGTTTCTTTGTGGTTGTGGGAAGATCTCTGGATGAGGCCGACAGAGGCAAAAGAGCCCTCGGGTTGGATAACATTTGTTTCAGCAGGGTTCCTTCATAGCCAATTTGATGCTACTCACGTTTTAGGCAACATTCTGGTTATCTCTCTGGTCGGCATTCCGCTAGAGCAAAGATTAGGCAGGACGAGGTTTGCCGCGATCTATTTTATTGGATTAATAGGGGGCTCAATCGCCTGGTTCATGTTTAACATTGACTCGTCAAGGCCAGCATTAGGCGCCTCTGGCGCAGCATTTGGCCTGTTTGGTGCTTACTTAGCAGGGTGGCCGAAAGATGAGATACCATTCCCTCTAATCTTGATTAGAAAGTGGCCCGTATTTTATCTGGCAATGATTTATTTTGCTCTTGAGGTGGTAAGAGCATACTCGACATATGGTTTGGATAGGCCCAGCGATATTGGACATATGGCCCATTTAGGCGGCTTCATATTGGCATATGTTATGCTACCGCTAGTTGCTAAAGGGGGCCCAGTCCCACTCGGCATCGAAGATGGTGGCCCATCATCATCAAGTGAGGTAATTAATCGCTTGAGACAAATCAAGAACAAGATGAAAGATCTCTCACAATCAGGCGACCCTTGGGATTCACAGGGTTTTGAATTGCCAAGACATCTCAGAGAACCAGTAAAGAGTTTGATGGATTCGAGTGACGAGCCTGAAACACGACAGGCTTGGATGGAACACATAGCAGATATCTCGACTTGTCCGGTATGTGAGAGCAAGATTGGAGTGATAGAACGCTCGGACGGACCTCACTTACAATGCTCTAACAATCCCGAGCATTTCAACTGGCCCTAATTTCCCCAAACCCCCTAAGGGGGTTGGGGAATACTCGAGAAAAGGATACTATCAAAACATGGTGAACTCTCAGGCTATATATCGAAGGGGTTTATTTCAATGAGTTCTACACTAGGTTTGCGCCGCTCAGCGATTTTTATCGCCTTGATTTTCTTAATTGCCGGCACCAGTTCTGCGTCATCAGCATTGGCTTCAAACAGCGCCGAAAATCGTAATGCTTTGACACCAATTACCCATACAGAGCCAATTTTGGTTGATGGTCTTCCACCATTGATGTGTGGTGAGGAATTGTGCGACAGGCCTCTAAGGCTAGACCTTAGAGGAGATTTGCCTGCATCGGAAGAAGACGGTTGGTGGCTTTCCTATGGTCCAGATTTGGATTGGAACGGTATGGATGACCGTCTACAGAGGGTAATTGCAGGTTTTGATTCAATCTCTCCAACTGCAGTTGTTGGTGAAGATGGCAAGAAAACAATCGCAATTGTAGTAGACTATGCTTGGCATCCAACAGCAACTGAAGTCGACGCGTTACAAGGCGTACTCAATCTTCACGGTTGGATTGGAGTGGAATCGGGTGCATGGTTTGATCAGCCGGAAAGTATTGATTCAATTGTTGTCGATAAGGTTCCTGTCAGTGCGTTGATGGATATCTATCATCTAAACGGTGTGGTAGTCATAGAGATGCAAAATGTCATGGTTCCATCTAATGATGTTGCTGGGAAAGCAACACGTGCTATGCCCTCACAGGTTTATTCTGAAACTGCTTATGAGCGAGGATATAGCGGTGATGGGGTAGTTATTGCGATTCTGGATACAGGGGTTGACAACGAGCATCGTTCTCTAAATGATTTCGACGACCAGAATGACGCACCAGATACCAACCCACTATCTTATGATGATCACAAGTGGGTTGCTGGATATGATGCTACATCTGCCGCAGCAAATCCAGACGGTTCTCAAGACCCAGATGACGGACAAGGTCACGGCACACACGTAGCAGGTTCAGCGCTTGGAACAGGCGATTCATCTAGAGTCCACACAGGCACAGCACCGGGGGCATATCTTGTTGACATTAAGGTGCTAACAGATGCGGGTGGAACTAACTCACAGTATTCAATCAGTGGAATTCAATGGATGATAAACAATGCTGATACAGATTGGGGGCACAATTCCTCCAGTAGAGGAATTCAAGTTGGGTCCATGTCATTTGGCTCGGTGTCCTCACCATTGAACCCTGGAGATGAAGGAGACAATGGAACCGGAGGAGAAGCTCGACTTATCAATAACGCTACCGAAAGTGCAGACATCGTTTGCGTTATTGCCATGGGGAATGATGGCACAAAAAGAGTGCCTTCTCCAGCAAGTGCAGACATGGGCTTTGCAGTCTCATCCGCATCAGATTTTGGCACAACTAACAGAACCAATGATGGTATCTCGAGTTTTACTAACTACGGTCCTAGGCTAGATGATGACGACGAAAACGAGTGGGACGAACTCAAACCAGATATTTCATCATACGGCTCCAACATAATATCGGCTACTGCGGCAACTGGGACTTCTTTCCCGGGCGCTCCAAGGCCTGAAGCAGATTCAGATTACGATGAAAAAGATGGTACAAGCATGGCAACTCCGATTGCCTCCGGTATTGTCGCATTAGTTAGAGAGGCAGCCCCTTCTTTGAATGCTTTCGAAGTCATGGATGTGATTAGAAATTCATCCGAAATTAGAGATAAGCCGGCAAATACCATTTCGGATAGATGGCATGAAAAATGGGGCTTCGGCCTGATCGATGCTTCTTGTGCAATTGATTTTGCGCTTGACCAACCGTGTACTCCACTAGAGGATACAGGGGTTGTCAATCCCCCACCAAGTGGCAATGGTTCAGGAGATTTCGTAACAATTAACCAACCATCGAACGATACTTGGTGGCTGGAAGGCAATACTGCGACAATCTCTGGCACTACCGATTTCCCGTCGGGTGAACAATTTGACCAGGTCCAAGTAAGGATAGCACAATTCTTAGAATCAGGCACTGAGCGTGAGTTAAAGCCATGGACGATAGCGGGTGGAGATATTGCTAATTGGAATCTTAATATCAATGTCTTAGAGGACTGGATACAGGCTGACGAGGAATACGTAATTGTTAGCGTTAAACTATATGATACAGCAACACAATCTGAATCAAACATAGATTTCAGGGTTATTAATTTGGCTAGAATGAAAGTCACTATTGCCAGCCCAACAGTTGGACAAAGTGTTAGTGGAATGGTTGAGTTTAGTGGTACAGTGGATGGAGTGCAACATGATTTCATAGAATACAAAGTTGATAATGGAGCATGGGAGTTTGCGACAGATTTGCCAGAATTAGAAGTCGGTAGTCAAGACTGGAATTTCAACTGGGATTCCACAACAGTATCTGATGGTTCGACTCGTTTGAGTTTCCGTATGGTAAATGAGTCTGGTGTGAAAACAGACGACATTCGACGTACTATTGATGTTGACAATTTGCCAGCTGCACCTGACTTTGTCTTTACTGGCGTTGTGGAAGTACTCGACGAAGTAGGTTTGCCAGTACAATCAGCAGTTGCCGGCTCGATTCTAACAATAAAATTCACGATTGAGAACGTCGGCGATTTAGATGCGGATGATGTTTTCATCAAACTTGATGCCCCGGGTGACAATTCCGATGTCTATCCCTCGGACATCACCATCTCAAACCTAGATGATGGCGATGAGGCAGAGATTACCCTTTATTGGTGGGCGACAGAAGTTGGGTCGCATAGTGTAACTTTGTCGATAGACCCTTCAATGAATTATGATGATCCAAATCCCGAAGACAATTCTTACAGTTTCTCATTCGAGGTCGAGGAACGTCCTGTGGAGCCGACTCTACGTTTCATGCAAGGGGCTTACCAAACAATCCCGCTAATTCCAATCCCTGGTCAGGAGTATACAGCGATCGTTCGAGTAGACAACTTGGGCCAAAATGATGCAGCAGGTCTGACATTGACACTATACTCCAAAGTCGAAGATGTAGGATGGACTCCAATCGGTGATGACACAATAACTGTGATACCCGGATCGGATTCAAGTTCTGGTTACGATGAAGCTAGATTCATTATTCCCGGAAACCTATCAACCCTCGGAGGAACAGATTTCAGAGTTACCATGTCGGGTGATGGAGTAGAATCAGAATTCAATGAACTACGTTTCACAGTGGTTTCTAATAACGTCGGGCTAGATTCACCAGTAAGACTAAATTTGCTTTCTGGTGAAGAGATAATTGACTTTATTGGAATGGAGGAAAGTGGTTTATTGTTTACCACAATTGACGGAGAGTTACATGTCAGGACAGTGACTGAATCATCATCTGGGGCATGGGCCACATTAGCTGATGTAAAACTGGCAGATTCTTGGGCTGGTGAATTGACCGCAATACTTCGAGATGATGGTTTGGTACATGCTGCCTGGACAGAGAATGTTTTAGATCAGCAAGGCTATTTCTTGTCTCACATTGCTATGACCTCAATTACCAGCGCTGGTGAAACTACCGAAAAGCAAACTCACATGCAAGCTGTCAAACTATCAGAGGGCCGATACTGGGGTCTTGATATGGCAAAGCAAGGAGATAGAATTGTCCTAGCAGGATATCACAGAGATATTGCAACGGGTGGTTCATACAATGACATAACCTCGATTTTTGTTCTAATGTCTGACACGCCATTGATACAGAGTTCCTGGAGTTCAAGCTACATTTTGGCTAATATCGACATCAAACCATCACAAGGTGACTCTTTGGCAATTGCCTTAGGCGAAGAAAACATGCATATTTTGTATCAAGAACTGAGAGATGATGTGACAGGCATCGAACGTGTTGGATTAATGTATGCGCATGGAAAAGAATGGCTTCCTTCATGGTCATTCCGATATTCTGTTGGTGATTATGCCTCTAACGCGCAGTTGGAGGTTTATCAGAAGAATGGTCGAGATGTTCTCGCTGCAACTTGGGTAGAGGGTTTTGGTGGAGAATCAAAAATCGCCTATGTGATGACCGACAATTCTTGGTCTGCCGAAGAGCCGGAATATATCATCGCTGCAGGAGTAACAAATCTGGTCATGTCATCTTATGGGGAAGAAATCTCACTGGTATATGATGAAATTAATGTATATGGGCCGATGACTCGTTATGGAATAATTGATCTAGAAGACAATAATTTCGCCTTATCCAACTTGATAGCAGAGGGATTCACAACGGGATACGCAACTACAGAGGAAGAATCAATAATTTTAGTTTCATCAAGTAGTGGTACACTTTCTTTCAAAACGATCGTATCGTTAGAACCTGAGCAACTCAATACTGACGAGAAATCATTCTTGGATACATTGCTAGAACCATTACCAGGTGATGCTACTACCAAAGCAGTAATGCTGATTTTCGTGGCATTAATCATCTCATTGATATTCATGTATCTCGTTGTTTCTTTGCGCAGAACAAATAAAGAAGTCGAAGAGCAAATCCTGTCGGCAACATTAGTAACTACAAGCGAAGACGATGTCGAAATTATGGTAGACATTGAATCTGATGATGAACCAATGATGGCGATTAATATGGACGCTGAAGAATTGGTTGTTCACTCAGCAGTCTCTCCAAAAGCAGTGATAGTCGATGAAGAGGAAGAAACGCTGCAAGAGTCACTAGTTGCTAAAGTTGAGTCTGGTGAAGGAAATTCAAGACTACAGCGCAGGATGAAACGTAAACAACAAAGAGACTTGGTTGAAATGACTGAAAAAATGATCAACAACATTCCACAACCTATTGAAGCAATTCCTGCACCAATTGATGCAGTATTACCGATTCCCGTAATGCCCGATTTGCCGCCACCTGCTGATGCGATTCTCCCAGGAATGCCACTACCAAACATACCATTACCTCAGAAAGAGGCGAATTGCACTGAATGTTCAGCAAAGTTCACCATTAAGGATTTGCGATTGACTAAGGTTACTTGTCCAATATGCAGTGCTGTAGTTGAATTGTAGGTGTAGTCATGTGTGGGATTTTTGGATATATGGGCCCAAAGCAGGCAGCGCCAATACTTGTTGAAGGTCTTCGTCGATTAGAATACCGAGGATACGACTCATCTGGTATTGCGTTAAAGAACGGTGATTTCAGTATCTACAAGAAAACTGGCAAGGTAGTAGAACTTCAGTCTATTTTACCAGACAAATTACACGGTAATGTGGGAATCGCTCATACAAGATGGGCTACTCATGGTGGAGTTACTGACCCAAATGCTCACCCGCATCTATCCGAAAATGGCAAGGTAGTAATTGTTCATAATGGGATTATTGAAAATTCTCGAACCTTGCGTAATCTACTGGCCAAAAAAGGGGTTGTGTTTAACAGTGAAACAGACTCTGAGGTAATATCACATATCCTCGAGTATGAACTTAACAGGGATAATTCACCAACTGATGCATTAAGGAGAACGTTGAGCAAATTGGTTGGTACATGGGGCTTATGTGCGATATTCTTAGACCACGATGTCATGTTATGTGCAAGGAATGGATCTCCGTTGATTATTGGCCAGGGCGATGGAGAGACATTTGTCTCTAGTGATCCACACGCACTTTCAACTCATACCCAGCGAGTTGTGTTTATGGATGACGGAGATATAGCAACTCTAACAACTGATGAAATTACCATGAGTAATATTCACGGTGACTCCTTCGATACCGATATTACGGTAATTGAAGAAGAGTGGGAGGAAGCAGAATTAGGTGAATTCGAACACTATATGCTCAAAGAGATTTACGAGCAACCTGACTCGTTAAGACAGTGCATCAATGGTAGATTGGACCGTGTAAGAGGCAATGGCAGGCTTGGGGGATTAAATTTAACACCACTTGAATTATCTAAATTACCGCACGTAAGGTTGCTGGGTTGCGGAACTGCATATCACGCGGCAGAAATCGGTGGCCTACTAATCGAATCATTAGCAAGAGTTCCTTCAGTGGCGCATATTGCAAGTGAATTTAGAACCAATGAACCAGTTGTTAATCCAAATGCATTACATTTTGCTATTTCACAATCAGGAGAGACAGCAGATACCCTCTCTGCACTGAAAGAAATTCAATTAAAGGGTGGCTCTGTACATGGCGTAGTAAACGTGGTTGGCTCATCAATTGCTAGGCAATGCGGCAAAGGAGTCTACATTCACTCGGGTCCAGAACAAGCAGTAGCGTCAACTAAAGCCTTCTCAAACATGGTTGCTGCTCTAACTATCTTTTCAATTCAAGTTGCTCGGTCGCGTTCACTCAGTAAGGAAAAAGGCAAAGAAATCATCAATGGTTTGCAACAGATACCACATCTTATCGAGGAATATCTTGCCAACCAAGGTCCAATAATGGAAGCAGTGGATTTAGTCAAAGATGCGAAAAGCGTACTATTCTTGGGCAGAGGAATATCTGCTCCGGTAGCCAAAGAAGGTGCTCTGAAGTTGATGGAAGTAGCATATATTCCCTGCCTAGCATATCCCGCTGGTGAAATGAAGCACGGCCCGATTGCTCTGTTAGAGGAAGGTAGTCCAGTAATTTTCATTGTCCCGAACGACCATGTCAAGGAAAAGTCACGTTCAGCAATTCATGAATGCCGAGCTAGAGGGGCGAAGATCATTCTCATTCATGAACAAGGGGATGACATAAGTGAGGAAGGCGATATCAATATCGCAATACCGAAAGTCAACAACTACCTTTCACCAATGTTAACCGTATTACCACTACAGTTGATTTCTTATCACGCTGCTTTAGCACTAGGTTGTGATGTAGACAGACCTAGAAACCTAGCAAAATCTGTTACGGTTGAATAATCACAAAGTGGTGAATCGTTGCTCTTCAGGTTTCCACTTGAACGGCTTGTAACCTAACATGTGATTGGTATGACGCATCTTTATCACACTCATTTTTCTACTCACGTCATCAGCCGAGCGCTCCATAACTAGATGTATGACCCCGTCAGATAAGTAATCTTCAATACCATATTCACCAAACTGCTTGTGATCTTCACCAGTCATTTCACAGATAAAGAATGAAGTTAACTCAAGCCTTCTAACCGCTTCAAATAATCGGAAAATCTCATCCCTAGGATTTTCCATCTTGGTAAGGGTAAAGAATGCACCCAAGGAATCGAAAACGAGTAACTCAAATCCAATTGATTGTCGGTATGAGGTTAATTGTTTAATCAACTGACCCATCCAATCAACACGATTACTCATTCCTTGCTCATCCAATTGGACTCTTAAGTCGACTAAATCGATAATAGCAATGCGGTTTCTTACTCTAGGGTCATCGACATTCATACCCATATTACTCATATGAGCTCTAAGTGATTCCTTGCCCTGTTCAAGAGTTATGTAGATTCCACTAGTCTCGCCATAAAGTACTGCATTGTAAAGCATTGAGAAGGTTAAACTTGATTTCATGGCCCCAGACGCTCCGGCAACTAAACAAATGTGACCTTGCGGTATGCCGCCTTGCATATTTTCATCTAATCCTTCGATGTGCGTGGGGATTCTATCTAGTCCAGACATTCGGGCACCGGTTATCGGATTGTTATCAATCACTTGAATATGTCTAAAAATTGTGGTTGAAAATCGTAAGGTTGATTGATTGACAGAAAGATTGTCCACCGATGAGAGTTTGGCTTGCCTCCCAGTCAACCCGTAGGGCTGAAATGTTAGGGCAAATATTTCCAAACTTGACCTGTAAAGGAATCGATTCAGTAGACGAGACTTCTTCAGCGGCAGATGTTTCAGGAAAAGTATTAGAAATCTGCCAAAAGAAGGCTTTAGCCGTGACAAATAATTTCGATTATGATCTTGTAATAGTTAGCGATACGATGCTTCAAGATCCGGATGTCGATGGTCTCGCGATGGGTAAGGCTAGAGATGCTGTCGAGGCAGCTGCCATGTTACATCGATTGTCAGGACGCAGGCACAGAGTTTGGTCTGCTACTGGCGTGTGCTATCAGGGTAGTTGGGAATTTCATTTGAATCAAGCAATTGTAGAGTTTGATGAATTATCCGATGAAGTATTGGTCGAATTAGTGCTTAGTGATTCATGGGTGGGAAAAGCTGGCTCCTACGACTTAGCTGGCGAAATGAGTGAATATGCAAACCTTGTCGAAGGTGACGAGGCAACAGTTCTTGGCATTGCTAGTGACGCGATGTCTCGCTTAGTAGAACTCAGCGATTATGAAACATAGCGCTCATGATGCATTGGTACTCTATGCCAGGTATCTAGTGATATAACCAAATCTTTGAACAATGTGATTAGCATATATGACATCATTGAAAATAAGGCCAGATTTCTCATTACATAGTAAACCAGATCAGTACTGTCGCCAAAAATAGTAACTCTGAAGCCTATCATGAATAAAGATGCCACACCTACGGCATTAAACACTAGCAAGGGATGATGTTTCGAACGATTATGTATCGATTTGTGCAAGTGGTCGTAATGGAGGTAAAGTCCAGAACCCCAAATTGAGAGCATAACGGTGGAGAATATCAGTGTTACATAAGAGATATTGATGAATTTTCCTTCATCAAAATCAGGTATAATTGACATTACTGCAACGACTAGAAAATACCATTGTGCAGAACCAATCAATGCTGAATGCGGCTGGCGGTTACTGCCAATCGATTTGTTCAACATCTTGAACGGCCTGGTTGACAAGAACGCCCAAAAGAATGGTAAAGATTGAGTGACATTTGCCAAATTTTCAGTAATTTGTCCACGTTCGTACATAATTACCGAGAAGCAGTGTACCAATGCCAATACAAGATAAATTGCTACCACTGGCCTGAAGTCATTAAATTTCACTAGGTCCCAAGATAATCGGCGATTAAAGTGAGCGAGAATCAGTGTTAATGCGATAGTCCCCATCATTACCACTACATTGAACGAAAAGCCGAATTCCAGCATTCCGGTTTTTTGTCTAAAGATCCAACAACCTAAAACGATCAAAACAGATGCAGGAATTAACAAGGCAGGTACTAGCGCAACATTGCCACAGTTTTTTTCATTTTCAATAGAATCCAAATGCAACTTCCAACTAGGCCAAGCGATTGAAATCAATCCCCAAGATAGTAAGACTAAACCAATAGTTACCATCTCAAACATTAGGTTTAGGTTATTGGAAAAAATCCCGCCCATGATTATCATCTGCCCAATTATATTAATCAACAGATATTGATTTGAGTGGGTGTGAGTGTATGCCTCACTGTCATGAGTTAACGGGAATAAGTCAAACACGACACCAACAACCATCGACATTAGCCATCCAAATGAAATCAGTGCAGTAAGGATAAATGCGATTTCAAGTCGATAGTTGTCCTGTCTAAATGAATAGTCTGATTCAGTAGCCGATAGCCAAGTTACTGTGAGCATGAATGGGACGATCATAACCATCGAGGATGCAAAGTGAGGAATATATGAGCCACTCAAACCAGAGAATGGAACTTTAAATCGTCCGGCCACACTTAATCCAGAAGAAGTCCCTTTTTAAGCAAATTTCCGACAATATTCAAATTACATAAGAGGATTTATGCCAAGATTATGATTTCCAACATCAACCATCACATCTGTCCCCGGGATCATCAGTAACTTGTCTTCTTGATCAAGAGCAAATACACCAACACCCACTTCATCAGTCATCATTTTCAAATCCCTTCGGCACGCGTTTTGATGTGAATCCATGTGAACTAACCCTCGCAGGTCAACAATTACCGTGTCACCATTAGCAATCCTCTGGGCAATACCTCTGGTAGGTATCCGCTTCATCTCGTCAGGAGAAACATATCTTAGCGCTCTTGTCGGGAATGATCTGCGAACTTGATTTTGCACACCCATGTCATGAAATGGCTCACCATCTGCAGTGA
>VMHT01095152.1_pt1 | contig 21875 bp, 23 predicted proteins | sample 4693611 | NCBI WGS metagenome assembly VMHT01 (sample SAMN12280063, study PRJNA550983) | marine metagenome | isolation source: seawater sampled from same location over 5 years 0.02-0.2 micron viral filtrate | place: USA: collected off the coast of southern California halfway between the port... ...
CCTTTGTAGTCAACTATAACATTTTCTAAATATTTGTTTTCTGCATCTTCTTCTTTTTTTGTTTTTTTAAGAATCATTTCTATACTTGGATTAAGTTGTTCTTCCGTCATCCCTCTCCTTCTTTCTCTATAACCACCTTTTAGGTTAATAGATGTCATATATATATATATTATTCAAATAAAATATATATTTAAAATTTATGCTTTTCTGTAAACCATACCTAAACGATGATGTTTGCGACCTTTGTATGTTTTACCTTTGTATTGAAATGAAGCAGCACCTGCTCTCTTAGATTTCAACATAATTTTAAAGAACGCATTCATCTTTCTTTTACCTTTTTTACCTTTTTTGGCGGTTTTGCGACGACGACGACGGCCTCCATCTTGAGCTGGGGCAACAGGTTCTTCTTCACCACCACCTACCGCTGGTGCGAGTTCAATCGCGGCTGGTTGGCTTTCTGAAGCAGAGCATTTTGAACCACCGCTTTGGCGACTACGGCGCTTTTTGCGTGCGGATTTACCGCGACGACGACTACGACGACTTCTTTTTTGAGTTCTTCGGCGAGTTTTACGGGCCATTATACAATAACTATACATTATTTTTTATAAAGGTAGATTATTAAACCTACTAAAATAGTTCCTATAGCAAATTCAATGTATTTTTTACGTGTTTTTGCTATTTCACGATTTTTAAATTCCTTCGGTTTATATTCATCGTAATAATTGTCTAAACTATCGTAAAATTCTTCAATTGGTTCACCTAATTGGAGAGAAATTTTATTAAATATAAAATGAACCCATTTCATCATAGACATTCGCGAGTCTAAATAAGGTGTAACTGGATATTTGTCTAATAAATTCATAAAATTTTTTCCAAAAGGTTCTATAGGTATAAATACAGGTAAATTAGAAATAAAATCGTAATATTTTTTTTTGCTACATCATTTGGATTTGATGGATAAGTAATAGCTATTGTTTGTAATGTAAATTTTACATGGGGCAACCACACATTTGGATTCAACTTCATTATATACGAAAGGATATAAAAACAAAATGATTTTAACATATAAATGACTTCATATTCATCGTCACATCCATATCAGTTTTGTAATAATTGTGGGAAAACAGGTCACAGTTATAATCAGTGTTCTAAACCTATAACAAGTAATGGTGTTATAGCTTTTACTAAATCAGGCAAATCAGTAAAATATTTACTAATTTGTAGAAAAGATACATTAGGATATGTTGAATTTTTAAGAGGGAAATATCCTTTGTATAATAAAGAATATATACAAAATATTATCAATGAGATGACTGTTCAGGAAAAAGCAAATTTACTTACAAAAGATTTTGATACATTATGGAAAGATTTATGGGGTAATTTTTGTGGTATCCAATATAGAAGTGAAGAGAAAAACTCAAGGGATAAATTTAATTCTATTAAGGAAGGTATTCATTTGTTCGACGATAATTTTTTTAATTTAGAAAGTCTTATCCAAAATAGCAACACAAGTTGGACAGAACCTGAATGGGGATTTCCAAAGGGTCGTAGAAATTATCAAGAAAGCGATATTACTTGTGCTTTGAGAGAATTTAGTGAAGAAACAGGTATTCAAAAAAATAATATTATACTTGTTAAAAATTTCATTCCTTTTGATGAAATATTTACAGGATCTAATTATAAATCATATAAACATAGATATTTTATGGGATATATGAAAAATTCAAATCTTCCGTGTAATATCCAAAAAAGTGAAGTCAGCCAATTTAAATGGGCAAATATAAATGAATCTATAAAATCAATACGTCCATATAATTTAGAACGAATACAACTATTAAAGAATATTGAGAATGTTTTGCTTAAATATAGTTTAATCTCATAATATATTAATAATGCCTCCTAAAACAAAAAAATTAAAAAAAAGCACAGGAAACAATAAAACCCAAAAAAAAAAGAACCCTTTTCACGATACTCCCTTTAAAATTGACGGTATACATCTTCTAGGTACGGATGGTAAAAGGTTGAGAATTCGTCAAAAAAAAAATCCAGTAGATTCCCCTATTACTAGAAAACTTAATAGAGGTAAGGATTTTTGGAAGGAAGAAGATATTATAAAATTTGATTATCTAATCAAAAAAACAAAAAAAAGGTCGGGGAATTATATTTTAAGTGATGAAGATAAAATAAATATTAAAAAATTATTATCAAAAAATACAGAAGAAAATGTAGTTAATAAATCAATATCAAAAGAAAAAGAACCTGAAAAAGAACCTGAAAAAGAACCTGAAAAAGAACCCGAGGAGGAACCTGAAAAAGAACCCGAGGAGGAACCTGAAAAAGAACCCGAGGAGGAACCTGAAAAAGAACCCGATATCCCCATTCCTACTAAGAGAGAAATTTCAACAGACGATGATTTAGAAGAATTAAGAGAAATTAGTGAAACACCCGAAAAATTAGAAACAGGAGAAAACTGTTCACAACTATTAGACGAAGATAAAGCAAAATTAAAGAAAAAATCCGTAAGAAATGCCCATTATCAAAAAATTTCAAAATGTATTGAAGCAAAAAATAGAGAAAACTTCTTGAATAATGATGAAGATAGTACTTTATATCCAAATATTATTGACCCAAATTTCACTAAAAAAATAACACAAAAAAAGGAATTTTCGGATAGTAAAATGTATTCTAAAAGTGATCTTATAGATAATTTAGAAGAAGAAGCTGATAAATTATGTAGTCCTCATTTTGAATTTGAACTTGAACCACATCAGATGTTTATTAAAAATTTCATGTCATTTCAAACTCCGTATAATAGTTTATTGGTATTTCACGGATTAGGGACGGGTAAAACTTGTTCTGCCATCGGTGTAGCTGAAGAAATGAGAAGTTATTATAAACAACTTGGTATAAACAAAAAAATATTAATTGTAGCTACACCTAATGTTCAAAAAAATTTCGAATTACAACTTTTTGATAAAAGAAAACTAAAAAAATCAAAAACGGGGCTATGGAATATTAAGGCTTGTGCTGGTAGTAAATTTATTAAAGAAATAAATCCGATGAATATTGAAGATATATCTGAAGAAAAAATTCTTAAACATATAAAAAAGATTATCAAAAGCTCGTATGAATTTATTGGTTATATTGAATTTGCGAATCAAATAAATAATCTTGTAGAAAATAAATCAAAAAAATCTAGGAAAATAAAAGAGAAATTTTCAGATAGACTTATTATTATTGATGAAGTTCATAATATTAGAACACAGGATAATAGTTCAGAGGATAATGATAATATAAAAAGTAGAAGAACCATTAAAAACTTTTTAGATTTAGTTACTTACGCTGATAATATGAAGTTATTATTACTTACGGCTACCCCCATGTTCAATAATGCTAAAGAAATTATTTGGCTTACCAACTTAATGAATTTGAATGATAAACGATTTCCCATAAAAATTAAAGACGTATTTAACGATGACGGTAAATTTATAGAAGGGGGGAGAGAATTATTAATTAACAAGCTTACAGGTTATGTTAGTTATTTATCAGGAGAAAATCCTTTTACATTTCCATATCGCATTTTTCCAAAATACTCGAATAACCCAAATTCTTTATTAAATTTAATTGAAAAAAATGAATGGACATACCCCGAAAACCAAATGAATAATAGAACAATTGATTCAAATAACAAAATGAAATATTTAGATTTGTATATTACAACTCTTTCACCCGAACAAGAACAAATATATAATTATGTTATAAATACGTATAAAAATAGAAAACGTTCTCGTTTAAATGAAGGTAGAATAGGAATTCCCATGAAATATATTGAGGGACCATTACAAATATTAAACATGTCTTATCCTCACAAAAAATTAAAGGACAATCCAGAATTAAAGGAAGATATTGTAAAATATCTTTATGGAAAACCAGGATTAAGTAGAATAATGGAAGGAAGTTCAAAAAAGAAAAATTTTAGGTATTCGAAATCAACAATGGAACATTTTGGTAAAATATTTAGTAGTGAAGGTGGAGAACAATCCCCTTTAAAAAAATACAGCTCAAAAATGTATTCTATTATAAAAAAAATAAAAGAAAGTGAAGGAATCGTTATTATTTATTCAAATTATATTGACGGTGGTTGTGTTCCTATGGCTCTAGCACTAGAAGAAGCAGGAATTACTAGATATGGTTCAACGAAGTCATTATTCAAAACCCCTCCTACTTCTAACTTTAAAATAAATGGAGAAAATGCTAAGTATATTATGATTACAGGTGATAAAGATTTATCTCCAAAAACAGAGGTTGAATTATCTGCAGCCACTAGTCCGTTAAATACTCAGGGTGAAAAAGTAAAAGCCGTTATTATTTCAAGAGCTGGTTCAGAAGGATTAGATTTCAAAAATATTAGACAAATTCATATATTAGAACCTTGGTATAATCTTAATAGAATAGACCAAATTATTGGAAGAGGGGTTAGAAATAAAAGCCATTGTGCTTTGCCTTTTTCAAAAAGAACAGTTGAGATATTTTTATACGGAACAAAATTATCTAATACTCAAGATGAATGTATAGATTTATTCGTTTATAGATCAGCCGAACATAAATCGATTAAAATAGGAAAAATTACTAGATTATTAAAAGAAAATTCAATTGATTGTATTTTGAATAAAACACAACAAGAATTCAACGCAAACGTTATGAATAAAAATGTTAAACTTACATTATCTGATAATAAAACAATAGATTTCGACGTAGGTCATAAAAATAATAGCATTATTTGTGATTTTATGAATTGTGATTATTCTTGTAGCCCAAATAATGAAGATGTAGATTCTCTAGATATTGATAATTCTACATATAATAAAGATTTTATCCTTATGAACATGGAAAAAATTTTACAACGTATAAGGAACTTATTTAAAGAACATTATATTTACGATAAAGAAGTTCTGATTAAAAGTATAGAAATAACAGGAAAACGATATTCAAGAGAACAAATAGACGTAGCATTAGATACATTAATTAATGATAAAAGTGAAACTCTTGTGGATATGTTAGGTAATATAGGTCACTTAGTAAATATTGATAACTTTTATGCTTTTCAACCTAACAATATAGATGATATACATATATCCAGTTTACAGAGAAAACGTCCTGTTGATGTTAAAAATAATTCTATTAAGATTAATTTATCAAAAATAAAGAAAAAAATAGGTCAAAAGAAATTAAGAACTCAAAATAATGACGAAATCTTAAATAATTTATTTACAAATTATCAAGGATTATCTAATCCTCAAAAAACTCCAAAAAAGTCTTGGATTAAAAATGCTGCCTGGACTATTAATAACCTTAGTAATAACGACTATAATGGTATTGATAAAGATAAGTTGGTGAATTACGCTTTATTACATTTATTCGAGATTTTACAAGTAGAAGATAAAATTAAGTTATTAAATTCATTATATGATGAAAATGATTTGGAAGATACATTTATTGAAAGAGTAAAAAAAATACTATTAGATACATTTATAGTTAAAGAAAAAGATAATGAAGCATTTGTTATGGCTGATTTTAATAAGACAATAAATGAAAGAGGTTATATTTTTCTTCTATTTAATGAAGAAAGTAATTCGTGGGTTGTTGAAAATAATTGGAAAAATGAATTATTATCGCCTATAGTTATTAAAGTTATTACACAAGAAAAACTGGTACAAGGGAAAAAAGGAACTGGACTTGTTCCCAAACCAAATAAAATAAATAATTTTAACACCGATATTGGATTTATAACAAAAACTACAGGTAATAAAATTGGGTTGAAAACAAAACAAATAGCTACATCAGGTAGAATTAATAAAGGCATAGTATGTCCTTCAGCCGGTGTACCAAAAAGTAGTGTAATTTTCTCATTAAATAAATTAAATAAATTAGTATCTCCAAATAAGGGTATTAAATACAATACTACAACAACGGGAACAAAAATATCAATTGTTTCTATATATGATGATACTTCGCCTTTTTCGAGAAAAAGTATTGATTATCTTAAAATAGATGCCCTTAAAAGAAAACCAATTGCTATAACTGATACGCAATTTTGTATTGAAAAAGAGTTTTTACTAAGGTATTTAGACGAAAAAGATGATGATAAAAAATGGTTTTTCAATTCGTTTGAAAGTGAATTAAATGGTATATCAAAATTAAAAGTAACAATATAAATAAAATTGATTTTAAAAACAAATATAATATTACTATATACATATGAGTTCTATATCATCCAAGTTTAAAAAGAAATCATCCAAAAAATCTGGAAAAAGTATATGGATGAAAAATGTCTTAACTCGTAATATTGTAATACCCTTCAGTAGTATAGGTGGGAATATCAATCAAAATATTCAAAAAAAATTAGAAGAAAAACTTTACAATAAGTGTTGTCCAGAAGGTTATATAAAATATGGTTCAATAACAACTCTCACACATTCCAGTGGAGAAATTCAAGCAAATAATGTAGTATTTGTTGTAATGTTTGAATGTTTAATATGTAGACCTGTTGAAGGTCAAGTTATAAAGGTAAATGTAAAAAATATTACTAAAGCTGGTATTAGAGCAACTTATTCCAAGGAACAAATTTCACCAATTACTGTATTTGTAGCAAGAGATCATCATTACAATAGTGTAGATTTTTCAAAGGTTAAATTAAATGATGATATTGTTATCAAGGTTATTGGAATAAGATATGAACTAAATGATGAAAATATATCCGTATTGGGTGAATTAAGAATAAAACGTAAACCTAAAACAAAGGTTACTGTTATAGATGAATAGAAATTTTAATAAAATTAATTATATATAATATGAAAATTAATTTTATCATTTTTTTAATTACAGCCTTTCTTGTTGCGAATACTTATTATGATGGAAAATTTACAGACTATATAATAAAGGGTAAAAAATATTATAAGATGGCTACTTTTGCCTTTGTTGGACTAAGTATGTATGTATTTATAAATAAAAATCCACAACAAAGTAGAAATTTAGTAAAAAATGCTGCTGATTTTATAAAGTATATGCCCGTTGATTCAAATACAAGTGATTTATTAACCCCACTATTTGATTTTACAAACGCACAAGATAAAATGAATCATTTTAGAACTCAAAATATTCAAATGAATGCTAGTCCTCAACAAAAACGAATGCTTCATTCAGGTGGAACAAGCACAAAAAGATGTGTAAGTGAAACTAAAAAAAAATATGTTGCTTCATCCCAGAGTTGGAAGTGTGCCACTTGTGCTAAACAACTTAAACACACATTTCAAGTAGATCATAAACTTGATTTACAATTTGGAGGCACAAACAATGTTGAAAATTTAGAAGCTTTATGTAATGATTGTCATGCCGAAAAAACTGCCCGAAATTATTTATAAATATTTAATATGTATAAAATATAAATGACCGAAAAGAAACAAAAAGAAAGTAGTACACAGAGTGTTATAAAAACAACCGCCAATATAATTGTATGGTTGCCTCTAACTATCATTATTTTATCCGTTTTGGTTACTATTGGATACGGCGTATATAAATTAAAAACAGACGGTGAATGGCCTCCACAATACCAATCAGCTGGACGATTATTTATATCAATTATGAAACAAATACTTACTGCCTTACAGATACCATTATATTTCTTATGGTGGCTGTTACCCATTACTCCTGGATTAAGAACTAGATTTAATAATTGGATGTTTCCTGGACCATTGGGCGCTCCTCCAGTAGTTGGTGATCCTAGACTTATTTTACCTTTGGGTTCTCTTAATAATGGACAACCATATACTGGACCTGCTTCTCAAGCAAATCAAGGACCAAAAAATTTATGGAAAACCCTGGGTATTTTATTTGTTTCTCTATTAATAACTGCTTCATATTTAATTTTTAGATATCCATCCGGATGGATGTTAGGTTATTCAAGAACTATTAATTTTATGCTAATGTTTGGATTAATGGCTGGAGTTATAGGGTTATTTATATTATTTAATAAAGATATTATGAGTGGTACAAGTCGATTTGGAATTGGAACACCATTTCCCGACGGAGACCGACCCAACAGTCAATTTAATTGGTTATTTAAAAATGTATCTAGATATTTATTTACAACTATTTCTGTAGGATTGTTATTAGCATTTTTATGTTTTCTAATGTACTTATTTGTATTTTCAAGTGGTATAGCGTCTGTTACAGGTACTACATTTTTAATGGTTGTATTAGGAGCTGTATTATTAGGATTAACATATTTTAAACTTAAAACAAACCCTAATTTTATGCGGTTTATTAACGGTTCAAAGGCTATATCAGGGTTATTTTATTCTTTCTTTATTATTCCTTGTATTTTCTTTGAGATAACACGGTTCCTTTATAACCAGTTTAGACACACTCCAAAAAGCGCATATATTATTTTAGGTCTAGAAGTAGCATTAATTAGTTTATATTTCGTAATTCCTAAAATTATTAATTGGTTTTATACCTTTACACCAGGAAAAGAAAATAAAGATATTATTATTCAAAATAAAATAAATTCAGCAAAAAAAGATAAAATTGTTATAGAAGAAAGAATAAAGCAAATATTAAGTTATAAATCGGCTGGAAAAGGTTCAGAACTTACAAAATCTCAATGGAAAACAATCACTAGTAAATATTATAATAGCAAAGATAATGAGGAAGATTTAAGAAGTTGGTTGGCGGATTATGGTTATATAACAAAAGAAATGTGTAAGGAGAAGCAAAAGATGAATAATGGCGAAGGTGATACAAAAGATTGTGAAAAACGAATGAATAATATGGTAGATTTTATTCAATCCAATACAAGTGAATTAGTATCATTAAAAAGCAAAAAGAAAAATATTAAAATTTATATTAAGGACCTCGAAAATCAAAAGAAAAATTTAAAGCAATTTAATAAGGGTAAAGTATTGCTTAGAGAACCTGTATATCTTAATAATAAAAAACATATAGGTGGATTTCAAGATTTTAATGTTGATAAAATAGATCTTGAGTATAATTACAATTATTCTATTAGTTCTTGGTTCTTTATAAGAGCTAATGCTCCTAATTTTAAAAAGTCATATAGCAAATATAGTATTATATTAAATTATGGTAATAAACCTAATATTATGTACAATCCATCATTAAATAAAATAAAAGTTATAATGAATAATGGTCTTAATAAAAAAAATATTGAATATATTATCGATGGACCTGGTTTACAAAAATGGAATAATATTGTAATCAATTATGATGGAGGACATTTAGATATATTTATGAATAGTAAATTATTAAGGTCTTTTCCAAGTGTTCTTCCATATATGTCTTACGACCAATTAACTGTTGGAGAAAATGAAGGGTTGGGTGGAGGTATTTGTAATGTTGTATATTTTCCCGTTTCAATTTCAAGGGAGAGAATAATCGCAAATTATAATTTATTAAAAAATAATAACCCGCCCATCATTTAGATAAATTTCTAAATCTATATTATATCATGGAAAGTAAAAAAATCCTACTGGGTGTAATCGTTCTTTTAATAATATATTTTGTTTATATTTATGTTTTTAAAGATAGTTCATCGACCAATTTATATAGCGGTGGAAATGCTAAAAATTCCAAAGAAATTAAGGCGTCTAAATTACCAGGTAATCCTGCTTCTGTTTCATACACTTACAGCATTTGGATTTATATAAATAGCTGGCAATACAAATACGGTCAAAATAAACAAATTTTTTACAGAAGTTCAAGTTCCGATAAAAATCCAGCTCCTAATACGATGCTTCCACAATTATCTTTAGCAGGTTCTAAAAATGACTTATCAATTGTAATGGGTCTTCAAGGAACACCTGGAATATCTGAATCGTGGACAATAAATAATATCCCTCTTCAAAAATGGTGCAATATTACCATTACAACAACCACTAGGGCGGTTGATACATATATTGATGGTAAATTAGTAAATACACATACTCTTCCAGCTGTGCCTATTACTAGTGAAAACGCTAATATTCTACTTACACCTGATGGTGGATTTGATGGAGAAACAGCCAAATTTAGATATTATTCACGAACCATTAATCCTCGTGAAGCATATGAAATTTACAGAGAAGGCCCAGGAAGCAATTGGCTAAGCGACCTTCTTAATCAATATAAAATTAAATTGTCCTTCCTCAAGGATAATGAAGAAATTAACAGTTTCTCTGTGTAATTATCTTGTCAATAATATATAATATGTCTTACGGTAGTTTTTCAAGTAATTATAATAAAAATCCTCTGGCTAACTTTGGAAGTGCTCTAGGCGGTGCATCTAACAAAGCCTCTGGATTCATGTCTAAATTTAGGAATAATAAGGTTGTTGGTGGTTCAGTTGACTTTTTATATTCCAATTCTTTAGTAGCTAAGGTTTGTTTTTTAATATTAATAATTGTTATATTTGTTATCGCTCTGAGATTAGGTTCTAGATTGGTTATGTGGGCTCTCAGTACCGATAAAAATCCTATTTTAGTTAAAGGGTTTATTGATGCATCTGACCCAGGGACATCCGGAACAGTTGTTATGGATCCTAAACTCACCGGGTCTAAACCTATTATAAGGTCTGTTAATGAAAGAGAAGGAATCGAGTTTACTTATAGTGTATGGTTATATGTTACTAATTATTCTATTAATCAAGGAACCAAGCGTCATATTTTTAATAAAGGTTCATCGCAGAATGTAAGTGGTAAATCTTCGTTCGATGCAGGTGGTATCAATATTGATACAAATGGAATGAATTTCCCCAACAACGCTCCTGGAGTGTATTTTAAAGCAAATGATGAGAAAAATGGATCAAATCAACTTGCTATATATATGAATACATTCAATAACGTCATAGAAGAAGTTACAATTGGAGATTTGCCTGTTAAAAAATGGTTTAATCTTACTATCAGGGTTAGACATAACAAAATGGATACGTATATTAATGGAACAATCATTAATCGTCATAAATTTAGCTCTCCTGTGAAACAAAATTACGGAAACGTTTATGTATGTCAAAATGGTGGTTTCGCAGGTAATCTATCTAATTTAAGATATTATAGTTATGGTCTTTCTGGTGTTCAAATTAATGACCTTGTTACCGCGGGACCTGACCTTACTCCAAACGATTCTATGAAAATATTCCCATATTATTTTTCACTTAGATGGTTCTTTAAAAAACCACAACTCGCATCAGGTGCTCAATAATTACATAATTTTAAATATTTAAACTATGTAATTTATCGTCTTAAAGCTGGATTTATACAAATATCTTTTGTTGGAAATACCTGCTTAGATATACACGTATCTCCTGAATTCATTTTAACACAACTTCTAAAAGTCCTGTCGGTTCCTATATAACAATATCCTGACTGTTTTGGCTGTTGTATTTCACTTTCACTTGATATATCTGCTCTTGTATTATCATCATCGTTTAACCCATTTGGCCCTTCTATTGCCTTTCCTACTCTATTATCTGCTTTATTTTCTATCTTTTCTCCTAATTCTTTAACCGTTCCTGTTACATCACGTGTAACTTCTTGTGCTATATTTACGGTTCCTTTTGTACCTTCTGCAGCTACATCTATTGTTGCTTGAGTTACTTTACCCGTTCCTACTATTCCCATGCCAAATAATTTACCTAAAATATCAGTTCCTTCATAGTAATACAAATATACATTGTATGCTAAAAATGCTAATGCTAAAACTATTAATCCTATCTTTATAAACATCGCCCCACCATCATTTGAACTTTTATTTAATGAAGGCAAATTTGATTTCGTTTTATTAATAGATGCGCTTATTTTTTCACTTAAGCTAGGTGTTGGTGTTTGAATCATCGATGGACTTTTTGATGGTGTTATCGATTTCATAATTGCTGGTATTGTATCGCTCATTATTATACACTTTATAAATATTAAATTATTTAGAATATATATACGATGCCTATTATACTACCTAAATGTCCAACGGGTTATCAATTAAATAAGGATAATTGTAGATGTAAAAAAATTGTAACTAAAAAAAAAGCACCTAAAAAAGTTAAAAAAACAAAAAAACCCAAAACTGTTAAGAAACCTATTAAGAAACTCAAAATAAAAAAAGAAAAATGTAATACACAGAAAAAAAAAGAATGTTCCGAAAAAAAGAAAGTATGTAATCCAGATACAGATAGATGTAAAAACCCTGAAGTTAAAAAAACTAAGAAGAAAAAGAAACCATCTGTTAGAAAAACAAAAAAACTTAAGAAGACTAAACTTACAAAAATGGTCAAAGAACTAAAAGACAATCCAACTATTAGCAGATTACGCTCTTACAGTCCTACTATTAATAAAGAAATTGAAAGATTATCTATTAGTCCTCATCAAGAATTATTTAATAAGGCATGTAATGAAAATGAAATATTTTATCCTGAAAAACAAAGATGCTATGGTTGGAAATCTAAAAAAGCACAAAAATACTTATTAGATAATTTACAAAGTAAAAAACCGTTAATAGCTGAAAACATACGTGCTCCATACCAAAATAGATCTAATTGTTGGTTTAATACTTTTTTCATGCTTTTCTTCATTACAGACAAAGGGCGAAAATTTTTTAAAGCATTCAGGGAAAGTATGATTACAGGTAAGTTTAAAACTACTAAAGAAAAAATACCTGATGGAATTCGATATCCTTTTTGGTTATTAAATAAAATGATTACCGCAGCATTACTAGGTAAAGAAGACGCGTCTGCGTTTTGGGCTTTTATGGATACAAATGATGTTATACAAGAAATTTATAAAAAAATTGGAAAAAAATATAGTGGTAAAAAAACAGTAGGAAATCACGCTATAACAAAACCTGGGGAAGCAGGAAATCCTATTGCTATGTATTTGGGATTAATTAATTATTTTGATAATCAACATAATGCTCACGGGTTTGGATTGAGAAATTTTAGTGTTAGTGGACATATAAATTTTCGATCCATGAAAATTCCTGGTTCAAAGGTATATAATCATATTCTTAAAAATGAACCTCATATTATTATAATTAGTATCATAGACAATTTGGGAGATGATCCTCAAAAGGGAAAGACTGAGGCAAATGGAAAACTTTACGGTAATGATAAAAAATACGCTATGGTAAAAGATTTCAAAAAGCAGAAGAAATACACTTTTACTCACTCATCTGGGAAAAAAATGGAATATAAATTAGATTCTGTAGGTATCCGTGATGTTAATCAAGGTCATATTTGTGCCTTACTAACATTAAACAAAAAAGATTATATGTTTGACGGTGAAAATCAAACTAATATTTATAGAAAAGATTGGAAGAAATTATTAAATAGAAATGAAGATTTTAAAATTACATCCCGTATATCAGAAAAATATAACTTTACCAAGTGTTATCAGTGTTTAATATATTTCAGGAGTTCGTAAAATTGAATAAAATTATATATAATAAATAATTATATAAATCAAGATGACATTACCAAAAAGCAAAGCTAATTTAAAACTATTAGAAGAATATATAACGAAATATTATCCTAATGTAAAAAGTTCTCATTTTATAACATTAGTAGATATCATATATATGACAGCGGTGCGGAACGATATTGATATTCCAATGTTACTTAACGATATGTATAACGGAATACTTGACATAGATAAATTTAATGTCGCGAATAGTGGTAATATTTATGAGTTTATAAACTCAAAATACATATTGTTTGCACAACGAATAAAAGATATTAAAGTTGGTTCAAATGGTGGTATGGCAAATGTTGGGAAAGGAGAATGGCTTATAAGTCTTTGTTCTGGTATAAATCCCCAAACAGACAAACCTTATGTTAATATTATTAAAACAGGTCAAGGAGATATTAAGTATAGTGATGGTAAAAATGAAGAAGTAAAATGGAATGGGGGAAAGGTGTCCGTTGAAAAAGCAGGTACGCTAGTTCAAAAAAAGTTAAATATGTTGATTGATATTGAAGATAAAAAATGGGTTCCCTTTCGTGAAAATGATAAAAAGAAATATTCAGACGAAGAAAGAAATATTTATAATGCAATGTATTGGAAAGCAATTTCAGGAGAAGAAAATATGTCTTTAAGCAATTACGAGTTAAAACAAAAAATTATTAATATGTCCTTCACAAAGGTTTTTGTGAAAAGTGATTCATTTATTATGTTTAATGATGATGGGAAGTTCCAACGCTTTTGTAATTTGGAAGAGGCAAATTCATATTATCTTGGTAAGTTGCATTTACTTAAAGGTACAAAGTGCGGATTTGAATGTCGTGCCAACCAGTCCAATCCAATTGCTCTATATTGTCATGTATTTTAAAATATAATGGAGTTCGTAAAATTGAAATGTTTTGTTTCTATTATACAACAATAACCAATATGATTTTTGGTAATTTTACAAATCTCTTATCATATTTAATAACTATTTCATTTATTATGTTTGAGATGTTTAGTTTTTCGATACATTTAGCATCAGTTTTCAAATATCATGCCTGGATACGTTCTCCTGGATGGAACTTATATCATGTTCTTGAAACAGCTTCTGTAACTGTGGTTGGTATGAAATTAAAGACTTGGTGGTCTATACCTCTTGTGATTATTCATGTTGTTCAACATGTTGGGTATTTACTAATGCCTTTGTTTTCTCGTAAAAAATTATACACAGCTACTATGGAGGTAGACAGTAAAAACTCTACACAACTTCAAAGGTTATGTTCATATGGTTTCGATACTCTTGTACATCTTATATGCTTGATTGCTAATTTCTATATTTGGTTTTAAGAATTAATAGTGAAAAAATGTTGGTTATCATTTTTTTATAAAAAAGTTCTCTGTATGTCACTTTTGGACAAAAATAAATGTCCATTTTTGAAATTTTCAAATAACTTTTTTCGTAATTTTAGGTCGTTTTCTGACTTAGAGCATATTGTAGGGAGTTTTTAAAAAGTACTTGAAAATAATTGTTACCATAACTTAAAAAAAGGCACTATGGATAAATATTTTACCCCAAAATACTTAAAAATAAAATAGGACATTTATTTAGAGATGTTACAAAAACGAATAAAACGAATAAAAACGAATAAGACCATAGAGGATTTTTCCTGTAAAATATGTGACTATTCAACGTGTAATAGACAAAATTATGAGAGGCATTTATCAACAAAAAAACATCAAAAAAATGTAACAAATTGTAACAAAAATGTGTTACATAAAACGAATAATAAAAAACCAGACCAATTATCGTGTGAATTTTGTGGTAAAAATTATAAAAATCGAATGTCTTTGTGGAGACATAAAAAAAAATGTCCAAAAGTTGAAAATGAGGAAAAAAGTCCAGAAAATTTTTACCTCAAAAAAATTGCGGCATTAGAGGCAAAATTGGAAAAAGTGGAATTAGCACAAAAAAATCCACAACATATCACAAACAATATCCAAAATAACGTTACGAATAATATTATTATTATAGACCAAAATACATTCTTATCCAAACTTGCGAATAATGCATTAAATATTGAAGATTTTGTAAAGCAATTAAAATTAGACCAAAATGATTATAACTTTGCATTAGAAAACGGATATCAAAAGGGCGTTGCTAATGTAATAATTAAGCAACTTGAAAACTTGGATGATACAGAGCGTCCTATTCATTCTACTGATAAAAAGCGTGGAAAATTCTTAATAAAAACAAAAGGTGAATGGAAAAAGGACAACGGTGAATCAGTAGATCAAGTTATTACAAGTGTGGGTAATAAACTAAATATATATGATATTGATAATATTAGCGTAGATGATTTTAAAGACCCGGAAATAATGGAACAATATCAGAAGAATACACTAAAACTGGCTACAAAAAGTGACCCTAAGGAAAAAGTTAGAGAAAACAAGAAAATAAAGCATCAAATAGCAGAAACAATATTGATGAAGGACGCTATTGAGAATGCTAATAAGAAAATTGAAAGTTAATTTTATTTAAAATTATTAATTATTAAAATGACTTCTTTAATTAATACCGAAAAAAAACCTGATTGTTCAGAATGTGGAAAATTCTTCAGCCACCCTACATTTGATGATAAATGTTCTCGTTGCTATGGTTACAAAGGAATAGCGTCAGCACCATATCCTTGGTATAGCCAAGAGTTTCAAAGACAGTTAACCGAATATGTGGAAGAACACACAATAGATGTTATTTCTCACTATTATCAAGTGATTATGTATCATACTGAAAAAAATAACTTAAAAATTGTTTTAGAAATATTTAAGGAAATGAGAAAGGAAAATTTATGGATAAAGGCAGATTTTGCTGTTAAACTATTAAGAAATGTAGGTCTAGATATTCCTGAAAAACAGAGTTTATATTGTTGTATGATATTGGATTGGTGGAATATGAAACGAGAAGACGGATTTAATGGTGGAGAATTATGTTATTATGGAAATTATGGTGAAGGGGGAACAAGGATTGTAACAACTATTCCTCCAAAGGCACCGTTAGCGTGGAATTTAAAAGATGTTCCAAAATTGTGGGCAAGAAATTCAAAAAATTCTTTTTAGGTTCAAGATAATTATAAAGTATTTAAATGATACAATATAATTAATATAAAAATGTGTTTAATGTGTTTAGATATGGAGTGTAAAAAATCAAGTTGTAAAGATATAAAGTGTAAAAGATATTTTTTACCTTTAATATTTGCTCCGGTAGCAGCAATTCACCCAGAGATATTTAATTTTTATTATTTTCCATTAGTAGTAGGGGTATCAGCGTTTATTTTATTTTGGAATTTTCCAAAAATAGTATATTATACGGCATCGAGGCCATTATATTATGAAGATTTGTTTATTGACTCATCAAAATTACCAAACTATGATGTGTCTATATCTATTAAAAAACATTTTCAACTTGTATTGGAATGGGTATTGATAATAACGAATACATTATTGGTTATGGCTCTAAGTGATTATTGGTTGTATAAGACTGTAGATCATTTTACTGTAATAGAAATAGTTGGTATAACAGGTGGTATTATAAAAGTATTTCAAACAATAAATAACACAATAAGTAGGTTAATGTTAAAATTATTACGCAATAAAGTAAAGAAGGAAAATAAAACGTTAAAGGAATCGCAAAGTAAGAAATTAAAAGATTTGGTAAATTTTAAAGTAATAGATGGAAACTTTAAAATAAACGGAAAAGAAATAGAATTAATAGGGTTTGATCATAATATTAAATATAACAGAGAGCGTCTTCAAACAATTTGATGATAGAAATAGTGAATAAGGGAAAATAATATACCACCCCATAATCCGTCTAGAACAACAGTTTTCCAATACCATTTATCAAATAATGCTTTATTAGTAAGCTCGTATATACCATAAGTAAAAACTCCTAAAATAGCCATATCTTTAATTGAAAATTTTTTTTCAACAATAAAATAATAAATGCCTAAAGTCATTAGTAAATAGCAAAGAACGGTGGATATCATATTTAAACGAAGTTCTGTTCCCTGTATTGATTTGATTTGATGTTTAAAAGTATTAGATATTAAGTTCAAGAATAAGACATCAATTCCAACAACTAGAGTAGAAATTAGTAAATAACTTTTAATATTCATTATAAAATTTATTTACATAAAAAATTTAACGACGGCGACGGCGACGAGAACTACGTTTTTTCATAGTCTTTCTGCGTTTTCCACCTCTTTTACTCTTGTGGGTGCGTGATTTTCTTTTGTGTGTGCGGGAACGACGTTTGTGTGAACGTTTATGAGAACGGGATGCTTTACGGGCCATTATATAATTTATTAAGAAAAAAAAAATTATATAATTATTATTGTTATATTTAACATTTGGTATCAATAACAACACCTTTGTAAACAACATTCTTGTTGCGACAGCAATTGCTTAAAAGGTTGAGGAACGCAACGCTTTTACCTACGGTTGGATAAAGTCCAAATTTCATGTTACCACCAAAGTTCATAGTAGCACCATTTGATACAGTATATGGGCGACCATTGACGGTGCAAGTTGTTGTTTTCGTAGCATCTGCTGAAGGTGCATATCCGTGAAGAGCGTTTCTTTTTCTAATACTTGACATCTTATATAATTAATGTTAGAAAAAAATTTAATTATTTCTGGGCACCATTCCAGATAACGCATTCATTTTATCTAATTTTGCAATAGTTTTTTCTAAATTATTGTTTGTAAAACTATTATTAAATAAATAATCAGTATCAGGTTTTATCTCATTTTTTTTTATTTGCTTGTAAATTATATTTATTTTTGAAGTAACACTTTGTATAATATTTTTATCTGAAATAATAGGTATAGAATTATCTAAAGTTTCAGTTAAAAGGTGGATTGCGAAATAAATAAGATATTTTCTCCTTTTTTTAACACCTGGTTTAAATTTTAAACAATAGAGATTAAGTAATGATTTAATTAGTTTATGGTGTCCAGCGCTTCTATTGACCGATTCAAGTAATAAACAATCCCAAATAATCCAAATTATATCTTTTTGAAGTTTAGAATCAACCGGAACATTTCTCCTCTCACAAAAGAATTTTTTTTTCTCCTTTTTACAAGCATCTTCAAATCCGGTTATCCATTCTAACCAATAACAAGCTTCGGTGCCATTTTTTTGCGATGAAAGCAAATTCCAATAAAATTCATTTATTGCTATAAATAATTCTTTAGGGTCTTCTTTCATGAAAATTTTGGTACCATATGAGATGTCTTTTGCTTTTAATTTATGAGATAATTTAGTAACATTAAAATCCTCTTTATTTATTTTAATATTGTCGAAAGAATGTTTTTTTCTTGAAAGACAAATAACACAAATGACTTCAGCAAATAATTTTCTAATTTTATTATTATTTCTCATTTTTAATAAACTATCCGTATAACCATTATTTAATATATTTTTAAAGTCATTAATTCTCATATCGATATAAATAGGTAATTTTGGATTTCCAATATGAATATTTTTACCAATAAATAAAAGAAAAATATCCCAAACATCTAAAAAGTGACCAGCACATATAAATTCTCCAACCCAATAACAGGACGGTTCTATTTTTCCAGCACTTAAATTATTTAGTAATTCTTTTTTAGCATCTGATTTCTTAAAATTTGAAAATGTAATTCCCTTGAAGGCTTTAATTAATCTTTTGTCGCTAATTTCATTTTGATTCATATTAATACATATTTTATATAAAAAAAATAACTAATTAATACATATAGAATGATGAAATCGTTAAAAAAAATGGTAAAACCAATTATGAAATTAGATAAATGGGCTAAAGGTGTGTTATTTTTAGCAGTAATTTTGATAATATGTTTAGTAATGAATTTACATATTCCACTCCAAGAAGGTTTTGTTCAGCAAAAAAAATTTGTAATGAAAGAGGGTGTTAATTGTTATGATGATTTTTATAGTGAAATCTATGATGATTTAGTATACGATGAAGTGAAAAATGATTTTGAAATAGGTGAATTAAACCGATTAATTCAACCAACAAAAAGAAGTAGAATATTAGACGTTGGTAGTGGAAGCGGGCATCATGTATCTATGATGAAGAAATTTAAATGTCTAGCTGAAGGTATTGATATTTCTCCTTCAATGGTTAAAAAAGCAAAAAAGAAATATAAAGATTGTAAATTTAAGGAAGGAAATGCTTTAAATAATATGTTATATCCAAGAAATAGTTTTTCAACGGTAACGTGTTTCTATTTTACTATTTATTATATGGAAGATAAGAAAAAATTCATTAATAATGTATACGACTGGTTAATGCCTGGAGGATACTTTTTATTACATTTAGTCAATAGAGATAAATTTGACCCTATTTTACATATAGCAGATCCATTACATATTGTTAGTGCACAAAAGTATGCTAAAAAGCGCATAACAAATTCTTTGGTAAAATTTAAAGACTTTCAATACAAGGCAAATTTTAAATTAGATAAAGAAAATGATTTAGCAGAATTTAAGGAAGACCTAATAGATGATAAAACAAAAAATGTAAGACAGAATATTCATAAGCTTTATATGATTCCTCAAAAATCTATTATATCGTTAGCAAAACAAGCAGGTTTTATCTTAAAAGGAAAAGTAAATATGGTAGCAACGCAATACGAATATCAATATTTATATTTAATGTATAAACCAGAATAATCTCGTAATTATTTTATTTTTATCTTATGATAATAAATAAAATGAGTTCATTAACAGAAGGTGATTATAGAACAGAGGCAAGTTTTCCTCTTTTAAGTAAAACAGAAGATGGTGATAGTAGTTATGGAGAACAATTGATACCATCCTTTTCAGATCTAAAAGAAACATATGGTAAAAAATGGGCAAAAGAAAAGACAGAATTTCAAACACAGTTAAAATGTAATTTTTTTCAAAAAGTAGAAACTTTTGCTTCGGGTCAACAAGAGTTATTTATGTTATGCACTCCAGAGAGAAAAGAAAAATTATTTATTCAAGCTTTTTTGGATTTATTTCCATCACAATATAGACCACACGTGGGTGATATCGAACGTCTAGCCAACAAAAGAACACGTAGGTTATATGTTACATTACCAAATAGTTACGAATGACTAACCGGTTGTTTTACACGTAAAGTTCTTCACATATATGAGGATATAGAAGGTAATATATGTGAAAAATATATAACTAAATGGGGTTGTTTCTAATGATTACTATTTAATCAAATTGTAATTATTAGAATGGTACATTAAAAGCTACATTTCTAGGTGCGGGTGGAATTCTTCCACGATTACTATATCTTCTTCTTGCTTTTTCAATTTCTGCCGGAAGAGGAGATTTGTCTTCTCCATTTAAATTTTGATTTATTGTATTCATTAATGATAATTTTTCACTTGTTTTACTAAATGCTTCATCGTATTTTGCTTCTAACTCTCTTTGTTTTTCACCCATAGGATCATCAGGTCCTTCTATAGTTTCTTTTAATTTGGAACGTATTTTATCTTCGGCTTCTTTTAGTTTGACCAATACTGGACGTAATTTATCTTTAAACTTTAGAAAAGCTGCTTGTTTTTGCTGTGCTACTTGTTGTTGATTTTCTGGTTTAGGAGTGTTTCTTCTAGTTGTTCTGTTTTTAACTATACGTGCGAATTTTTGTCCTTTGCTTAATCTTTCAGGATGACTTGTATTATAATATTGTTCTACCCGTGAGATTTCATTACATAATTTTGAATCTTTGGGTCTTGAAAACTGTAACAGTTTTCATTTCCACCTTTTCTTCTACGTGTTTTTCTTTTTCCTCCTTTTTTTACAGCTTTTCTGTATCTATTGTTGTATTGTTTGCGTGTTTTCTTTCTGGAGAGAATTTTGTAAGCTTCCTTCACCTTTTTGGTAGCTTTTCTTTTCTTTTTGAGAGTTTTAAAGGCTTTTCTAATTTGCTTTTGTGAAGAATATTTACTAACACCTAGTCTTTTGTATAAGTGGTGTCCTCCTTTTTGTTTTCTTCTCGTTCTTCTATTTTTTTGGTGTAGTCTTTGTCTGAGCGCCATCGTATATATATTGAATATATTTTCCCGAAAATATATAATGTATTATTTGGGAATAGTATTAGCAATTATTTGTGTAATTATAGGTATTTATAAAGTAAAATATCCATTTTGGTCTAAACAGCCTGTATTTCATTACCATAATTTGAAATATTGGATGTTTCCACCTGGAATTATTCAACACGATAAACCAGAAAAGAATAAATTTTATAATGAAAAGATAGAATTTTGTGATTATTTTAGTTTAGATTATTCAAAAAAATTGAAGTTTGTCTATTTTATACGCAAGAATTATATGCC